>Ga0316201_10002049_pt1 | contig 14140 bp, 11 predicted proteins | sample CS6wburrow_MG_FD_204516 | JGI IMG/M metagenome (GOLD analysis project Ga0316201, IMG submission 204516) | Coastal sediment microbial communities from Delaware Bay, Delaware, United States - CS-6 worm burrow | ecosystem: Environmental > Aquatic > Marine > Coastal > Sediment | place: USA... | reverse complement strand
GAGCGTCTTGCCGGTCTTCGATTTCATATTGGCGATCATCGTGGCCGCCATGTCTTCGGGCGATGCAGGCATTGATTCGCCTCCTTGATTATTCTGCTTTGTCGAGCGGCCAGTTTTCGGCGCGCATGGATTTCGGCATCAGCGGTGCCATCAGCGAATACATCGCAAGCGTGATGCGCGCACCCAGGGTGACCTTGCCGGTTTCGACGTGAGCCTTGAAGTTGTCGACGATGAAGCGGGAACCGCTCGCCATCGACTTCTCGCTCTTCGAGCCCGCGAGCACCTGTTCGGTGATGAGCGAGAACTCGGTGCCGCCATTCTTCTCCTTGAGCATATATGTCACCCTGGAGGGCGGGTCAGGCAACGCGGTGAGCCGGAACGTCGTGACGAGGCGATGCGGTGGGTCCATCTCGAGAATCCGCCCGATGACGGCGACGGCCTTGCCGTGGTTGGACGCCACCCGGTACGGATTGCCGGCGGCCATCGCCGGTGTGTCCCAGGACCCATTCCAGAAAAACGGCCGCGGTTTCGTCGTATCCACGAGTTCCGACCACACGGTCTCGATGGGCGCGTTGATCAATACTTTGTAAACCTGCTTGTCCGCATAATTGCTGTTGTTCATTTGCGTTGCTTCCCCCCAGTTTCTTTTTCGTGCTGGCGCGCTTCGGCCAGGTACTTGATGCGTGTCACCTGTCCCGCCCAGTAGGCACTGTATTCGGTCGTCCAGCGGTCATGGATCATCTGTATCGGCGCCGCGTTGAAATACAGCCGCCGCGTGCGGCCGTCTTTCTCGGAGACGATCAGGTTGGCATCTTCCAGGACGGCCAGGTGCTTCATCACCGCAATCCGGCTGACGTCGAACTCGCTCGCCAATGTGCCGACACGGATGCCGGGTTTGCTCTTGACGGTGTCCAGCATGCGCCGGCGGCTTGCGTTGCCGAGCGCCTGGAAGACCGCGTCCATATCGTAATCGTCTAACATGTAACCTATAGGTTACCTATTTTCCAATCGATGTCAAACTCGGGCAATCGGTCGCGCTACGGTAACTACGAATGGTGTTCAAACACGCCCGGCTCCGAGAATCGCCTCACATGCCACTCTCCGACAGAAAACAGGCAGCGGCGAAGTTCCGCCGCGCCATCGCGCGCAGCAATGAGCTGCATGCCGAATACCTCGACGATCAGGGCCTGTACGAATCCTACGACAACTTCACCCGCTGGCAGCTCGACTACATGCTGCCCTTCTTCAGCAATCTGCTGGAACCCGAGGGCTATTCCGAGGCGGTCGATTTCATTGTCAGCGACCTCGCGGGCGTCGGCATCAGTGAACGCGACCGCGAAATTCAACGCGCCACACCGGTCATCGTCAGGAGCCTGCCGTCCCACCCGCTCGAGACAGCGGCAGCCGCCGTCGAACTCAACGCGCGAGCCCTCGAAATTAACCTGGGCATCTGCCGCGAGCTGCTGGTCGACGGCAAACTGCCGGAGAACCTTTCAGAGACGGACTATTGCATCGCCTGCCGCGAGGTGAGCACGTATGACGAGTGCATGGAGCTCGTGGATCTCGCGGTGCAACTCGGCGAAACGCTGAAGCGCCTGGTTCGGGTGCCGCTCATCGGCGGGCTGCTTCGAACGATGCGTAAACCGGCGCATGCCGCCGGTTTCGGCGCCTTGCAGGAATTTCTCGAGACGGGCTACGTGACGTTTCGCCGCATTTCGGACATCGATCTTTTCCTTGCGCGCCTGCGTGAGCGCATGTCGCAGGTGTTCGGGCGAATTTACCTCTCTGGCTGAAAATCCAGATCGAACTCTTGTAGCGCATGCTACTCAAACACAAAGTGACGTTCCGAGCGGGGGCTCGAATGCCTGAATCCATCGACATCATCTTTCGCACCGCGACCGTCATGGCGGCGCTGCTACTGGCCGTTCTGCTCGTCGCGACGGGTCGCCAGCGCCGGGCCGCGTTACCGGGCGCCCTCTTCTGCCTCGCCGTGGCCGCTTTCTTCGTGACGTCCGTGCCCGGAATCCAGCCACAACTTTCGATCTGGGCCTGGCCGTTGACCGCCCTTTGCGTGACCAAGGCTGTCTGGTTCTGGCTTTTCGCACGCACGCTGTTCAGCGACAACGCAGAGATCACACCGCGGCATGTCGCGACGGCGGCCGCCGTTGCGATCACCGGGATGTGGCAGCAACTCGTCTTCCTCCCCGGGTACCGCGTCGGCACCGCGACTGCCTGGGAGACGGTCGCCGGATTCGGCTTCGACGGCATGCTGCTGGCATTCGTCGTTCTCGGCCTCTTCGAAGCAAGGCGCGACCTCGGGGTCGACCTGGTGGAGCGCCGGCGCCGGTTGCGACTGGGATTCATGGCCGCCGCCGGCATCTATCTTGCACTGGCACTGGGCGTGCAGATCTACAACCTGCTATTCGACGTCGGCACGCCGCTGCTGGCGATGCGGGCAAACATGGCGATCGTCACCGTGGCCAGTCTCGGCGCGGCCTGGTTCCTGCTGCAGCCCCGCGCCGAGAGCTGGCTCGATCCGTCGCGCGGGGCGACGGCGGTCCCGCTCAGCAGACTGGAATCGGCCGTGCTTGCGAGACTCGAACAGGCCCTCGAGTCCGAGCGGGTCTATCTCGAAGAAGGCCTGACCATTGGCGCGCTGGCGGACCGGCTCGGCACCGGCGAGCACGTGCTGCGGCGCGTCATCAACCAGGGCATGGGCCACCGGAATTTCAACGACTTCCTGCACGCGTGGCGAATCCGCGAGGCCTGCGAGGAACTCGCTCGCCCCGAGCAAGCCCGGACCCCGGTCCTGTCCATCGCGATGAGGGTGGGCTACGGCTCCATCGGTGCCTTCAATCGCGCGTTCAAGGCGCGTATCGGCATGACGCCGACCGATTTCCGGCGCGGCACGATCAACGGCGCGGCCCGGGCACGCTGAATCTTCACCGATAGGGAAATCGGCAAGCATTCATGAAGAATTCGGCAAGACCGGGTTCATGACCCGCGGCAGGCTTGCATGCTTTCGCAACATTCGGAGGCATGCAATGCACTCACTGACCATCAAGTTCGCCCTTGTATTAATGCTGGTCTGCGGCCAGGCGGCGGCAGACCTGCCGCGCCGCGACGGCGCCCACGAAGAGGCATACCCGGGCATCGACATCGAATACGGCTCGCTGGATGTCGGCGACGGCATCCGCCTGCGCACGATCCTCACAAAACCCGCGGGCGCGGAACGGCCACCGGTTATCCTTTTCGTGCAGTGGCTGTCCTGCGACACGGTCGAGATCCGGCCCGATCGCGACAACGGCTGGCTGCAGATGATGCGCGGGATAGTGCGAGACTCCGGCTGGGCCGTGATGCGAACCGACAAGCGCGGCGTGGGCGATTCAGAGGGCGGGCCCTGCTCCGAACTCGACTACGAGACGGAACTCGCCGACCATCTTGCCGTGATGGCCGCATTGGCCGAACGGACGGACGTCGACACGAGCCGAATTGTCGTGTTCGGCGCCAGCATGGGATCGCGCATGGCCGGGCAGGTAGCAGCGGACGCGCCCGGCGTTGTCGGCGTGCTCGGCTGGGGCGGCGGCTCGAAAACCTGGTTCGAGCGCATGCAGGCGTTCGACCGCAACGCCCTTGAGCTTGGCGACGCCGACGCTGCGGAGATCGCGACGCGCATGCGCGAACACCAGTCCTTTTACACGCACTACCTCCTGCAGGGCATGGATCCGCCGGCGATCATCGACGCCGACCCGGCCATGGCGGCCGTCTGGTCCGGCATCATCGGCACCTCGGCCGATGCACATTACGGCCGCGCTTTCGCGTTTCACCAGCAGGCGCAACAACAGGACTGGACGGCCGCCTGGGGGCGGATCGCCGTACCCGTGCTCGTCGTGATGGGCGAATACGACTGGTTCGAGAACCAGGCCGGCCACGAGACGGTTGTCCGCATCGTCAACCGGCAACGGCCGGGACTGGCCAGGTTCGAGATCATCCCGCGCACGGATCATCACTTCACGGTGTTCCCCGACGCGCGCGCGGCCTTCCGGGACGAGGGCGGACGAGCCGATGCGGCCCCTTTCCTGGTGCTCGCGCTCGACTGGCTCAGGACTCTCTAATAATCAAGGGGGCAGTGACCCTGACTCCCGAGGAGTCGATTACAGTCGCTGTCCCCTGGTGTTCTGGCCGGCTAGTCGTCGTCGACTTCGAACTGGCCCGTGAGCCTGCGCCAGACGTGCGACCAGCTCAGGCCAATCGCGAGCATCACCGACAGTATGATCAATATGACCCAGGTGAATTCGGAAACCGAATCGATGCGCAATACACCGAAGTCGATCAGCAGCCATACGAGACCGCCGAAGAGCAAGCCCTCGAGAATCAACCCGAAGGTACCCATCGATCGCTGCGTAGCCGTCAGCAGGATCACCCAGCCGATCACGATGACGATACCGGCGACAAAATGCTCGGGACCCAGCCCGCTGTTGGAGAATCCGTTCTTGAGCCAGTGCGCGTAGGACCAGCCGCTGGGATTATAGGTTGCAAGAACCAGTACCAGGGTGCCGGCCAGGCGCAAGCCGAAACCGCCCCAGTCGAATTCAGCTGACGTGCGGCGGCCACCGGATTGAGCGGTTTCATTTTTATTATTCATGACGGACCCCTGCGATAAGAACCAGATCGTTCGCGACTGATGAATCGTAGCCAATTTCCAATGTCGAACGCCACTGAATCGAACGCTTGCACGTACTGAAGCGATGTGAAAAGGTCATTCGCGTGTTCGTCAGGCGGTTCCCATGAAGCGGCTTCTTCCGGTCCTTTTCGTTTTTGCGGCTGTATACCTTTACCAGGCATTCAATGGCGCGGACGATGGGTCGCTTTTCCAGGAGACGCCCACGGCGACCGCTGCCGCGCCGGCCTCCAGCCCGGGCGCGTCCACCGCCCTCATCGATGGCCACCAGGCAAAAGGCTCAGGCACGGTGGTGCGCATACTGCCCGACGACAATGACGGCAGCCGGCACCAGCGATTCATCCTGCGACTCGCCAGTGGCAGGACACTCTTGATCGCCCACAATATCGACCTGGCGCCCCGCATCCCCGGGATTCGCGAGGGCGATACGGTCGAGTTCCACGGTGAATTTCGTTCTAATCCAGAGGGAGGTGTGATTCACTGGACGCACCACGATCCTCAGGGGCGGCATCCCGGTGGCTGGCTGCGGCACCGCGGCAGGACGTATCAGTGATCATTCCGGAGACAATCGACACATGGCTTTTTACAAACCGATGAGGCTGCTCAAGACGCTTTTGGTTCTGTGCCTGGCGGCTGGCTGCTCGCAGGACCCGGCCCCCGTTGAGGCACCCGTTTCTCGGGAAGCCAGCCTTATTCTGATCAATGCCCGCGTGTACACGCTCGACTGGGAGGAGCCTGCCCCGGACGGCACTGCCAGCCCCGGAGCACCAAGAGATTCGGCCGGCTGGTACCCGGATGCACAGGCCGTCGCGATCAGGGATGACGAGATCCTGTTCGTGGGCAGCGGCACCGATGCGATGCAGTTCGAGGGAGACTCGACCCGGATCGTCGATCTTGCCGGCGCCACGATTATTCCGGGACTGGTCGATTCGCACACACACGTCTTCGGGCTCGGGGCATTGCTGGACCAGGTCAACCTGGTCGGCATCGAGACCGAGGAACAAGCCGTCGAACTGATCGTCGAACGCGCGAAGTCCGTGCCGAAGGGCGAGTGGATCGTCGGCCGCGGCTGGGACGAAGGCGCCTGGGCAAACCGCTATCCGGACAAGGAGTTACTGACGGCGAAGGTCCCCGACCACCCGGTCTTCATGGACAGCCTGCACGGCTTCGCCGGCTGGGGTAACCAGATGGCGCTCGATGAGGCCGGCATCACGGCGGAGACGCCCGTACCGGTCGGTGGCGAGATGCGCCTCGGCGAAGACGGCGAGCCGACGGGCCTGTTCCTCAACCAGGCCGTGCAAATGCTGGGTTCGGCGGTGCCCGAGCCGTCGCCCGAAACGCTCGCAAAGCACGTGTTGCTCGGCCTCAACCGCATGGCGACCGATGGCTACACGGCCGTGCACGAGGCCGGCCTCGATGCGCGCCAGATGCGCGTACTCGAGGAACTCGAAACGGAGGGTAAATTACCTATCCGCGTCTACGCCATGCTGTCGCTGCGCGACGAGGACCTCATTCGGCAGTGGATCGCGAAAGGCCCCGATGCCGATAACGACGGCATGCTGGTCACGCGGACCGTCAAAGCCTATTACGACGGGGCGCTGGGTTCGCGCGGCGCGCGCCTCCTTTACGACTACGAGGACAAGCCCGGGCACCGCGGGGTGAGCGGTGATGAGTACGGCTTCAATGAAACACTCAATGCCGAGGCAATGAAAGCCGGTTTCCAGATCGCAATTCATGCCATCGGCGACGCGGGCAATCGCGAAGCGCTCGATATCCTCGAGGCGGTTTTCCAGGAACACCCATCCACCGCCGCAAACCGGCATCGCATCGAGCATGCGCAGGTGTTGAGCCCCGAAGATATTCCGCGCCTTGGGGAGCTCGGCATTATTGCGTCGATGGAGCCGCCGCACGCGATGGAAGACAAGACGTGGGCCGAACAACGCCTCGGATCGGAGCGTATTCTCGGCGCCTACGCCTGGCGGTCACTACGCGAGGCCGGCGCTCGGCTGACCTTTAATTCCGACAATCCCGGGTCGGACCACAGTATCTTCTATGGCCTGCACTCCGCGATCACCCGGCAGGACAAGGAGGGCGAGCCCGAGGGTGGCTGGTTCCCCGAGCAAAGCGTCACGGCCGAGGAAGCGGTGCGCGCCTACACGTCGTGGTCCGCTTACGCCAGCTTCCAGGAGAACGAAGCCGGCGTTATCGAACCCGGCCGCCGGGCGGACCTGACGGTCATGGACATCGACCCGTTCTCGGTCGCTGGCCAGCGCCCCGGACGGCTCCTGGACGGGCAAATCGTCATGACGATCGTCGACGGCAATATCGTTTACGCGAGATAGCCCTTGGCCTCAGTGCTGGATGCCTATGACCGGCTGGTTCTGAAACGACCGGGCATCACGCTGCTCGTAATCGCTTTCGTGGTGGTGTTTTTTGCCTATCACGCGCCGGGGTTCAGGCTCGATGCTTCTGCCGACTCGCTGGTGCTCGAGAACGATGAGGCACTCCAGTATTACCGTTCGATTCGGGCACGCTACGGCTCGGATGATTACCTGATCATCACGTACACGCCGGACCGCGACCTCTTCAGTGACACGGTGCTGGCGGACCTGCAGGCCCTGCGCGACGAAGTCGCGGCCATGGAACACGTCGATTCCGTCGTCAGCCTGCTGGACGTGCCGCTCATCCAGAGCCCGCCGGTCAGCCTCGCCGAACTGAGCGATGAAGTGCCGACGCTCGAAAGCACCCGGACTGACAAGGCGCTTGCGCGCCAGGAGTTCCTGTCGAGTCCGATGTATCGCAACCTGCTCATCAGCCCGGACGGAAAAACCACGGCGATACAGGTCAACTTTCGCCGCGACGAGACCTGGCATCGTCTGCTGCAACAGCGCAATGAACTGCGCGAAAAGAGCCTGGAGAGCAACCTCTCCGTAGGGGAACAGGCGACCCTCGAATCCGTTTCGGCACAGTTCGACGCCCACAGCCTGAAATTACGGAATCAGCAAAGCAGCGACATCGCCGAGATCCGCGGCATCATCGACCGCCACCGCGACACGGCGGAACTGCACCTCGGCGGCGTGCCCATGATCGTGTCCGATTCCATCGATTTCATCCGGCACGACCTCATGACCTTCGGAATCGGCGTGCTGTGCTTCCTCGTCGTGATCCTCGCCATTGCATTCCGCAAGCCCCGCTGGGTCATCCTGCCGATGCTGGCGTGCGGAGCGGCCGGCGTCACCATGGTCGGATTCCTGGGCCTCGTGGACTGGCCGGTGACGGTCGTCTCATCTAACTTCATGTCGCTGTTGCTGATTCTGACGCTATCGCTCGCCATCCACCTCGTCGTCCGTTATCGCGAACTGCACGAGCAGTCGCCGGATGCCGGCCAGGAAGAACTCGTGAGGGAAATGGTCCGCGCCAAGACCGTGCCGTGCCTGTACACCGCGATCACGACGATGGTGGCTTTCGGTTCATTGCTATTCAGCGGAATCCGGCCCGTCATCGATTTTGGCTGGATGATGGCCACGGGCATCGTGGTCGCATTCCTCCTGGTCTTTACGCTGATGCCCGCTGCCCTGATGTTCCTGAAGCCGGGACAACCTCACCAGCGCAGCGACCTGACGGACAGGATCACGCACTTTTTTGCGGGACAGATCCAGGCTCGCGGCCCGGGCATCCTGACGGCGGTCGGCCTCTTCGCGCTGCTCAGCATCGCGGGCATGAGCTTGCTCACGGTGGAAAACCGTTTCATCGATTACTTCAAGAAATCGACGGAAATCTATCGGGGCATGGAGATCATCGACCGGGAGCTGGGGGGCACGACGCCGCTCGACGTCATCATCGACGCTCCGCCTGAATTCCTGGAGCGCCAGAAAGAAATGTGGGAGGACCCGCTGCTCGCCGAGTTCGGCATGGACGATGCAGAGAGCGGCGGGATCACTGCGACCAGCTTCTGGTTCAATACCAGCAAGCTTCCGGATATTTCGAACGTACATGAATACCTGGTCTCGCTGCCGGAAACGGGCAAGGTACTGTCGATCGATACAGCCATCGAAATGCTAAGGCAGATCGAGGAAGAGATCGTATCCGACAACTTCGAGCTCTCGGTGCTGTACAGGAAGCTGCCGGACAGCATCAAGGAGATACTCGTTCGCCCCTACCTGTCGGAAGACGGCAACCAGCTGCGTTTCGCGATACGCGTTTTCGAGTCCGATCCGTCACTGCAACGCGACGAATTGATGCAGGACATCGGCGAACGGCTGACCGGCGAACTGGGGTACGACCCGGACCAGGTCCACCTGTCGGGAATGCTGGTCCTTTACAACAACATGCTGCAGAGCCTGTTCCGCTCGCAAATACTCACCATCGGCGTGGTGTTCCTGGCCATCCTGTTCATGTTTGCGCTCCTGTTCCGCGACATCAAACTGGCCGGGATCGCGATTATCCCCAACGTGTTCGCAGCGCTACTCGTGCTTGGATTGATGGGGTGGCTGAAAATCCCGCTCGACCTCATGACGATCACCATTGCGGCTATCAGTATCGGCATCGCCGTCGACGATACGATCCACTACGTGCACAGGTTTACGCGGGAGTTCGGCAAGGACCAGGATTACTGGGCGGCAGTGAACCGCAGTCATGCGAGCATTGGCCGCGCCATGTACTACACGTCGGTTACGGTGACGCTGGGCTTTTCCATCCTGGCGCTCTCGGAATTCGTGCCAACCATCCATTTCGGATTACTGACCGGTTTCGCGATGTTGATTGCCCTCGTGGCCAACCTGACGCTGCTGCCGTTGCTCATCGTGCGCTTCCAGCCGCTGGGACCGGAAAAGGGACAGTGACTTTAAGTGCCAGGCAATTAAGGGGACAGTGACCCTAATTCTGTCCAACAAAATACCGATATCATTGCAGGGACAGAATTAGGGTCACTGTCCCCTTAATAAAGTCACTGTCCCCTAATTGCCGGGGTCGACGCGCGCGGCGCAGAACTTGAACTCGGGAATCTTGCCGAAGGGATCGAGTTCCGGGTTGGTTAGAAGGTTCGCGGCCGCTTCCGTGTAGCAGAACGGAATAAACACCATGCCGTCCGCTACCTCGCGATCGAGACGTACACGCAGCGTAATCGATCCGCGCCGCGTTGATACACGAATGAAATCTCCGGGCGCGAGCTGCAAGCGATCGATATCCCGCGGCGACAGGCAGGCGACGGCTTCCGGCTCGAGTTTGTCCAGCGTCCCCGCTCGCCGTGTCATCGCGCCGGTATGCCAGTGTTCGAGCATACGCCCGGTCGTCAGGATCATCGGGAAATCGTCATCCGGCATCTCGTCCGGCGGCGTAAGGTCGGTCGGGACGATTTTCGCGCGGCCACTCGCGGTCGGAAAGCCGCTGCCGAATATGATCGCGTTGCCGGGGGCGTCCGGCGCATCGCAGGGATAGGTCACCGCGTCTTCGCGCTCGAGCCGCTCCCATGTAATGTTGGCCAGCGATGGCATGATCTTGGCCATTTCCACAAAGACGTCGCGCGGGTGGCTGTAATTCCAGTCGAGCCCGATGCGCCTGGCGATCTCCTGCGTAATCCACCAGTCCTGGCGCGTGTCGCCGGGCAACGGCACGACCTCGCGGGCGAGCTGAACCTGCCGGTTGGTGTTGGTGAATGTGCCCGTCTTTTCCGGGTGCGCCGAAGCCGGCAGCACCACGTCCGCCTGCCAGGCCGTTTCCGTAAGGAAGATGTCCTGCACCACGAGATGATCCAGCCTGGCAAGCGCCGCACGTGCATGTGCCTGGTCCGGGTCCGACATCGCGGGGTTTTCGCCGAGGATATACATGGCCCGGATATCACCGGCATGAATCGCGTTGACGATTTCAACGACGGTGAGGCCACGTTTCGGGTCCAGCTCCGCCCCCCAGAATTCCTCGTACCGCTTGCGGTTGCCCTCATCCTCCACCGACTTGTAGTCGGGCAGGAACATCGGGATCAGTCCGGCATCCGACGCGCCCTGCACATTGTTCTGGCCGCGCAGCGGATGCAGCCCGGTCCCGGGCCGGCCGACGTGCCCGGTAACGAGCGCCAGCGCGATCAGGCCGCGGGCATTGTCCGTCCCGTGCACCGATTGCGAGATACCCATGCCCCAGAAAATGATCGAGTTATTCGAATTCGCGTAAAGACGCGCCACCTCGCGAATCGTGTCCGCCTCGATGCCGCAGACCTCGGCCATCTTCTCCGGCGGGAACGCCCTGACTCGCTCGGCGAGTTCATCGAAACCCTCGGTGTGCGACTGCAGATAACCCGGGTCGTGCAGTTCCTCGTCGATAATCGTATGAATCATCGCGTTTAACAACGCCACATCCGTGCCCGCCTTGAACTGCAGGTTGTACGCTGCGTGGCGACCCAGTCCCTGGCCGCGCGGATCGGCAACGACAAGCTTCGCACCCTGCTTCGCCCTGTTTTTCAGGTACGTCGCCGCGACAGGATGATTCTGCTCGGGACGTGCGCCGATGACGATGATGCAATCGGCTTCGTCCGCCGCGGTGAACGGTGCGGTAACCGCGCCCGAGCCGATGCCCTCCATCAGCGCCGCAACCGACGAGGCATGGCAGAGCCGCGTACAGTGATCGACATTGTTGGTGCCGAAACCCGTACGCACCAGTTTCTGGAAGAGATACGCCTCCTCGTTCGAACCCTTGGCCGAGCCGAAGCCCGCCAGGCCGGACGGGCCCTGTTCATCGAGCACCTTCCTCAGGCCCGCGGCCGCACGGTCGAGGGCCTCGTCCCAGCTCGCCTCGCGAAAATGCGTCCACGGGTTCGCGGGGTCAAGCGCGAGCGTACCGTGCTTCGGCGCGTCGTCGCGGCGAATCATCGGCTTCGTCAGCCGGTGCGGGTGGGTGATGTAGTCGAAGCCGAAACGCCCCTTCACGCACAGGCGCTGTTCGTTCGCCGGCCCATTGCGTCCGTCAACGTAGAGAATATTGTCGTCCTTGACGTGAACACGGGTCTGGCAGCCGACGCCGCAGTAGGGGCACAGGGTATCGACGTGGCGATCCTCGAATTCGCGTCGCGTGCCGGCCTCGTCCAGGAGGTTCGCTTCCATCAGAGCCCCGGTCGGACAGGCCTGCACACATTCACCGCACGCGACGCAGGTCGAATCCCCCATCGGGTCATCGAAGTCAAACACGATCTTCGCTCCGTGACCGCGGTGTGCCATGCCGATGACGTCGTTCACCTGCACCTCGCGGCATGCGCGCACGCAGAGATTGCAATGAATGCAGGCCGCCAGGTTCACCGCGATCGCGACATGGCTGGAATCGCCTTCGGTTTTCGTCCGCGCCGGGAAGCGGCTGTCCGTCACGCCCATTGCATCGGCCCAGGCCCAGAACTTCGACTCGGGGTCCGGTGCCGTTTCGCGCGCGGGCTGGTCGGCGACCAGCATCTCCATGACCATGCGGCGGGCGTTCTCTGCGTCGGCAGAGGCGGTCTTCACGACCATGTCCTGCACGGGTTTACGAATGCAGGAAGCAGCAAGCACGCGCTCGCCCTCGATCTCGACCATGCAGGCGCGGCAATTGCCGTCCGCGCGGTAACCGGGCTCGGGCGCATAGCAGAGATGCGGGATGGCGGTACCCTGGCGCTTTGCCACCTGCCAGATGGTTTCGCCAGGCAGAGCCTCGACCTGCTTGTCGTCAAGGGTGAAGGTGATCTTCTCGGTCACGACGTCTCCTCCGGAAAATACTTGAGAAGACACAGCAACGGGTTTGGCGCCGCCTGCCCCAGTCCGCAGATGGACGCCGACGCCATCGCGGCACTGAGTTCGACCAGTAGTTCTTCATCCCACGCCCGCGCGGACATCAGCTTCACGGCCTTCTCGGTGCCCACGCGGCACGGCGTGCACTGGCCGCAGCTCTCGTCCTCGAAGAAACGCATGAGATTCAGCGCTGCGTCCCTGATGCTGTCCTCATCCGACAGCACGACCACGGCGGCAGAGCCGATGAAACCACCGTGTTCTTCGAGCGTATCGAAGTCGAGGGGAATGTCCGCCATGCTCGCGGGCAATATGCCCCCCGACGCACCACCCGGGAGGTAGGCCTTGAAGCTATGCCCGTCCGCCATGCCGCCACAATACTCGTCGATCAGTTCCTGTGCGGTGATGCCGGCCGGGGCGAACTTTACGCCGGGTTTCTTCACCCTGCCGGAAACGGAATAGCTGCGGCGCCCCTGGCGCCCGTTGCGGCCCTCGCCGGCGAACCAGTTTGGTCCACGCTCGAGAATGTCGCGCACCCAGTAAAGCGTTTCGACGTTGTGCACGAGCGTCGGCCGACCGAAAAGGCCGACCTGGCTCGGGAACGGCGGCTTGTGGCGCGGCAGGCCCCGCTTGCCCTCGATGCTCTCGATCATCGCGGATTCTTCGCCACAGATGTAGGCGCCCGCGCCGCGCCGCAGGTGAATCGCACGATCGCCGTTCAATCCCTCACGTTCCAGGTCCGCGATGGCCTCGAAGAGTATTTCGCGTATCGCCGGGTATTCGTCGCGCAGGTAGATGTAGATCGCTTCGGCGTCGACGGCCCACGCCGCGACCAGCATGCCCTCGATGAATCGGTGCGGGTCGCGCTCGAGGTGGTAGCGGTCTTTGAACGTACCGGGCTCGCCTTCGTCGGCATTCACCGCCATCAATCGAGGGCCCGCTTCCTGCCGCACGAAATGCCATTTGCGCCCTGCCGGGAAGCCCGCGCCGCCGAGACCGCGCAGCCGTGAGTCCTCCATCGCGCTGATCACGTCGTCAACCGACCGGGTGCCGTCGAGGCAGCTGCGCAGCAACGTGTAGCCGCCGTCTTTTATGTACGCATCGAAGCGGATGTGCTCGGGGACTTCGGGATGATGCTTGCCGCTTTTTACGACTGCGGCGATCGAACCGGTATCCGCATGGTCGACGTGCCGGTGCCCGATCTCCGCCACCGGTGCCGTGTCGCAGCGCCCCATGCAGGGCGCACGCACCACACGCACTTCCGTGCCGAGTTCGGCGGGGAGCGATTCGAGCAGTGCGTCGCCGCCGGAAAAAGCGCAGGTCAGGCTGTCGCATACACGTACCGTGACAGGCGGCGGCGGCGTCTCGCCATCCAGCACGATATCGAAGTGAGCGTAAAACGACGCGACCTCGTATACCTCGGCCATGGACAGGCGCATCTCCGTCGCGAGCGCCTGCAAGTGTCCGGCACGCAGGCAACCGTACTCGTCCTGCACCCGGTGCAGGTGCTCGATCAACAGGTCACGATCACGCGGCCGGTCGCCGAGCAGCGCGGCAATCTCGTCCATCGCCGCGGGCTCGAGCTGGCGCCCCTTGTGATACGCGGGCGAACGCCGCCGCCCCGAGCCGGGCGCTATCCGTCGCTGGTTTGCAATGTCGTCACCGGCATCAGCCATCGCGGCACGTTCCTGACCCTCTTCCTGCGTAGGGTACCATCGGCAAG
>Ga0316201_10002047_pt1 | contig 14148 bp, 11 predicted proteins | sample CS6wburrow_MG_FD_204516 | JGI IMG/M metagenome (GOLD analysis project Ga0316201, IMG submission 204516) | Coastal sediment microbial communities from Delaware Bay, Delaware, United States - CS-6 worm burrow | ecosystem: Environmental > Aquatic > Marine > Coastal > Sediment | place: USA... | reverse complement strand
AGTATTGCTTCTGCGAATGCCTACTTCAATACCGCAGCCGTAACCTGGTTTTTTAATACGAATGGCGGCGTAGTTGCCTGCCCGGAAGACCTGACCCTGGCGAATCAAACGCTCACAGGAACGCAAATCCTGGAGGCGACGTCAAGCGTGATGCTGGGTCCGAACCTGATAATCAATGGCGATGACATTACGGTCAATGCCCCTGATATATCATTTACCGGCGAAGTGACGGTAGAGGCGGGGACCGTCTTTTCTGTGGGAAACTCAACAAGCTGCCCCTGAATAAAGAACGCCTGGATATCCGCCGTGCACCCTGGAGGTTTACGCGCCTTACGCGAGTTTTCCCTTAATATGAAATACAGTAGAACTCGATATGGTTAAGCCAAAAAGTTACACACCAGGGCAGATTACGCGCATCCTGAAACAGCAAGAAGCCGGATTGAAGGTCACCGAGACTTGCCTGGCGGCAGATTTGGCGACTGTTAGCCCAGCCTCCGCTGTTCTTTTGACCTATACTCCGTGGCATTGAGGCGCTTCCACCGAAATCTGAGCTGAAGATCCGATAGGCGGAGTCAAACCCTGAGAACGCTTCATTTGTTGCCACTCAATTAATAACGCAGATGTATTTCACAGGTTTTTGGTTCAGGAGGAATCCAATGTGGGGATAATTAACCGGAGACATTTCTCCGACCTGCGCGGTGCGATGCGCCTGGCCGTGGAAGCGACTGTTGGCGTGACAGACGTGGTTGAGAAAATGCATCACACGATCCAGCTGGGACACCCTCCCGTTGGAGCTTCCCGTGCGACTAATGCGAGCGGTCTGGCCGGGGTGGTTTACCGCGGTATCCGTGGCACGACCCGTCTGGTCGGGCGCGGAATCGATGCAGGCATGGCGCCGCTCACTTCATTGATACCTGAAGATGAATCGAACGCTGCCCGCGATACTTTGGTCTCCGTGATCAATGGTCTGTATGGTGATCACCTCTTGCAGACGGGTAATCCACTCGCTCTTGAAATGATCGTACGTTATGCAGGGCAAACAGTGGATCCTGCAGAGCCGGGCACATTGCCTGCGGCCACAACGGGAAAGCTAATACTGTTCGTACACGGATTATGTCTCAATGACGGGCATTGGGTCCGCGACGGACACAATCATGGTGAGTCACTGGCCACCGATCTTGGTTACACACCGCTTTACCTGCGCTACAACACGGGTTTGTCCATTGCAGATAATGGCCGTAACCTGGCCGGGATACTTGAGAACTTGCGTTGTCGCTGGCCGGTTCCCGTGAGCGAGCTTGTGATTGTCGGTCACAGCATGGGAGGGCTTGTTGCCAGGAGCGCATGCCACCAGGGCAGCCTGGCGGGTCACGATTGGCTGCAGCATCTTCGCAGCCTTGTCTTCATTGGCACACCGCATCACGGTGCGCCGCTTGAGCGTGGTGGCAACTGGCTTGATTACGCAATGAATCTGAGCCCTTACGCCGCGCCGTTCGCACGTATTGTCAGGAAACGCAGTGCAGGTATAATCGACCTGCGATACGGCAGCATCACTGACGCTATGCACGATTTTGTACCGCTTCCCAGCGGGGTGAAATGTTATGCGATGGCCGCGATGCGGGGCAAGAAACGGGGTCGGGTTCGTGAGCAATTGATCGGTGACGGCCTGGTGCCTCTCGACAGCGCATTGGGGAAAAGTAAAGTTCCGTCCCGTTGCCTGGATATTCCCACAAGTTGTCAGTGGGTCGGTTTAGAGACGGGTCACAATGAGTTACTCGGTCACCCTGAGGTCTACGCTCAGCTACGTGACTGGCTCGAATAAGGAAGACCCAATGGTTGTTAAAAACGGTGAAAAGTTTCATGTCGTCGTACGCCGGGGATTTGAAAGTGATATCCGCAGGCATTTTGTCGGTGAAGTGGAGGAGTTTGAAGGGTCGATTGTCAGGCTCATCGGGTATCCAATAGTTTTTGACAAAACCAAGAACGTGTTTGTCAAAGGAAGCCATAAACGTACCACGGTGATGGATCTTGCGGAAAGCGGTTACATTGTTAATGGCATTCCCGGGGACGTGGATATTTCTGAGCTTAAGTACAAATACGACAGCGAAAGAAAGCTGCTTATGACCGATGACAAGTCATATTCACTGGATATCATTGAGTTCGGCATTGGCCGCTAAATGAGACGGCTGTGATCTGTCCAACGCTGGTGGCTGTACAATCTGCTTGAACACAACCCATAATGGTTTGTGGTGATTTTTAAAGGTTCAGCCATGTCAAAGCTCCTAACATTCCTTGAATCTGCGGGTGTTCCGCTGATTGTCACCCTTGTGTTTGTCGCGCTATTTTTCGTGCTCCACCTCGTTTTGCGCTGGAGATACAAGGAGGAACATAAAAAGACGCTGCTTTCGCAACTGCTGTTTTTTGCGCTGGCCGTCATCGCAGTTGTCAGCATCGTGGTTTCCATGCCGATCAACACCACGCTGCGCGCGCAAATCCTGGGCTTGTTTGGCATATTGCTGAGTGCCGCCATTGCACTCAGTTCAACCACGCTGCTGGGCAACGCACTGGCAGGGTTGATGATGAGGGGGGTGAGGAACTTCAGACTCGGGGACTTTGTTGAATTGGCCGGCAATTTCGGCAGGGTAACCGAAAGGGGTCTGTTTCACATCGAAATCCAGACCGCCAACAGGAACCTCGTGACCCTTCCCAACATGATCATGGTGACCAACCCCCTGGAGGTTTACCAACCCAGCGGTACGATGATCACCACCCGGGTGTCGCTCGGTTATGACACCGGTCATGAAATGATCAAGGGTCTACTGATCGAGGCGGCCCAAAAGGCCGGTCTGCACGACCCGTTTGTACACATACTTGAACTCGGTGATTTTTCCGTGCTTTACAAGGTCAGCGGCCTGTTGGAACAGACTGAAAACCTGCTCTCCATGCGCTCAAAACTGAATGAGGAAGTCCTGACCACATTGCACGAGGCGTCTGTTGAAATCGTCAGTCCGGTGTTTGAAAACCAGAGAAACGTGCAATCGCAAACGTTTATTCCGAAGATCGACAAACCCGTGGCGGTGCGTGACATGATGCCGCAAGCCGAAAAAAGTGCATTCGACAAGGCGGATAAAGCCAGCAATCTGGCGGCCAGGGAAGAAGAGTTAGCAGCCAATGAAGCACGGGTTTCCAGGTTGAAGGAAGAATTGGACGCAGTACAGAACGATCAGCAAAAATCGAAACTGGAAAAAGAGATTGCACAATTACAGAAGAATCAGGAAACCATCGCCGGAGAGATCAGGTCATTGAGCGAAAAACTGGAAACCGACGGCGCAACGCCATCTGCATGATTCCTTTTCAACCACTATCTGAAAGCCACTGCAGGCCGATGAAAAAGTTGTAATTGAGACGATTGGCCGGATCGAAACCGGACTTGATACGACTGCCCGCCGAGGCCAGTAGATGAAAAGCCGGGTTGATCTCGAGATCAAGACCCAATTGATAATTTAAATCGTTGGTATCAAATGAAGAGTCTGAGTAGCCATAGACCTCAGCCATGATTTGCGTCCTATTACCCAACGGGTGACTGACTGCTATTCCATAATCCCAGAATTTGACTCCATCGCTTACCTTGTTCCAGCCCAGTTGCCCGTTCCAGGTCCAATTACCGTTGGTATACGCAAGCAGCAATGGCAGACCAAATACTCTGATGTCGTCCGGGCCTTTCCTGCGGTATAGATCGTGTGAAAGCAGCGTGTCGTAGTTCGCCGCCACCGCCCACTCCCATTCAGGTTTCGAGACGATACGCCACTTGAATCCTACAGACGCCAAACCCAGTCCTGCTTCCTTCTCCGACTGCCCGGTAGCTAACGCCGAGTATGGAAGAAAAAATGATATCTGCGTGTTTGGGCTTACCCCTGCGGATACATCCAGCGATGGAGCCTGGGTGATCCTGCAGGCAGGGCGGTCTTCAACGGAGGCGCCGAGAATGACTTCCCAGGAGCCAGGGTCAAGAATTCCGGGGTCATCAATCACCAGTGGCGGGCCTGCCAGGCAATTGTATGCCACAAATAGCTGCGGAAGCGTGGCAAATATCAAGGCAATTCGATTTCGGATTCGGGTGTACTGTTCAGGATTCAACACGTTCGTTCGATCCGTCAAGAGCTTTATTTGCTCGTGTGCAAGGTACCAAAACGGGTGCTGTTTGAAGTTGACACAAATCAATTAAATGTGAATGATTCTCATTAGCGTTTGAACCGGGTTTGCGGTCCCTGCTACAGAGTCTCCGCATAGCTGCCATTTGGACCGGTATGAAGGGGTCAGAGTAAAGGGACAAAGTAAAAAGGGAGCAGGGGATTAACTGCGGAGACACTGCAGCTATTTTCTGAACGGCTCCGCCCCTTTTTATCCTGGAACATATCAGCATGTTAGTATTGGCAGATGAATCTTGAGAATCATCAAAGAAAAATACGTGTCGCGGTAAGCCCGGTGTTACACCCGAAAATGTTACTGCCCCGCCTCCTGGCAATCCTGTTCCTTGTTTCGATACTTCCAGGTTGCGCTTTCGTTCACGAGATGAAACCCGTATACCCGGCGAGCAATCTCGAAAATGATGGCTACCAGGCGCCGAAAGGCTGGAACCTGGTATGGTCAGACGAATTTTCCACCGGCTTTGTCGATCCGAAAAACTGGAACAGACAGGTGGAACCGGCGGGGAGGTTCAACAAGGAATGGCAGCGCTACACCGATGGCGTTGACAACGCCTATATCGACCGGGGGTGCCTCGTGATCAAGGCTATCCACACCTCCGACCGTCACGGAATGGATCAATACACCTCGGCGCGCCTGAACACCGCGGGAAAGCACGCATGGAAACACGGCAAAGTGGTGGCGAGGATGCAATTGCCCTACGGCGCGGGCACGTGGCCTGCCTTCTGGATGCTGGGTGCGAATATTGATGAGAATGGCGGAGATACACCCTGGCCGCAATCCGGTGAAATCGACATCATGGAATTCTACGGTTCCAAGGACAACGCGGTCGTAGAAGCCAATATTCATTATGCGGGCGCCGACGACCGCCATCGTCAGATGGGTGCTGAAAAGTTCAGGTTGCAGGAAGGACGGTTCGCAGATGCATTTCATGTCTTTGCCATGGAATGGGACGAAGAAAAGATCATTTGGTCGGTCGATGGCCAGGAGTATGCCCGGCATTCCCTTTCCGACCCGGTTTATTCAGAGCTTCATCAACCTTTATTTATTCTGTTTAACCTGGCCATCGGGAACTCGTCTCACAGGCCGGATGATTCCACGCAGTTTCCTCAATATTTCTACATCGACTGGGTCCGCGTCTACCAGAAGGAATAGGGCCAGGAATACATGGGGTGGAATAAATGGGGTCAGGGTCAACTGGCAGGGTAGCATTCCGGCACCTGCTGCTGGTCCTGCTATTAAAAGCGTAATTCAAGAGCCTTTGAAGAAGGACAGATTGCGATACCACCCAGGCCGGTGCAGCATAGTTCACGCGGCATCTGCTTGCCGACTTCGGCCATCGCAACGATGACTTCATCGAGCGGAATCAGGTGATCAAAACCGGCCAGCGCCATGTTGGCTGCAGCGAGTGCATTGGCGGCCGCCATGGTGTTTTTGCCAAGGCAGGGCGCCTCAACACGGTTGGCGACGGTATCGCAGGTCATGCCAAACGAGTTCTGCAGCGCTTGTGAGGCTGCTGCCAGAGCCTGGGTTGTCGACCCGTTTGCCATCACCACAAGGGCTGCGGCAGACATTCCCGAAGCCGATCCGCATTCGGCCATGCAGCCGCCTTCTTCAGCGGCAAAAGTCGCGCCGGTCGCAATAAACATACCGATCAGTCCGGCTGTCAGCAATGCGTCTATCAACAGTTCGTCACTGGCGCCCATTGTCGCACCGGTACCAAGCAAGGCGCCCGGCACTACCCCGCATGATCCGGCCGTCGGAGCGGCAACAATGACTTCCATCGCACTTTTCGCCTCGAGGACGGAGGTGACAGAAATGACCACTTCGTTGAAGGCGTTTCCGCCGATGAGCAGGCCCTGTTCCTGCGCCGCCTGGTAGCCGCCTACCTGGCTTGGCAGAATTCGATCGGCATACGACGTGCCGGCACGCCCGATGCGCAATGACCCCTGCATCGTCGTCAGAATATGGCTGACATGCCCGCGTATTTCGTCATGTGACATGCCGCTGCGCGCAGCCTCATATTCAAGGGCCAGTTGCGGTAGCGAACTGTTGCGGGTGCCGTCGTAGCTGAGCATGTCATTTGCATTGCAAAAAGGGACTCTGGTTGTCTCATCTCCACAAACCGGCACGACCGGATGCAGGTGACGAACCTTCGCTGCACCGGTATCGGCCCTGAAACTTTCAAGGGCATCGTCTGAAAATGGCAGGGTCGCGCTGAGGAATCCCAGCGGAGCATCATCGGCGGTAAAAGCAACGATTACATGCTGGTCGCCTTCCAGCGATACGGACATACCGTCGATATCGGTCACTTCGATCATGCCGCCACCGACAGACAAGGCTGTTACCACGTGACGTTCATCACCGTTGCGGAGCCGCAGACGGTAAGTGTTCGGGTGCAAAGCACCATAATCTTTAATGTGTACATCAAAACGAAGACCGGCATCCCGTGCATGTTTCCGGTAATCAGGCAATCTTTCGTCGCTGGCTTCCCAGCCTAGTAAACCGCCCGTCAGACCAAGATCACTGCCCTGTGACAAGTGTGTCGTGGCCAGTGATCCGTTTGAATCGTAGTCGCAGTCGACGGCCGTGACATTGCCGCCGAGAAGGTCCCGGCAAAGCCGGCCGATGCGCAAAGAACCCGCACTGTGAGAACTCGAAGGCCCGCGCATGACCGGGCCAAGCACATGATTGAGAATACTGATCGGTTTGGTCATGCGGGAACTATAGCGCGGATTGGTTTCCAGGCAGAAACCAATTGGTGCGCGATAACTCCTTCAGCGGGGATATAGAAGCACTGCCGCCCTGTTCAGGCGGTGGCCAGTGCCTGCTCCAGATCAGCAATGATATCTTCGATATCCTCGATGCCGATACACAGGCGGATCATGTCGGGTGTCACGCCGGCTGCCTCAAGTTCGTCGCCCGTCAGCTGGCGATGGGTTGTTGAAGCCGGGTGTGCAGCCAGTGACTTAACATCGCCGATATTGACAAGGCGCAGGAACAGTTGCAGAGCGTCGTAAAATTTCACGGCCGCATCATAACCACCCTTGATGCCGAACGTCAGTAAGGCCGAAGGCTTGCCATCGGTATATTTCATGGCAAGGTCGTAATAGGGTGACTCCGGCAACCCGGCAAAATTGATCCAGTCGACTTTCGCATGACCCTTGAGATAGCTAGCCACCTCAAGTGCGTTTTCGCAATGACGCTGCATGCGCAGTGGCAGCGTCTGCATACCCTGCAGGATTAGAAAAGCGTTCATAGGGCTCAGTGCGGACCCGGTGTTGCGTAACGGTACCGTCCGTGCGCGGGCAATATAGGCTGCCGGACCCATAGCCTCGGTATAGACCACGCCGTGATAAGACGCCTCGGGTTCATTGAGCATATGAAATTTTTCGGGATATTTATCCCAGGGAAACTGGCCGCCATCGACGATTACGCCACCCAGTGAATTACCATGTCCTGCCATATACTTTGTCAGCGAATTGACCACGATGTCAGCACCGTATTGAATCGGCTTGATCAACGCGGGCGTCGCCACGGTATTGTCAACGATCAAAGGCACACCGTGCTCGTGCGCCATGTTGGCCAGTGCTTCTATATCCACGACATTCCCGGCCGGGTTGCCAATGGATTCACAGAATATGGCGGTTGTCTTTTCGTCGATGAGACCCTGCATCGCCTCGATGCTGTCATCATCGGCGAAGCGGACGTCAATACCCTGTCGCGGCAGCATATGTTTGAACAGAGTGTACGTGCCGCCGTACAACAAGGGAACGGACACAATATTATTGCCCCGCTCTGCGATATTCAGTATCGCGTAATTGATTGCGGCACTGCCCGCACTGACGCACAGGGCGGCGATTCCACCTTCAAGCTCAGCACAACGCTGTTCGAGCACATCGGTGGTCGGGTTCATGATACGGGTATAAATATTTCCCGGCACCGCCAGGTTGAACAGGTCGGCCCCATGCTGGGCATTGTCGAACTCGTACGCCACAGTTTGATAGACAGGAACGGCTGTCGACTTGGTGGTCGGATCGGATTTAAAGCCGGCGTGAATAGCGAGTGTCTGGTCTTTCATGCGGTAACACCTTGGTTTTAAGTGGGTCAGGTTTTCAGCCCAAATGGAACGGTGGCGGTTTCGTTTGCCGTCACCGGCTCTACATTCTCAACTAAAAGAAAGTATGGAGTCTAATACCCTTTCAGCCAAAAAAATGACCGGGTCAACATAATCCGGTCTTTGCCAATACTAACCGATAGCCAGTCTTCAAGCACGCAGTCTATCTGCCTACATGGCGAAGATAAATGAGGTCAGAGTTAAAAAGTCAGCAAGGGATTGATTTTGGTGCAGGCACCTGCCGGGTATCAGCAAAAATAGCCTAGCCCTTCGGCGGCTACGTCAGGCCTGGTTGGTTTGCAGTGGTAACAATTTGCCGGGATTTTTCCAACAGGTTCTTGAGCGCTACAAGCTCGAAGTGGCGTTTGGAGGTGATGGCGTAAAAGCGCTCCGCTACGCTATTCAGGACAAAGTATTTCTCAAGCTTGCCACTCTCCAATTCATCCTGCACGACGACTTCCGGAACAACGGTGAGACCGCCTGAGTCGCGCGCGAGCAATCGCAGCATGGCCATGTCGTCTACTTCTGCATAGGGCGTGATCTCAACACCATGTTGCTCGCACAACATATCAAACTGGCTGCGAATTTCGCTGCTGGGTCCCGGCAACAGTACCAGTGATTCCTGTAAATCCTGCGGGAAGCGAAACTGTTTTGCCGCCTGGCCCGGCGGCCCGACGATGCAGACACACTGCTCGCCGATTTGCTGGCAACGCCACGGTGTGGATGTGTCGGCCGCGACCGCGCGGTTTGAAAGGATCAGGTCCAGTTTGTGCACATGCAGCTGCTCCAGCAGTTCTTCGAGGCTTGCGGAGCGCATGACCAGTTTTACTTTTGACTCTCCGATGACGGGACGCAGAAAGTTTTCCTGGAAGTTACGCGAGAGGGTGGCCACTGATCCAATGCGCAGCCGTTCCAGGCGCTGCAGGTCACCGCTTTCGGTCAGGGCGATCAGCTCGTTACTCAAGCTGAAAATGCTCTCGGCGTACTCGAGCACGATATGCCCAACCTCCGTCAGAACAAGTGACCGGCCCTCGCGGGAAAATAGCTCATGTCCGAGCCGGTCCTGAAGCTGTCGTATCTGCGAAGAGAGAGCGGATTGAGAAATATGGAGCAGTTGCGCCGTGCGCGTCAGGTGGCCCTCCTTGGCGACTCTCCAGAAATAGTAGAGGTGATGAAAGTTGAGCTGTCTCATAAAATCGTTCTCAAAAATAGAACAATAACATCTAAAATATATATTTTACATAAGTATTGTGTGGCCTCAACATAGCCGCAAATTCAGAGCAGCTTGAGTGGAGTGCTTAAACATGGTGGGTTCGATCATTGATTGGCTACTGCCGGTTATTTATGCCGTCGGCTGTCTGCTGGCATTCCACAAGTCTCAGCTGCCCTGGAAGACGGCAAAAATCACCTCTGGCTCAGCCTTACTCGCGACAACAGCGATCGTGCTGTTTGTTCTGATCGGAGGACAATTCGCGCCAATCTCCTTCGATGCGGTGGGTTTGACCCTGGCAGTGCTGGTTGCGGTGCTCGGCTGGGTTATCATCAATTACTCTTCGCGCTATTTGACGGGCGAGCCAGGGCAGGCGCGGTTCATCCGTGCCATGCTGTTGACCCTCACGGCGGTCTGCGTGCTGGTTGTGAGCAGGAACCTTTTGGTCATTGTCCTGGCCTGGAGCGTTACAAGTCTGGGCCTGCACCATTTGTTGACCTTTTACCGTGAGCGCAAGGCGGCCCAGATCGTTGCGCACAAGAAGTTCCTGGTCAGCCGCCTGGCCGAGGTGGTGCTGGCAGTAGCCCTTCTGCTTGTCTATCAAACGACAGGAACGCTGTGGCTGGACGATCTGGGTGCCTTTCTGGCCACACAAGCGTCGCTGCCGCTTGCTTTGCATGTGTCGGCACTGCTGTTTGCACTGGCCGCTGTTCTGAAAACCGCTCAGTTGCCGCTACACGGATGGCTGATCCAGGTCATGGAGGCGCCGACACCCGTCTCTGCACTGTTGCACGCAGGGATCGTAAATATAGGCGGCTTAGTCCTGATCCGGCTGGCGGAGCTGATCTCGCTCGCGCCCATGGCCCAGGTCCTGCTGGTGGTAGTGGGAAGCCTTACAGCGGTGCTTGCAGGCCTGGTGATGCTTACCCGCATTAGTATCAAGGTGCGTTTGGCGTGGTCGACCTGCGCTCAGATGGGTTTTATGCTGATGGAGATCGGTCTCGGCCTGTATGAGCTGGCGCTGCTTCACCTGGTTGCCCACTCTCTCTACAAAGCCCATGCCTTTCTGTCTGCCGGCGAAGCAGTGCGCCATGCACGCAGCAGCGATTTTTTGAGATCCGCGCATGTGGTGAGAGGTCCACTTTGGTATTTTGGAGCAGTCGTTGTGAGCGCTGCCCTGGTGTTCGGCTCAGCCACCGTTTGGCTTGTGATTGAGCCAGCGCTGGCCCTGCCTCCGGTGGCTCTCCTGATTGTCGCGCTCGGTCTGGCGCCCTTGCTTTGGGCAGAGCAGGAAGCAACGCTTGGACTGCTGGTGCGCGGCGCAATGCAGATTATTGCCCTGACGCAACTGTATCTGCTCTGGCATCTGCTGTTTGCAGGGCTCGCGCCAGCCGCTGCGAACCCTGCGGCGCCTGCGATGCTCTGGGTGTTGATGTGTTTTACGCTGCTTTACGGCGCCCAGGTTTGGCTGCGCTGTTTTCCGAAAGGGCGTTTCGCCCGGACGTTCTATCCCTGGGCCTATTGCGGTTTCTACCTCGATGAATCCTTCACGCGACTGACATTCAGGATCTGGCCGGTGAAATTCAGCCCATTACAGGCGCAGACTTTGGCAAACCGGCACCTTACTTTTCACGGAGAACTGCAGTGAGCGCACGCATGAAGACAGCGCTGCCGGAGAATGACGCTTTACATAGCGCAGTAGCATTGGCGGTCGACAGCATCGCTCCGACCTGGCCCCTGGACCGGATGATTGCAGTGAACCCATACTGGGGCCGGATCCAGCAACCCTTTGAGGCAGCTGCGGCGGACCTGGCCAAAATTGCCGGCTCAGCCATGACGTTACCACTCAGTGAATACCGTGAGGCGTGGCAGCGTGGAGAGATTACCCTGGACGATCTCCGCCTCGCGCTGGATGAAAGCGGCCTGGAAAGAAGTACCGGACAACTTGTTGCTGCGCTTGATGAAGAGCAGCCGCTGCCAACTCCGTTGCCGCTGCTCAGTGACAGTCTTGACCGAAAGAGGGACTTGCAGCGTCAGCCGGCCTGGTGCGACACCATAACCCACCAGGTGTCCCAGTTCTGCGCCGCCTACTTTGATCGTGACCAGGCCGACTGGCATCCGGATCAGGCCAGCCGCCTGTTTGGTAGCTGGCGTGACACCTTGATTAAGGATCACAGCGTCTCGCTATTGATGCATAAACCGCAGATTTCAGCTCGTGCCAAAAAATTGGGCAACGAGGCCGAGCAGCAAATTGCCGCGTCTCTCCTGCAGCTTGAGATACCCGAACCTGATTGGGCAACGTATTTGCAAGCTTTGTTGATGCGAGTGAGCGGCTGGGCTGCCTGGTGCGGTTATTTGCGTTGGCAGGCACGTTTGGGCGGAAGTGAGGAACACACCCTGGTGGACCTGCTGGCCATTCGCCTGAGTTGGGAAACGCTGCTGGATGATGGCGAACGCGGGCCAGATTCGTTGTGGTCATCCTGGAAGCTTGAGTGGCAAAAGCGGATGACGGGCTTCGACAGGGCATCGGTGGAGTTACACCATGTCTGGCAGCGGGCACAGGAAATCAGTTACCAGCGTGATCTACGCCGGCGCCTGCTGGTGGCGTCTGGCAATCAAGACGGTGCGCCGAACAGTATGAGCGCTCAACCGGCAGCTGATTTACCCACTGTGCAGGCTGCCTTTTGTATCGATGTGCGCTCCGAGGTATTTCGTCGTCACCTTGAAGCCCAATCGCAGGATGTCTCGACATTGGGATTCGCCGGCTTTTTCGGTTTGCCCATCAGTTACACCCCGTTGGGCACCACTGCCACGCGCCCGCAGTTGCCCGGGTTGCTGGCCCCGGATCTGGATATCACTGACAGTTCAGGGGATGCTGAATTCGACAGCAAGATTATCTCTGTGCGTACCGGCAGGTTGCGCCGCATGTCGGCATGGCGTTTGTTCCAAGCGGTGCCGCTGTCTACCTTTACGCTGGTCGAAACACTGGGGCTCGGTTATCTGGGCGACCTCGTCACCCGAACTCTGAACGGCAATGCGCCGCCGGGGCCTGTTGATCAGCTGGGACTCAATAGCAAAGAGGCACGAGCGGTGCGGCCCGTTCTGGATGCAAGAACGGCGGGCGGAGTTGTTGGCCAGGCAGCGATTGCACAGCAGGTGTTGCGCGGATTGGGCCTGGACAAGCAGTTTGCCCGCACCGTTCTGTTACTGGGGCACGGCAGTCAGAACCGCAACAATCCCCACGGGTCGGCGCTTGATTGCGGTGCCTGTTGCGGCCAGACGGGGGAGGTCAATGCCCGGTCGCTGGCCGGCTTGTTGAACGCGCCGGCAGTTCGCGAAAAGCTAAGTCAATCCGGTATCGATATTCCCGGCACCACCCATTTTATTGCGGGACTGCACAACACCTGCACCGACGAGGTGCAGCTATTCGACCTTGAAAAGTTGCCGGCCAGCCATGCGCAGGATCTTGAGCGATTGCAGGAGCAGTTGGCGGCTGCGGCGGCACGCGCGCGTCGTGAACGGGCGCCGGCCCTGGGGCTGGGCGCCTTGGCGGATCAGCCGCAGCCACTGCTGCGTGCGTTGCGGCAAAACGCCGACGACTGGGCGCAGACCCGGCCCGAATGGGGGCTGGCCAATAACTCCGCGTTTGTGATTGCACCGCGTCGTCGAACACGCGGGGTCGATCTCCAGGGCCGCTGTTTTCTGCACGATTACGACCCCCGGCGTGATGATGACGGCAGTCTGCTTGAACAGATCATGACCGCGCCAATGATCGTGACCAACTGGATCAACATGCAGTACTACGCATCTACCGTGGATAACCAACGCTTCGGCAGCGGCAACAAGACACTGCACAACGTGGTGGGCGGAAGAATCGGCGTTTTCGAAGGCAATGGTGGTGATCTGCGCATTGGCCTGCCCTGGCAATCCCTGAATGATGGCGAGCGCTGGTTGCATACTCCCCTGCGTTTGACGGTGGTAATTGAAGCCCCGAGAGAAACGATAAACAACGTGATCGCCCGGCATACGACCGTAAGGCGCCTGGTGCAAAACCGTTGGCTCTACCTGATGCGCCTCGATGGTGATGGTATGGAGCGATATCACAATGGTGGTTGGCAAAACTGGTCAGGTTAGTGAACGGCTGCCCGGGTTGAGTCAAACAAATGAAAACCTTGAAGGAGAAGATCATGATCGATAGATCAGAATTAAAAAGTTACAGTTTGATAAGCGGGTCGTTCAGTCCGGATGCTGCACGGCAACTGCTGATGTCTCTGATCAATTACAAGATCAATTTTCACCAGCGAAATGACTGGAGTCACCGGGAGCGTTTTGGAGAAGAAAACCCCGCAGCAGTAAAGCGCGCCGAAGAGCTAAGCCAGACCAGGGACGATATTGCCCAACTGGTAGAGCAGGCGTCCGCGATGGGCCTGAATATGAGAATTAAATCCAATATTGAGATCGAACTGACGCCGGCATGAACTTTCGGCAAACCCTTTGTCCAGTGCGCTTGCGACTTGTACCATGGCAGAGCCGGAGTCGAAATCCGCGCCTGTATCGCTGTTTAATGTCTGCAGTATTCTGGCAATATGGTATTGATTTTATTTATACTCCGTCG
>Ga0316201_10002046_pt1 | contig 14149 bp, 11 predicted proteins | sample CS6wburrow_MG_FD_204516 | JGI IMG/M metagenome (GOLD analysis project Ga0316201, IMG submission 204516) | Coastal sediment microbial communities from Delaware Bay, Delaware, United States - CS-6 worm burrow | ecosystem: Environmental > Aquatic > Marine > Coastal > Sediment | place: USA... | reverse complement strand
CGGCAGATACGGGTTCGGACACGGTTGAAGTGACCGAACTCTTCAGTTACGGCTGCTCACACTGCTTCACTTTCGAGGCCTACGTGGAGAGTTGGCGGAAGAAACAGGCTGAAAACGTCAAGTTCAACCGTATCGCAGTCGGTTTTGGCCGCAGGGCCTGGGAAATGATGGCACGCGCCTACATTACTGCAGAAATGCTCGGCATTGTTGAAGAAAGCCACATTGCCATGATGAACGCCATCTGGAAACAGAAAAAACAATTTCGCAGCCTTGACGACCTGGCGGAGTTCTACTCCCAGTTCGGCATTGAAAAATCGAAGTTTACCGCTAACTTCCAATCCTTTGCGGCTGACAGCCAATTGCGCAGGGACCAGCGCGATGTGCAGTTATTTGGTATCACCGGAACCCCAAGCCTGGTGGTGAACCGCAAGTACCGGGTCGTCAGCAGCAAGGACGTAAAAGATTTTGACGCCATGCTCGACGTCGTCGATTTCCTGGTCGCCAGGGAACTGGCGGCACTCTAACCCTTATTGACACAAACCCCGGCGCAAGCCGGGGTTCCCTCCTGATTCCATTCCAACCATCAGTGGTTGACTCCCCAGCCCATTGGGGTATTCTGTTGTTTCCCTACCACACCGTGTCAGAAACCTATGTCACAAGCCCAAATTCTGGTCGTTGATGACGAGCCCGATATCCGGCAGCTCGTACAGGAAATCCTTGAGGATGAAGATTACGCCGTGCAGGTTGCGAAAGACGGTGAAAGCGCACGCCTGATCTACACGCAACAAAAGCCCGATCTGGTTTTACTGGATATCTGGATGCCCGATATCGACGGTATTTCACTGCTGAAAGAATGGTCTGCCGCCGGCAAGCTCGAGTCACAGGTCGTGATCATGTCCGGTCACGGAACCCTGGAAACCGCCGTAGAGGCCACGCGCCTGGGTGCCTTTGATTTTGTCCAAAAGCCATTGTCGCTGGCCAAATTACTGGCCACTGTGCGCAAAGCCCTTGAATCCAGACCGCAGGGTGCGACGACAAGATTATCCGGGCAGAAATCGTATCCCCTGGAACCGCTGGGTAACAGCCCGGTTATGCAATTGTTGCGGAACAACGCGAAACAGGCTGCAAATAATGCCTCCCCTGTAATGATCACCGGGGAAAGCGGCAGCGGGCGAGAGACCCTGGCCCGCTATATACACCATCTGTCGTCTGCCGGCGGTGAAATGGTGACGCTGGACCACAGCCAGGCCGGTGGCGAGAATGCCTGCAGTTACCTGTTTGGCACCATGGTCAACGAACAGCCATCCAAGGGACTGCTGGATCAAGCGGCGGGTGGGGTGTTGTTCATACCAAAGCTTGATGAACTACCAGCCAAAACACTGGATCTACTCAACAACATTTTAGAGTCCGGAGGTTATACGCCACAGGGCGGCACCGGATCGAAGCCGCTGGGCTGTCGTATCATCTGCAGCGCCGGTGAAAACCTGGAACAAATGGTTCAGGACGGGCAATTACCGGCACCGCTTTACTTTCACCTGAACGTATTGCCACTCAAGGTTCCCGCACTGCGGGACCGTCCCGAGGACATTCCGGAACTGATCAGGTATTTTTCCGACTGGTTCCCCAATCATGAAAACCTGCCCTACCGTTCATTTTCAGTATCTGTGCAAAACCGCATGCGCAACCATAGCTGGCCAGGCAATGTGCGCGAGCTTCGTAATCTCATCCAGCGTTTACTGGTGCTGGGGGGTGAAGGCGAAGTTTCAGCCCAGGAAGTCGATGATACCCTGAAGCAGAGTGCAGCCAGCATTGAATCGGGCGGCTCGCGACATGAGGGGCTGTTTGATATGCCCCTGCGTGAGGCACGCGAACAGTTCGAACGTGATTACCTGATCTACCAGTTGAAAAAGGCCGGCGGTAGCGTTGGGAGACTTTCCGAGTCAGTTGGAATGGAAAGAACACACCTCTATCGCAAGCTCAGGTCACTTGGAATTGATCCCAAGTCAGTGAGCAGTTCATGAAAATTGTCATCCTGGGGGCCGGACAAGTAGGCTCCACAGTCGCCAGTGCCCTGGCGCATGAAGACAATGACATCACCGTCGTAGACAATGACGAGCAACGCCTGAAAGAGCTCCAGAACCAGATGGATATCCGCAGCGTACTCGGTTACGCCTCGTATCCCAAGGTGATGGAAAGGGCGGGTATCGAGGATGCCGACCTGGTCATTGCATTGACCAGTTCTGATGAAGTCAACATGGTTGCCTGCCAGATCGCGTACACCTTGTACAACGTGCCGACCCGCGTGGCGCGCGTCAGGGCAGCAGCGTATACGGACCAGGTAAAGTTGTTTCGCCGTGAACACACGCCGATCGACGTTCTGATCAGCCCGGAACTGCTCCTGACCCAGTATATTTCCCGCCTGATTGAATATCCCGGCGCACTCCAGGTCATGGATTTTGCCGACGAGAGAGCACAGCTCGTGGCCATCAGGGCTGAAGCGGGCGGACTGTTGGTGGGACAGAAACTATATACCCTGAGACACCATATGCCCGGCGGTTCAGATGCCCGGCTCGCGGCCATTTATCGCCATGGCGAGCTGATTTTGCCCAAAGGCAATACGGTCATCGAAGAGAACGACATGGTGTATTTTCTCGCAGCCCGCAGCGACATTCCCGCGGTCATGAAAGAATTGCGGCCGATGGACAGCCCGATCAGGCGTGTCATGCTCGCCGGTGGCGGCAATATTGGCAAAAACCTGGCGCGGCAACTCGAGCGTGACCACCATGTCAAGATCATCGAAAAGGATCCGGCCCGGGCTGAATCGATTGCCGAGGAATTGTCCAAGACCATCGTACTGGTAGGGGACTGCACCGATGCCAACCTGCTCAGGGAAGAGGCGGTTGAAAGCACGGATGTTTATTGCGTTATAACCAATGATGATGAATCCAACATCCTGTCATCCTTGCAAGCCAAGCGCATGGGGGCAAGGAAGGTCATTACCATCATCAATCGCCTTTCATATGTGGACCTGATGGAATCCGGCGCCATCGACATTGCGGTGTCTCCGCAGCAGATCACCATCGGCTCACTGCTGGCGTATATACGCCGCGGCAGCATCGAGCGCGTCCACTCGTTGCGACGCGGCGCCGCCGAGGCTATCGAGGCGATAGCGCTGGGTGACCGGCGCAGTTCACAAGTTGTCGGCCGTTCGATAGAAGAATTGAACCTGCCGGAAGGGACCACCATTGTGGGTATAGTCCGGGGTGAGGATGTCATCATCGTTCACCATGACACTGTGATTGAAGAACATGACCACGTCGTGCTGTTCGTTCCTGATAAAAAACAGATTCATGCGGTAGAACGCCTGTTTCAGGTCAGCGTGACCTTCATATGAAACACCGCAGAACTGCGACTGTTCAGAGAATCCTGGGTTTTCTGATCGCCGGGGCCAGCCTGATGATGCTGCCCCCGGCGCTGGTTTCATGGTGGTACGCGGACGGCACGGCCAGCCTGTTTCTGGTCAGCGCGGTTATCCTGCTGGTCACCGGAATGGCGATTTTCCTGCCCGTACGGCATGTTCATGAAGAGCTGCGATTGCGCGACGGCTTCCTTGTGGTCGCAGTTTGCTGGATATCGCTGGCACTGGTGGGGGCGTTGCCATTTCTTTTGTTGATGCAGCCCGAAATTTCCTATGTTGACGCGGTATTTGAATCCATGTCCGGACTGACCACCACCGGCGCCACCATATTGACCAATATCGACAGCCTGCCACGCGGCGTCCTGTACTACCGCCAGCAGCTGCAGTGGCTGGGAGGCCTCGGTATTGTCGTGCTGGCGGTCGCCATCATGCCGATGCTCCGTATCGGTGGTATGCAGCTTTACCGTGCGGAATCGCCAGGCCCTCAGAAGGACAGTAAATTAACCCCGCGCATCACGGAAACTGCCAAGGCGCTCTGGCTGATTTACCTTGGAATTACCGCGCTGTGCGCACTGGCCTATTGGCTGGGCGGCATGAGCCTGTTTGATGCCATCGGACACGCATTCAGTACGGTCGCCATTGGCGGTATGTCAACCCATGATAGCGGCTTTGCCTGGTTCGATAATCCCACGCTGGAGATTGTTGCCATCTTTTTCATGGTGGTTGCGGGGATCAATTTCGCTATTCATTTCACCTCGTGGAAGCGGGCCAGCGCCCAGCCCTACTTTCAGGATGCGGAGTTGAAGGTCTATGCATCGCTGCTGCTCGGCTTTGGCATCCTGACGTCGATCGCGCTGTACCTGCATGGAACCTACGGATCAGTCGCCGAATCCTTCCGTTACGGCGCTTTCCAGGTGGTCTCCGTGATGACAACAACCGGATTCAGCACCACGGATTTCTCCATCTGGCCGGGTTTTATCCCCATCATGTTGATTTGCATCGCCTTTATTGGCGGCTGCGCCGGCAGCACCTGCGGTGGCATGAAAGTCATTCGCATCATACTTTTATACCGCCAGGCTATTCGGGAAATCGGGCGGTTGATTCACCCTCACGCGGTGATTCCCGTGAAAATCGGCGGCAGAAAAACATCGCCGACAGTCATGGATGCGGTCTGGGGGTTCTTTTTTCTGTATGTCTCCAGCTTCGTCATGATCACCATTGCACTCAATGGCGTTGGCGTTGACCCGGTAACCGCCTATGCTGCTGCGGCGGCATGCATTACCAACCTCGGCCCCGGCCTGGGCGATGTCAGTTCAAACTACGCCAGCCTCAACTCCACGGCCAAGGTAATTCTCAGCTTTGCAATGCTGATGGGGCGGCTGGAAATTTTTACGTTGCTGGTGTTGTTCTCACCCTCATTCTGGCGTCATTGATCCAGCCGTCAAATTACAGCAACCGGGGGTTGGAATTCAGTGCCAGGGCGGCATCCGGGTGTCCGAATCCGGACCTGTTTAGTTCCCGTGATCGAACTGCGATGCGAGGTGAAGTTTGCGCAACATGGAGCGTTTCTTGCGGTGATGACCCTGCATGCGATGCAGGATGTCATCCAGAACTTCCACCGCCTCGATAATATGCCGGCCTTTATTCAACATGACGGCCTCGGCCTGCTGGGCCATGGCCGCATCAGTGATTTCAGCGCGCGAAGCATGCCCGCGCTTGGTCAGGCCCTCCAGCACCTGAGTTGCCCAAATGACAGGAACATGCGCTGCTTCACAGATCCACATGATCTCCTCCTGGGCTTCCGACATGCGGACAAACCCGCACTCCACGGCCAGGTCTCCACGCGCGATCATTACTCCGCAAGCGTTGAACTTAAGCGCCTCCAGCAGGATGTCCGGGAGGTTTGAGAAACCCCGTTTGGTCTCGATTTTCAATATTGCGCCTATGTTCTCCCGGCCGAGTTTCTGCAGGTGCTGATACAGGGCGCGGACGTCATCTGAACAGTTGGTAAAGGACAAGCCGATCATATCCGAATGCCGCGCGGCAAACTCGATATCCTGCAAATCCTTGGTGCTGAGCGCGGCCAGGTTCAGGTCGGTATCAGGCAGGTTGACACCCCTGTTGCCCTCCAGTCGCTCCACGGGTTTTCGTGTATGGGTTATGCGAACCTGCAGTTGTTCCGCACTGCATTTTTCAACGATGCCGCCTATCCGGCCATCATCGAAAAAGATAGGCTCACCGAGGCGCACATCCCGGTAAACCTCGGGGATCGCCAGCGAAACCCTTCCCGGGTTCAACAGTTCGCCATCACTGTCGAGGATCGCCCGTTTACCCGGTTCCACCGTGGCCGATACAAACAACACATCACCCGGTCGGACCAGGCAAACACTGTCCTGCGGGGCCAGGCCGGCAATTTCGGTCTCGGCCACTGCATCGCCGTTAGCGCTATGTGACTGCAAAACGGTCCCATTGGCGACATAGGAAGTTTTCTTGGACTCCGCCCAGCAACCTTCTGCGGTCACATCCCTGATACGCCAGACCCTGGACGAACCGCGAAAATCCTTGAAGCGAACCCGGTCTCCGGTATTCAGTTTCGATAACCATGCCGGGTCGAGAGCAAGCGTGGCATCCGCGGCGGGCATCCCGGAAAAGAATTCCCTGGTCGGCGCTAACCAGATTCGGGCCGCACGCCGGATATGGCCGTTGGCGGACCTGACCGGCCTGATCTTGAGAACCGCCGGGGTGGTTTCCATCGGCCCGAGGCGAAGCTTTGGACCGCCAAGATCCATCAGGATTTTGCACGAGCGGCCCGTTGCCCGTTCGGCGCTGCGCAGTGTCTTGATCATGCGGGACCAGATTTCCGGATAATCATGTGCACAGTTGATACGCATGCAGTTCATCCCGCTGACCAGCAACTGGTGCACCATCAGGTAATCATCCGCCGCTTCGACCGGCATGGTCACGATGATGTGGCCGCGCCGTTGTTCCGCCGGAGGACCGAAAAGCCTGGCGGTGTTATCTATCAGGCAATCCGCTCCCGTATCGAATGCGGAAAAAACTTCGTCGGCCGTTTCCCCGCCTCGCCGGCGGCCGCTCATCAGGTAGAGGTTGTGCAGCACTGCATTGATAGTGGCCAGAACATGTGGTTCCGCCCGGCCCAGCGAGGAAAGCCCGAGGCAAGTCAGTTGATCCTGCAGAGGCCTGATATCCTCACTCCTCAGGGCCAGGTAATGCAGAAGATTCTGCGCGCACGCCATGCGCTCTGCCGGCAGTGCCGGAAGATATTTTTCAGCGAGTTCTGCCTGCTGAATGATCTTGAGGCGCAAAGACTCCACACGCTTGATCAGTTCATCAAAGGCATCATTCGACAGCTGTATTTTTGCGCTCGGACTCATGCTTACAAGCTCCCAGCATCACTGTATGCCCGCGATCAATTCATTGTATTGACCCACGTCAAGCCGGTGAGCGATTTCGGCTCGACTTCCACCGTCCTGAATGATGCTTGCCGGTGTACCGTCTCAGCGCTTGTAAAACGACTCTTCGCCTTCCGGCCGGTTTCTGAAGCGTTTATATGCCCACAGGTATTGATCGATATCCACGTTGATACATTGCTCAATGCCATGATTCACGGCCGTCAATGCATCGCGCATGTTTTCGCTGTAAAGCGCCTCGTCCGCCTTGAATAAATGGACACGATAGCGCCCGCCTTTGCGCCGTTCGCAAACCGAAAAAATGACCGGTGCACCGGTACGTTGCGCCATACGCGGCAACAGCACCCCGGTGAGTGCCTCTATACCGAAAAAAGGTGCGAATGCGCCGCTGCCACGGCTGGGTTCCTGGTCGGGCAGCAGGGCCACAAAAAAGCCGCCCTTGAGCAGTTTGTACATTCTCTTCAGGCCGCTGCCGGTGGCGGGCACCATCTCGGCACCGGCCCTGCTGCGCTTGTCCCTGAGCAGTGCATCGACATCCGGGTGCTTGCTGGGCTTGTAGAGAATCGCCGCTTTATCCTTGCTGTGCAGATAGAGGTTCAGCATCTCCCAGGAACCATAATGTGGTGCAGCCACGATCAGGCCCTTGCCGGCCTTTCTGGCTTCCTCGACGTGCTCCATGCCTTCCACACCGTCGAATAGCTTGTACATCTTCTCCAGCGGCCAGTGCCATAACATGCCGGCTTCGAAAATGCCCTTGGCATAATGGGTCATGCTGGAGCGGCCAACCCGGTTACGCTGCTCTGCATCCATATCAGGAAAGACGGCGCGCAAGTTCAGGCGGGTTACACGCCTCAGCCGGGGCACCGAATACCAGACCAGGGCCGCCAATGGCGGTGCAAGGTACTCGGCCGCACGCGGTGTTATCCAGCTGAACACGCGCATGGCGACACGGATTGCTAACAGTTTAATCATCAGCGTTCATATCCGGGCGCCAAGCGATGCTAACATTAGCTCCGCGTGAGAGTTACCCGCGCCAGTCAAAGCAAGATAATCCAGGAAAAGTTTGTTAAATGATCGCATTATTACAAAGAGTATCGGAAGCCAGTGTGCTTGTTAACGAAAATTCGTCAAATCCCTCGCTAAGCGGCGAAATCGGAGCAGGAATCCTGGCTTTGATTGCGGTTGAGCGTGGCGATTCGGAGGCACAGGCCGACAGGCTATTGCAGCGCATACTTGCCTACCGGATATTCGATGATGAAAACGGGCGCATGAATCTGAACCTTCGACAGGCCGGCGGGCAACTGCTGCTGGTTTCCCAGTTCACCCTTGCGGCCAACACCAACAGCGGCAACCGCCCCAGTTTCACCCCGGCTGCCGATCCTGCTGAGGGCAAAAGGCTTTTTGACTACCTGCTGGATAACGCGCGCCGCGAACTCGGTGAAGTGCCCAGTGGCTGCTTCGGCGCACACATGAAGGTAAGCCTGGTCAATGACGGCCCCGTGACATTCAGCCTGCGTGTTCCACCACCGGCCTGAAGCGCTACTTTTCCTCCAGTTCCTTGAGTTTCCGGGTCAGGGTATTGCGCCCGAGGCCGAGTAATTTTGCCGCCTCTACGCGTTTGCCACCCGTGTGCTCGAGCGCACAGGCAAGTATGACTCGCTCCAGTTCGGATCGCGCCTCGGACATCAGGTCCTGGTTGCCGTTCAACAACGCTTTTCGGGTCCAGCCTTCGAGGGCTTCGGACCAGGATTGGCCCGGCTCGGCCGGATCACTTTTTTCTGCCAGGCCGGGCGGCAGATCCACGGGCAGAACCTGTTCTCCCGGGGCCATGACGCACAGTTGCTGGCACAAATTCTGTAACTGCCGGACATTGCCAGGCCATGCTTTCTGTTGCAAAACCTGGATAGTTTCAGGGGTCAGGTATTTTTCCTCGAGACCCATTTCCACCGCCGCCTGGCGTAAAAAGTGCCGCGCCAGCAGGGCAATGTCTTCGGCACGTTCGCGCAAAGGCGGTATTTCGATTGTGATGACATTCAGACGGTGATAGAGGTCTTCCCGGAAGCTCCCGTCGGCAATCTTTTTCCGCAAGTCCTGGTGGGTGGCTGTCAACAGGCGCACATCCGCACGCAACAGGTCCCTGCCGCCGACCCGGTAATAATCTCCCTCGGCGAGTACCCGCAGCAAGCGTGTTTGCAGCGGCAGCGGCATGTCACCGATTTCGTCCAGGAACAGCGTGCCACCGGCAGCTTCTTCAAATCGTCCCGAACGCCTCGCGTGTGCACCCGTAAATGAACCCTTTTCATGACCGAACAATTCCGACTCGAGCAGCTCGGTCGGGATCGCAGCCGTATTGATGGCGACAAAAGGCCCCTTGGAGCGGGGACTATGTTGATGCAAGGCGCGCGCAACAACTTCTTTGCCAACACCTGTTTCACCGGTCAACAACACGCTGATGCCAGACCGTGAGAGCCGGCCGATGGTTCTGAAGACTTCCTGCATGGCAGGCGAGTCACCGATCAGCTGGCGTGGCTCCAACGCGTTTTCAAGCACCGGTTCGGGATTCGTGACAGCCGATGCGCGCGCAACCACGGCGATGACCTTTTCCAGGTCGAACGGTTTCGACAGGTAGTCGAAGACGCCCGACTGAAAGGCGGAAACTGCCTGTTCCAGATCAGAAAACGCCGTCATGGCAATGACCGGAATGTCCAGGCCACGCTTTTCAAGCGCTTGCAAAACAGTCAGGCCATCGGCATCGGGCAGGCGGATATCGGTAATGATCACGTCGGGCGCGGCATCGGCCAGCGCCCCGGTCACCGCCGTCACGCTGGCAAAACTCCGGGTGACATAGCCGGCTTTACCCAATGCCCTTTCCAGCACGAAGCGAATCGCCTGGTCATCATCGATCACCCAAACCAGCACAGGCTCAGCCATTGCCAGGCTCCAATGGCAGTCTCAGGGTAAAGCGACTGCCGGTTTCGAGCGGTGCGTAGGTCAACATACCCCGGTGGGCAACGGCAATCTGCTGCGCCAGGGCCAGACCAAGACCGGTGCCATCGCGACGGCCGGTCACCATGGGCAGAAACAGCATGTCGCGCAGCGATTCCGGCACACCGGGACCGTTATCCATGATGTCCAGCCGCAAAACACGGTTGATTCCGGGTTCGAGCAAGGTGCTGTCGTAATCGACCCGGGTACGAATCTCGATCTCCTCCGCACCCGCCTGGAATGCGTTAAGCAGCAGGTTGAGAAACAGCTGTCGCAACGCGGAGGAATCGGCGGATAGTTCCGGAATACTGGGGTCGTAGTTCTGAATAATTTTGACCCGTGCGGCGGCCTCAAGGTGCAACAGTTCTGTCGCTTCGCCCAAAACATAATGTATGTCAACCGGTTTGCACTCAAGCTCCGGTTGCCCGAACTTTTCGATTAGTTCATCAATGCGATCCACTTCACGCATGATCAGCTGCGCCAGGGTGCCGAGCTCACGTTCTTCCAGTTCGGCAGCCATCATTTGTGCTGCGCCGCGAATTCCACCCAACGGGTTGCGGATTTCGTGGCCGAGATTGCGTCTCAAAAGATCCATCATCGCGGTCTGCACTTCACGCTGTTGCAACTTGTTCCTCTGCTGCTGCCACTTGAGATCGTAAAACTCCATCAGTATCGCTTGCCCGGGCAGCGGTTGAATCGTGCAGTCGAACCAGCCGCCTGCCAGTCTGCACTCACGCAGGTGGCGGCCCCGTTGTTCGCTGGCCGTCGCTGATATGGCTTCGGACAATGCTACGGGGACGCCTTCAATATCGGCGAACAGGCGCCCATGGGAGCGCGCCCGGCTGGTTGCGAGACAGTGTTCTGCGGCCGCGTTCATTTTCTGCACGCAGCTACGGTCATCCAGCTCTATTACTGCGGTCGATAGTGAATCAAGCATGGGATGACCGGCACGTGTTTAGCCTCCGCCCCCGGGGACCGGGCGGACGCGGTTATATAAGCCGGGCTGCCTGATGAAAAAAGTCACTGGTTGCGCCGTTGCTACCCTGCGGTTTCTCGAGTCGGTAAGTTCAGCTCCCACCGTGTGTTCTCCACGCTCCAGGCCGGGCACCATGATCAGCCTTTCGGTGCCAATCGCCAGTCTCTTGCCATCAACCGTTACGGCGACTTTCATTCCTGGCATCAGTTGGGTTCCCGTATTCCAGGCAATAGAGACAGGCCCCTCGGGACTCCAGACGGCCTCTTCCTGCTGTGGCGAGATAATCGCAAAATCCCTGTACCTTGCGCGCAAGGTCCGCAACGACTCCTCTTTTACTTCAGGTTCCTTACCCTGGGCCCTGGCCTCTGCTTCGGCTTCGGCCGCAAGTTCGCGCGCCGTTTTCTTGTATTCCGGTGTTTCAATCACGCTGATCGGCGCCAGCTCGACGGGCTTGGAGCCGTCACCGGGCGGCTGGTCGGTGTAGGTTACGTTGCCGTTTTCGTCAACGACCTTGTAAACCTGCGCCATTGCAGAACCGGTAGGAATTGCCAGTGCCATGATCAGCAGGATCAGGAAAAGTGTATTGTCAGTGATCAATTTCATCGTCGGACTCCGTGTTCGTAGCGGCCGGAAACACCCCGCAACCGCGGGGTGTTCCGGCTTCCATGGAGCTACCGGGCGACAGCTCCTCTTATATAGAATAATACATATCGAATTCGACGGGATGGGTAGACATGCGGAAACGCGTGACCTCTTCCATCTTCAGGGCGATATACGCATCGATCATGTCATCATCGAAAACACCACCTGCCTTCAGAAAATCCCTGTCGCTATCAAGCGCTTCGAGCGCCTGGGCGAGGCTGGCGCATACAGTCGGAATATTCTCGACCTCCTCCGAGGGCAGATCATAGAGATCCTTGTCCATCGCCGGGCCGGGATCGATCTTGTTCAGAATACCGTCGAGACCCGCCATCATCATGGCGGCGAATGTCATGTACCCGTTACCCGCCGGATCGCCGAAGCGGACTTCGATTCGACGCGCCTTCGGGCTGCCGACATGGGGTACACGAATGGATGCGGAACGGTTACGGGCCGAGTATGCCAGCATGACGGGCGCCTCAAAGCCGGGAACCAGGCGCTTATAGCTGTTGGTCGAAGCGTTGGAGAACGCGTTGATCGCCCTGGCGTGCTTGAAAATACCACCAATGTAATGCAGCGCCGTGGTTGACAGGCCACCGTACTCTTCACCGGCGAACATGTTCTCGCCATCCTTGAACAGGGACATGTGAACGTGCATACCGGAACCGTTGTCACCTACCAGCGGCTTGGGCATGAACGTTGCAGTCCGGCCGCTTACGTGCGCGGCGTTGTGGGTTGCATACTTGAACATCAACAACTCGTCCGCCTTGCGCGTGAGTGTACTGAACTTGGTGCCAATCTCACACTGACCGGCCGTGCCGACTTCATGGTGATGGACTTCAACTTCGACGCCCATCGACTCAAGTAACTGGCAAATGGTGGCGCGCAGATCGTGCAGGCTGTCCACCGGCGGAACCGGAAAATAGCCGCCCTTGACCCTCGGGCGATGACCGATATTGCCGCCCTCGTATTCCGCGCCGGTATTCCAGGCGCCCTCTTCCGAGTCAATATTGTAGAAAGTTGAATGCATGTCGGTGCCGAAGCTGACGCTGTCAAATACGAAAAACTCGGGCTCAGGACCAAAGTACGCAGAATCGGCAATCCCGGTTGACTGCAGGTAAGCCTCGGCGCGTTTGGCCAGCGAACGCGGACAACGGTTATAGCCTTCCATTGTGTCAGGCTCGAGCACGTCGCAGCGCAGGACCATCGTGCTGTGTTCCATGAAAGGATCAATCACGGCAGAGTCGAGATCCGGCATCAATACCATGTCTGATTCATTGATGCCCTTCCACCCCTTGATGGACGAACCATCAAACATTTTGCCTTCTTCGAAGAAGTCTTCATCAGCCGCCGCCACCGGCATGGTGACGTGCTGCTCTTTACCAGCGGTATCGCAAAACCGCAGATCGACGAATGCAATTTTTTCATCGGCGATCATTTTCTGAATTTTTTCTACGCTCATGTCATATATTCCTATGTCGTTACCTGTAAAGATGTCCAAAATTGGTCACTATATATATGCAGAAGTCATGCCAAAAACGGTTACAGGATCGTCAGATAATCAAAAATTTAATTACCGCCTGTTAGAGGCGTGATAGCAACTTTTAGAGACCTTTTGGCGAATTTTGAATCCTGCTAGAGAACTCTGCGCAGATTGAAGAATTCAATAGCGCACCATTATCGCACCAAATAAAAACTGATGCACTATATTGGTGCACCTGGCGTCAGAATGCGATCCAAAGCAAGGCCACACCCAGCGCGAGGCGGTAAATTACGAAAGGCACCAGCCCGACACGCTTTAACAGCGCCAGGAACGCGGCTATACACAACCAGCCCGCAAGGCCTGACAGCACGATGGCCAGGCTGAACTGGAACCAGTCTATTGGCGCGTTCTGCATAATCATGCGCAGCAAGCCGTAACCTCCGGCAGCGGCAATGACCGGAATTGAAAGCAAAAATGAAAAACGCGCGGCGCTGTCGGCATCAAATCCCAGCATACGACCCATGGTAATGGTGATACCCGAGCGTGATGTGCCCGGCACCAGGGCCAGCATTTGCGCAAGGCCAATGATAAGGCCGGATTTCAAACCCATATCCCGCAGGGTTTTATGACGGGCAAAACGCGCATCGGCCCACCACAACAACAAGCCGAAGCCAATGGTACTGAACGCGATGACCCGGGTATCCCTGAGCGCCGACTCCACCCAGCCGTGCAGCAGGCCACCGGCCATGATCGCCGGAATACTCGCCAGAACCAGCGTGATACCCAGCTTGCGGGAGGCCTCATCCTGATGCTCACTGACCAGCCAGGGCTTCAGCATGTGCCAGAGGTCCCGGCGAAAATACAGCAGCACCGCAAACAGTGTGCCAAGGTGGGTTGCTACGTCAAAAACGAGGCCCTGGTCAGGCCAGCTGAAGACCTTGCTGCCCAGGATCAGGTGCGCTGAACTGGAAACAGGCAGGAACTCCGTCAACCCCTGGATCAGGGACAGTACGATAATCTGGATCAGTGTCATGTCTGGCAGCTGACCCTGCAGACCACATTGAGCCGGCCACCGTGTACCAGTGCATCACCAGCCAGGCCTGTCAGTTCCAACTGGATCTCCGCCCTGCCCGGCCCCGCCAATATGGCAGCAGGCAATATCACATCAAGGTTATTATTTTTCATGCCGGCAATGGTAGCAGCAGATTAAGCGTTGG
>Ga0316201_10002045_pt1 | contig 14149 bp, 17 predicted proteins | sample CS6wburrow_MG_FD_204516 | JGI IMG/M metagenome (GOLD analysis project Ga0316201, IMG submission 204516) | Coastal sediment microbial communities from Delaware Bay, Delaware, United States - CS-6 worm burrow | ecosystem: Environmental > Aquatic > Marine > Coastal > Sediment | place: USA... | reverse complement strand
TAAATGCCGACGTCGCGTACGCGGCCAGGCGCGAGTCTTACACGTCAGTCCGTGCCGGGCTCGAGAAAGGCTATGCGCGAGTCCTGAGCCTGGTTGATGAGTTAAGCGATAAGGAACTGCTCGAAGGCGGTGCGTTCGAGTGGGCGGGGAAGTATCCAATATCGCGCTGGATTTCGCTCAACACGGTTCGACAATACACCACTGCAAGGACATTCATCCGCCGCGCGATACGTGAGCAGGGGTGACGTGAATTTGCGCGATATAAAATCGACAATGGGCCTAATGGAATGGTCCATGCTTGTCTTGTTGTCCATTCTATGGGGAGGGTCCTATTTCTTCGTCGAAATTGCCCTGCTGGAATGGTCGCCGCTACTGATCGTCGCAGTCCGCGTTTTGATCGCAACGCTCGTGATCTGGATTGTCGTGTTCGCCGCGGGTATTCGCATTCCGCGTGCTGTGCCCGTATGGATAGCATTCTTCTGGCTGGCAATAGTCAATAACATAGTGCCGTTTCTTCTTATTGTCTGGGGACAAAAAGAAATAGCCTCGGGTCTCGCGGCTATCCTCAACGCCGCCGCACCTATATTTTCCGTTCTCGTGGCGGGCGTCTGGTTGAAGGATGAACCGATAACGGGCGCCAAGATGCTTGGTGCATTGTTGGGCCTTGGAGGCGTCGCCATTCTCATTGGACCGAGTGCCTTGTCGGGACTGAATGCCAACCTGCTGGCGCAGATTGCGGTGTTAGCTGCCGGACTGTCTTATGCAGTCGCAGGAGTGTACGCACGCCGGTTCGCCGGAATGGATGTCGACCCGATTGGGGTCGCGGCCGGCCAGCTACTTATGTCGTCAGTAGTCATGCTGGTGTTGGTGCTTGCGTTTGAGTCTCCGGCCCAGCTGTTGACGTCGACTGCGAAACCGTGGATTGCGACCGGGATTATGGCGGTCTTCTCGACCGCCCTTGCCTACATCCTCTATTTTCGACTGATCGCGAGGGCCGGCGCGACAAACGCAGTACTCGTAACGCTGCTTATTCCAGTAACCGCAATTCTACTCGGCGCGTTTTTTCTCGACGAGCATCTGTACTGGCTGCACTTCCTGGGGATGCTTGTTATAGGGCTGGGTCTGTCGGTGATCGACGGGCGCTTATGGCGATCGCACGATTCGGGCCAGGAAAGATAGCCAGTGAAGGAGGCTGGCCGGGAACTCAGCTGAACCGGCGTCAGCAGAGTTTTGCGCATACAAAACGGGTGAGTCGTAACTGACTTGGCCCGCGTCGTCAGGGTCTGCGTGCGGGCTGTTATAGAACTCCGAGGGCTCATCGACGCGCTCGTCTCGTCCAGACAGGCGCTCAGTGTGCAGGCCGAAACGGGCTCATGTCTTTTTTGGCGACACCCACATTGTGATTACCGCCCTGAACACCAGGGTATCGGCGTCATCTTTTACAGCAACTGTTACCGGCAACTCCATCGCCTGATCAAAGTCTGGAAGTGGTTCTATACGAGCGGTTGCCGTCAGGTCCGTCTGCGCTTTGGCGAGGTATTCGACCGTCATGCCTTTCGGAATCCAGCGAAAGCCTGAGGGAACCGAGACATCTGTCATCGTGCCGCCGGCGATCTCCGCCATGTTGCACATCGCGATTGCGTGCACGGTCCCGATGTGATTCAGGACGCGGCGCCGTTTTCTGATATGCACCTCGCAATATCCCGGACGAAGCGCGACGAAGCGCGGCCGAATTGTGCTGAAGTAAGGCGCCTTCCAGCAAACGAGCCGCGAAAACAGCCATTTTCCCGCTGGTTTTGTCGATAATCGTTGCCACATAGACAACGTGAAATTCTTCCGGCTCATACGCGACCCATGCTATTCGAGGTTTCCGGCGGGGCCGTCCAAACTTATTCATGCGCTATGTTACGAGTGCCCCGATTAGACGTAAGATAAGGTAAATTAGTGGTGCCGCGATTGCACCTAAATCGGACGGGAGATTTCGTGATTGCATCGAATGCGAAAGTGCGACACCTATTCATGCGGGGGTATTCAGTCGCCCTCTTCGGTCTGCTACTTGCATCGTGTGGCGGCGGATCCTCTGCTCCGGTAGGCGCGCCGACAAACTCCGCGCTGACACTGTTTGATGCGGTCTGGAATGATTTCGATGCCAACTACTCCTTTTTTGTTCTTAAAGGTTTTGACTGGAACGACTCACGTACACGATTCCGTTCCCAGCTTTCATCGACGAGTACCGATACAGAGATATTTACAGTGCTGTCCAGTATGCTGCTCGAACTGGAAGATCCGCATGTGCAGCTAAATACGCCGCTAGGCAACTCTTCGTACACCGGCTGGTTTGATCAGTACCCGACGAACTTCGACGAATCAGTAATCAGCGCGACCTACCTGGGCGCGAACGCAATGATGAGCCCTCAGGCCAACCTTCTGTTCGGACGCATCAATGCCGACATCGGCTATGTTCGTGTCCACAGTCTCGGTGGCTCCGGACATGGAGAGGATATTGACTTCATTCTCAATCAGCTGGCCGGAATTCGCGGCCTCATCGTCGACTTGCGGGGTAATGGTGGTGGCAACGATCAAAACGGCGAGGCGATTGCGGCACGCTTTGCGGATGCGACGCGGTTCTACAGGCGAGTGCGATTCAGGGAAGGACCAAATCATTCCGACTTCGGTCAGCCGATCGATGGTTTCATCTCGCCGGCAGGCACACAGTCGTTCCTGGGCCCTGTGGCCGTCCTCACGAATCGCTCGTTGTTGAGCAGCGCAGAAAGCCTGGTGCTTGCGTTTGAGGTTTTCCCAAACGCATTTTCCGTGGGGGACTTCACAGGTGGCGGGTCGGCCAACCCGGCGCAGCGAACTCTTGCGAACGGTTGGCAGTACACCGTGTCCCGTTGGGTCGAATACCGTCCGGATGGCACGACGTTCGAGGGGGTGGGCATTGAGCCGGATATTCGCGTCGATATCAGCGATATGGACGCGGCCGCGCTCAGAGATACGATCATGGATACTGCGATCTCAAACCTGCAGGGCAGAATATCACCGTGATAAGGAGCAAGGGGTGACGGAGCCAGGGCCAGATCCGATACGACGTCGAGCAGCCACTGAAGTATTCAGGTTGGCGAACAAGACCATGGAATCAGGTATGCACAGGACCGTGGATAAGGCGCCTAAAGGCAAGGGCTGGGTTGATTGTGCAATGGGTCCGGAGGGCATGATGTGCAGGCCCGACAAGGTGGCTGAGGCCATTGGGTACTTCGCGATCGCTTACGAGGTATTTCCCGATATCGTTGCGCTGAATCAAATCGCCATTGCGCACGAGATAATCGGGGAAAAGCAAGAAGCCACAGATTACTTCAAACGAATGAAACAACAGGCTGAGCGGGAAAAGGACGATATTTACCGGCAGGCTGCAGAGACGGGGCTCGCGCGCTGCCAATAGCAGAACGATCACTGGTCCGTTTACCACGGACGTTGAAAACTGCTCGACCACCAGGACTAGAGAGAAGCGCATGGGGCGATGGAAGCCGCCACGCCAGGCAGGAGCGCCGTACATTACGGCGACGGGATACCTGGCACTTCAGGATGAACTTAAGGGGTTGTGGTTACGTCGTCGTGACGTAGTCGCGGCATTGTCGGCTGCGGCGGCGGAAGGTGATCGATCCGAGAACGCAGAATACATTTATCGAAAGAAAGAGCTGGGCGGCATCGACCGACGCATACGCTACCTGCAGAAACGTATGCCCAAGCTCGAGATTGTTCGTCATCGTACAGCGCCGGAGCAGGTCTTTTTTGGCGCGCAGGTGACGCTCAGTGGCGGCAAATCAGGTGAGGTGTGCTATCGCCTGGTAGGAGAAGATGAGGCGGACCCGGGCAAGGGTTACATCAACATTGATTCGCCCCTGGCTAAGTCGCTTCGGAAAAAACGCGTGGGCGATGAAGTGACGATCATCATCGACAATGAGGAAATGCCTGCGATAATCGAGGCCATTAACTACGACCTGGAAGATTAGCTGTTGTCGGGCGCAACGGCCGCCGCGTGATCGGCGAGTCGTTCAAGGATGGCCGCGGTGCTCTTCTCGAGCGTTTCCGCCTTGTAAATCAGATGCTTGAGGTTAACCCGACGGTTGTTGAGCATGCCCTCAAAGCGCAGCGTGGAGAACAGTGCTGCGAAGTCGCTATCGAACCTGCTTTCGACATAGCTGTCATCCAGGTAGTCGAAGTCGGTCAGCGCCAGCTCCAGCATGACGTCCGGATAAGCGACGTAATCGAGTGTAAACGGCAGCAAGAATTGTTCCGTGTTCTCTCGCTCAATGCGTTGCCACTCAAGCAGGTTCTGTGCCGCCGATGGCCACTCGGTCAGCAGGCTTTGCAGCTCGATGTCCTCGACAAGCACGAGCTCCCCGGAGGAAACGAGTGAGTTGAGTGTTCCGAGTCGCGGATCGAATGTCGCGTTGGTGAGGCACTGCACGAGTAGCGGACCAATGGTTGAAATTACCGGAACGTTACTTTGATCCGGCCCGACCATGGCAAGCAAGGCCTCGGTCGCCCGCAAGGACATCGCGTGTTTCTCGCGCTTCGCTTCGAGTTGTCGCAGATTCTCCTCGAACTCGATCGTCAGCCTTTGTACTGCCGACCGCTCAGTCTTGCGGTCTTGCAGGTTATCCCACCAGGCGTCTATGGAAAATGCCACCAGAATGCTTGCAACAATTAAGACGCCTTCGGCAACAAACTGCCGGGACAGAATTTTCATCCGCTTTGCTCCTGCATTTTTCGTCATCGCCAGTGTACGATATCTGCTTCTCAGCGCCACGATTCCCAAGGACGACATGAAATGCAAACGACGTTGTTAAAGATTGCCGCCATCACAACTCTGCTGGTTTCGCTGCAACTGGTGTCTCCGGTTTTCGCAGACGACAAGGCGGCCGAAGAGGAGGATGCAGGAGTTCAGTATCGACTGGTAGGGCCCGCGTCAGGCGGCCGCGCTACGCGTGTCGTAGGCATTCCCGGTGAGCCTTTGATGTATTACTTGTCGACCGCTGCCGGCGGAGTCTGGAAGTCATCAAATGGAGGCCACAACTGGGAGTCGATCTTCGATGATCAACCGATCTCATCGATCGGTTCGGTGGCAATTGCCAGCGGCAATTCGAATATCGTTTACGTTGGTTCGGGCGAAGCCAACATTCGAGGCAACGTTGGCGAAGGTAACGGCATCTATCGTTCTCTCGATGGCGGCAAGAACTGGGATCACGTCTGGGAGGCTGAGGGCCAGATCGGTACTATTGTTGTGCATCCTGACGATGAAAACATCATTTTTGCCGCCGCACTTGGCAGCCCGTTCGGGGCGGGCCCTGAACGCGGGATCTACCGTAGCAGGGACGGCGGTAAGAGCTGGCAGAACGTGCTGTTCGTCGACAACGACACCGGCGCATCTGACGTCGCGTTTGACGAGAACAACCCCAACATCCTGTTTGCCGGCATGTGGCAGACGCGTCGCAAACCGTGGACGATGCAAAGTGGCGGTCCGGGCAGTGGTCTTTATATGTCGCGCGACGGCGGCGACAGCTGGAAGAAGCTCGAGGGCAATGGCCTGCCCGACGGAACCTGGGGAAGGGTCGGCGTGCGCGTTGCCGTTACTGATCCTGATCGTGTTTATGCGTTGATTGAGGCAGAAAAAGGCGGCTTGTTCCGGTCCGACAACGGTGGTGATAGCTGGGAGCTGATCAACGATTCGCCGGGTCTGCGTCAACGCGCCTGGTATTACACGACGCTTACTATTGATCCTACCAATGCAGACGTCGTCTGGTTTCCGCAGGTTTCGATGCTGAAAACAATCGACGGCGGTCGCACGGTATTACCAGCGAAGGGCGGTGGCTGGGATCACCACGACGTCTGGATTGACCCGAAGAATCCGAAACGTATCGCCGAGGCCAGCGACGCTGGCGTGTCGATATCGTGGGATGGCGGTGATAGCTGGCAGCGGGCGCCGCTACCGATCGGTCAGTTCTACCATCTATCAGTCGATACGCGAAAGCCGTATCGCGTCATGGGCAGCTTGCAGGATTTCGGAACACGAGCTGCTCCGAGCAACAGCCTGCATTCCGACGGAATCCTGCTCAGCGACTGGGGCCCGGTTGGGGGTGGCGAGGCGGGTTTCGTCGTCGCGGACCCGGATGATCCGAATATCATCTACGCGGGGGAGTATCTCGGCTATCTGTCGCGCTACGACGAGCGCACCGGCCAGGCGCCGCACGTCGGTATTTACCCGGATAACGGCAGCGGCCATGGTGCTGAGGACCTGCGACATCGGTTTCAGTGGACAGCGCCTATCGTGATTTCTCCGCATGACTCGAAGCTGGTCTATCACGCGAGTAATACGCTGCAGAAAACGCGCGATGGGGGCCAGACGTGGGAGATTATAAGTCCGGACCTGACGCGCAACGACAAGAGCAAGCAGAAGTGGGCCGGTGGGCCGATCACCGGCGACAACACCGGTGTGGAGTTCTACGGCACCATCTTCGCCGTAGCAGAATCGCCGCTTGAGGCCGGGACACTATGGGCCGGCACTGATGATGGCCTGATTCACATCACGCGCGATGGCGGCAGGAACTGGAGCAACGTGACGCCACGAGGTGCGCCTGAGTGGAGCACTGTTGTGACTATCGAAGCGTCACGCTGGGATGCTGGTACCGCATATGCCGTCTACGATGCACATCGGCTCGACGATGAGTCGCCGTACATATGGAAGACCAGCAACTTCGGTAAGAGCTGGATGAGCCTGGCCCGGGGTTTGGATCGGGAGGTTTACCTCAAGGTCATGCGCGAAGATTCGATCAAAAAGGGCATGCTGTTCCTTGGCACCGAACGTGGTGTCATGGTGTCGCACGACGGCGGGCAGAACTGGGAATCCCTGCGCCTCAATATGCCGACCGTTGCAATCGCCGACATGGTAGTGGCGGGCGACGATCTCGTTGTCGGCACACTTGGGCGTTCTGCGTGGATACTCGACGATCTGACGCCGATTCGTGAAATGTCTCCGCAGATTGCGAAAACCGCGCTACACCTGTTTCCACCGCGGCCAGCGATTCGCTGGAGCTATGCTTCCGGACCGGATGGCTCGGAGGCCGGCAAGACCTCGAACCCACCGAAGGGCGTTATTGTTACCTACCATCTCGCAAAAAAACCGGAGGCTGAGGTCGTGCTGGAGGTGTTGGACGGCGATGGCAAGGTCATACGCCGACTTAGCAGCGAGCTGGAGCCGCCGTATATTGCTCCCGATCATCCCGACGCTCGTCCGGACGAGGAGCGCAAGCCCGACCTGCAGGCAGTAGCCGGCCTGAACCGTGCTTCCTGGGACCTCGCGTTCGAGGGAGCGAAACGAATTCCCGGGTCCACAAACGATGCAGGCAACGTGAACGTAGGGCCGATGGTCGTCCCGGGCGAGTATCGATTGCGGTTGACCGTTGCGGGCGACAGCGTCGAACAGCTCGTCACTGTCCTACCCGATCCCCGGTCAGATGCGACGGCTGCAAACCTGAAGGCACAAACAGACTTTCTGATTGAGGTTCGCGACCGCATTTCCGCGATCGCGGCGGATGCAGAAAAGCTCCGCAACATTCGCGACCAGCTCGAGGCGCGCCACAGGGCGCTGTCGGACCACCCCGGTGCTAGCCGCCTGGTGGCCCTGGGCGAGGAAGCGCTAGCCAAGGTCGCTGTAATCGAGAAAATGCTTTACAACCCGAATGCGAAGGTTAACTACGACATCCTCGCCGGACGCGACGGCGGCGCCAGGCTGTATTCGCGATCGGGCTGGCTGTATCTGACCGGTTTCGACCACAATGGCCCACCGACGCAGGGCATGCGCGAAGTCAATCGTGAGCAGGCGACACTCTACGATCAGGCCAAAGACGAGCTCAGGCGACTGCTCAACGAAGACCTCAAGCGGCTCAACGACCTCGCCGGGGAGTTGGGTACCAGCTACCTGACTGCCGCAGTGCCATAAGAGCTTCACTGGCGGGCACCGTGGCTGCTAAAGGAACGCACGGTGCCGGCCGATAGCCTTGAATGGGTATAAAAAGCGACAGCCGCAGTTACTACGAGGTGCTTCACGTCAGTCGCGATGCACCTGTCGAGATTATTCGCGGCAGCTATCGCACGCTCATGCAGCGTATGAAACATCACCCCGACCTCGGCGGCGATGCCTCAGTCGCTGCGCTTATCAACGAGGCATATGCCGTATTGTCGAACACCGAGAAGCGCGCCGAATACGATGCGCGTATGGACGTGGTGGCACGCGTTGCAGAGGGAGTGCCCGACGCGAGTCCGGAACCGGCGGCGCCAGCATCAAGTACGCGAACTCTCGACTGGTCGCGACAATGCGTGTTCTGTGAGACGCCGCATAGTCATGGACGCAATATCGAAGACGAGATGGCCTGTCACATCTGCGACAGCCCGTTGTCCGCCGCCGAGCAGCACCGCATGGAGCAAGACGACAAGCGCGCTGTCGAGCGAGTTGGCAAGCAGATGCGAGTACGCTATTACACGCACTGGCCGCAGCGAAAAGCACATTCGGGTCGCATCGAAGACGTGTCGCTGAACGGGCTACGGCTCGTGACGCGTCAGGATCTGATGGAAGGCCAGTGTGTCAAAATAGTCAGCGACGTCGTTCATGCTGTCGCACAGGTTACGCACACACGCTACGAGCGCCGCGGTTGGACCAAGCGCTGCATTGCCGGTGTGTCTTTCATTACGCTGCGCTTCGGCCGATCGATTGGCGGCTTCGTTTCGAATCACGTCTGAGTGATTACTCGTTATCGGTCGTCGCGCTTAGCAAGAGATCGCCGTTTGGTTCCACTGAGAATCTGATGTCAATGGGGCGGCAACAGACCTGGCAGTCTTCGACGTAGCTCTGCTCTGTGAAAGTCGGATCAAGAAAGATGTCGATCGACTCACCGCAGTACGGACAGTCAATCGAGCGGTCCTCAAGTTCTCTTTTCATAAGAAACTCCGTCGGCTGTGTCCGGGAATCCGCACCGGTGAGAACTATTTGTGCTGTTTAACGACACGGCTGCTCGATGCCGGGTACTTGTCCAGTAGCGCCTCAGGCCGGGCGGGTCGGCGAAGGAGTTCACCACCACAGTTCGGACAGACACCATTGAATCGGGATTTCGCACAATCGATACAGAAGGTACATTCAAAAGAACAAATAAACGCGTCCGTCGCATCCGCTGCGATGTCTGCGTCACACGATTCGCAGTTTGGCCGCATTTTTAACACTCATACACTCCTGAATTCAATCAATAAAGCCGCAATGATCAGGTGACCTCGTCAGCCAGTCTCCACGGAGGAAATCGGCGATTATCACCTGCATTATAGATGCACAGCCGGTTGCCCGACGGGTCATATAGGTAAGCTTCGCGCCACAACCAGTCTTGATCGGTTGGCTCAGATTCGAACACGAGGCCCAGGTTCTTCAGTTTGCGAACCTCGAGGTCGACGTTATCAACTTCGAAATACACGACGACGTTAGCTCGCCCCGCCTCGGCCTCAACGGTATGAATCGACAGCGTAGTGCCGGCGCTGGTTTCAAAGCGCGCATACCGTGGCGGGCTATCGACGATCTGCCGAAGGCCCAGCGTTCTGTAGAAGCGCACAGACTCGTCGTAGTTTGTGCTGGGAAGAGTGACCTGGTTTAGATCCATGCACGAACCTCGAAGATTTTCAGCGAAGAGGAGGCACTGCAGAAACGGTTGCCTTCAGTCATCCAGGTATTTCCAGGAATCAGCGCCGTCAAACGTCCGGACCGGTACGTCCGCAACATCCGCTGGCGCCATCATTCTCGCGTTAACGGCGATTCGACTGCCGTCGTCTTTGTCGATGCTCTCGTAGTGCGTCAGGCACCCGCAGCGATTGCAGTGAAAGAACTCGAGTGACTCATCGCCCCAGCGATACGCTGTTACGTCATCGGCACTACAGGCCACGGATGCCGTCTTTCGTGTGCAATAGACCCAGCGTGCGCCGTAGCGGTGGCAAATAGAACAGGTGCATTGCGTCACCGATGACGGTTTCCTGGCGACCTCAATTTGTACGGCACCGCAATGACAGGAAGCCTTCAACATGAATGCATCTCCGTACTCGAGATTGACGCTGTGAGACGCACCACACTACGACCGGGTCAGGGTCTTTTCAAGCTCGGCATACAGCGGCACAAAACCTGCCGATTCGTAGATTTCTTGCGCAACCGGGTTGTCCGCAAGTACGCCGATTCGCAGATACTTCACTTTGCAGGACCTTGCATACTGTTCAGCGGCAGCCAGCAGCTTTCTCCCCAGGCCGAGGCCGCGATATTTCTCGAGTACCACCAGATCGGAGATCAGGCCGTATTCCAGGTTGCCATCCTCAATCTGCTCGCTCTTGACCTTCGGCAATATTGTCGCGTAACCAGCGACATGTCCGTCGAATTCGGCGATCAGTATGCGGCCGCCGCATTCCTGGCATCGCCTGAACATCTCGTCAGTGTAGGCATCGGCAATGACGCTACCGGGCGGCATGCGCGGGTCGATACGACGCTCGAATTCCTGTAATTCGATCAGGCATTCTCTCAAGCCGCTCAAGTGCCGGACCTTGTCGAAACCAAGCACCATCGTTTCATGAGCTGAGGATGGCTGGCGTGGGGGCCTAGTCAAGCGCTGCTCCCGGCAATAATAGACGGAGCACAGAGGCTCTTGTTTCAGCCCTGCGGCATGACTGGTAACGATTTAATGCTGTTGAGCCACAATGCAACGAATTTTCGGCGGACGGACGCATCTATTTATGCCGCCAGGAAACACAGGGTAGCGATAGTGCCGAAGACGAGCCAAGACAGATGTTTTCCGCGGCTTGCGCCCAGGGCAATTAGGCCGGTGACCGCAAACGTCGCGCCAATCGCATGGAGCAAGGCTGACCTCGAGGTGTCCGGGGAATCCACAAGAAAGAGTATTGCTGCGAAACCGAACCAGGCAATCGTCAGAATGTGCCAGGCGAAACGAAGCGTCTGTTTGGTAAAGTGGTCGTCGCCAAACAACTTCGGCAATGGTTGTCGAAAAAGACGGACAAGGATGTACTTTTCGCCAAGGTATGAGTGGACGAGACCGATACCGATGGCAAGTAGTGCGGCGACGGTAAGCATATCCTCAGCTTACGGAGAGGGTGATGAACGCGCAACAAGTGTGGCTGCTGCACGGTAACGCTGTATCCGGCGTGAGCAAAAAAACCCGAATTAGCGGTATGCTGCGTTTTAAGAAGGGTGTCAGAGTATTGGCAGACACCACGACTAACGGGAGACTCCAATGAAACACACAGTAGTGATCGTCGTTGCAAGCGTACTCGCATTCCTTGTTGTGGGGGCGCATGGCGCCGAGAACGAAGATTTAGCGCGCTCTATGGAGAGGACAGAGGCGTCGGCCTTTCCTCGGGAGCGGCTTGGCGAGTTACTGGATACGGTCGCCAAGAAGTCAGGCAGGACGTTCCTGGTACAAGCAGAGGTGCCGTCGACGGTAGTGGTCGGCCAGCCTCGCGCAAGAGACATCACCTATTCCATGTTATTGAAAATATTGCGGAATAACGGGCTTGCGGCGGTGACAGATGGCGATGTGACCAGCATTATCCCTGTGGCGAAAATTCGTCAGTATCCGCTACCACTGCTGTTCGAGGACGACGACACGCTCGATAGCGAGGAATGGGTTACGCGCGTCATCAGCCTCGAAAAAGCTACCGCCACGCAGATGGTGCCGATTATGCGCCCGCTGTTGCCGCAGCAGGGACATTTGGTGGCGAATGCACAATCCAATATGGTGGTTATCGTTGACCGGCACGCAAACGTACGTCGTGTCGTCCGGATAATTGCGGAGATGGACTCTTCGTCGCCAGCCCGACAAGATTGATAGGCAATAAGCGCCAAAAGAAGGCCCTGATTCTTGAAATACCCTATACGAGCGAGCGGCGCTGAATCGCGCGTGCACTTAAATTCCCGGCGCTACCGGTGTGGGATCGAACTAAAGGAAGCATTGCTCGCCACATGTTTTCTTGCCGGTTCCCTGACCGCTGCGGCGGACCCTGGTGTGACTCAGGGAGTTCCGCTTCGAAACCAGAATCCATTCCTGCAAATATTTGGATTGCCACCCTTCCAGTCGGCCGCACTAACCGCTGGGAGCGCCCTCGACTACAGGGTCAGTTTCGATATTGTCAATCACGCAGAGTTGGGCGCCAATATGTTGGAAGACATTTCCATCGACGGTGAAAGCCATTTCCTCACACTGTCGTTGCGACGCGGAATGACCGACCGTTTCGAACTGGGTCTCGACATACCGTTCGTGGGACACGCCGGCGGCTTTCTGGATAACGCCATCGAAAGCTGGCATGACCTTCTTGGCCTGTCCAACAGCAAACGGCGGGGGCCAGACAATCAGCTCGGTATTCGCTACTCGAATGCTGGCCTCGCACGGTACGAATTGAACTCTGCGGTTTTTGGTATAGGCGACATTCAGCTGACAGCGGCGATGCCGCTCAGGCGTGCTGATTACAGCGACCCATTCAGCGCTGCTATCCGCAGCAGCATCAAAATTCCCACCGGCGCAGCGGACGAACTGCGCGGTAGCGGTGCCGCGGACCTATCGCTGGGGCTCTATGCATCAGACAGATATACGGTCTGGCAGCGGGACTTCGCCGTGTCCGCCTTCGCGGGCATGTTGTTTCTGGGCGACGGTGATGTTCTGCCGGATCTGCAGCGCAGCACTGTACCGTATGGCGGGGTCGCAGCGTCATGGTGGATAAGCGAACGGTTCGGCGTTTCTGCGCAACTTCAGGCAGAGGGACCTTATTTCGACAGCGACGTCGACGAACTCGGCGGCTACTCAGCGCAGCTTGCGGCGGGCTTCGACTTGCGGCTGCGCAAGCCGGGGATGTCGCTGCATTTCTCTATCACCGAGGACATTGCGGCTGGCACGACGACGACACCGGACTTCGGTGTGCATCTTTCGATACGCAGAGCGGGTCGGAACTAGCCTGTCGGGTTGCGATGGTGGCCCGGTTGCGGGTCACTGCAGAATGGTCAGATTTCGTTGAAATCAGCGCGCAGCGTTTTGACCAGTGCAATCGACATCAAGACACCGACAAACAGGATCGGCAAGGACACGACCAGCAAGATGACCTGGATAGGTCGCAGGTTGCTATTCATTAACATCAATGCCACAGGCATTAGTCCCAGCGCAATTGCCCAGAACACCCGGTGCCAGCGCGCCGGATCATCTCCGGCCTTGAGGTGCAGGGTCGCACTGGAAGCCAGCGTGTATGACGCCGAGTCGTACGTCGTTGCCGCGAAGATGATGGAAATTAGTGAGAAGACGCCGATTACAAGAGCCGCAAGCGGCAGCTGCTCCAGCATCGCGACAATGGCCGCATTGCCACTTTCCGACTTCATGATACCGGTGAAGTCGAGTGTCCCGCTTAGCTCGAGGAACAGGGCGTAGTTACCCATCACCATGTAGAACAGCCAGCTGCCAAGCGAGCCCCAGAAAAGCATACCGAGGATGACGTGACGAATTGTCCGGCCGCGCGAGATTCGCGTGACGAACAACCCAACATAGGGCGCAAAAGCTATCCACCAGGCCCAGTAGAAAATCGTCCAGCTCTCAACAAACCCGGAATTTGAAAAGGGATCTGTCCAGAAATTCATGCGAATGAAATTCTGTGCCATGACGCCGAGGCTGTTGACGCTGGTCTTGAGCAAGAACGCCGTTGGCCCAACGACCAGAATAAACAACAGCAGGGCAAAAGCCAGGACCACGTTGATGTCGCTGAGCCGCTTGATGCCTTTTTTCAGGCCAAGCCAGACACTCGCTGCGAACAGCACGATGCAAAGTGCAACGACGGCAACCTCCACCGTGTCGCTGGACTCGATGCCGAACAGCCAGCTGAGACAGGCAGCGATCATGGGTGTTGAAAAACCGAGACTCGAGGCCGCACCGCCGAGCAGCGCGATCATGAACAGAAAGTCGATGGCCCTTGCCGCCGCGCCATGCTCCCTGCCTTTCAGAAACCAGTGGCAGCTAACGCTGAAGCGCAGAACATCGAGTTTCTTGCGGTAGTATGGGTACGCGATCGCTATGGTTGG
>Ga0316201_10002044_pt1 | contig 14152 bp, 15 predicted proteins | sample CS6wburrow_MG_FD_204516 | JGI IMG/M metagenome (GOLD analysis project Ga0316201, IMG submission 204516) | Coastal sediment microbial communities from Delaware Bay, Delaware, United States - CS-6 worm burrow | ecosystem: Environmental > Aquatic > Marine > Coastal > Sediment | place: USA... | reverse complement strand
CGAGGGCATCATCAAGCTCGCCCGTGCCGTTGTCGAAGCGCCCTTCACTTTGCTCGGTACCGCGGAAATTAAAGCGCAGCGATTCGAACCCCGAGCGAATGAACGCCCTCGCCAGCGTGTGCGCGACCTTGTTGTGCAGCGTGCCACCATGTTGTGGATGTGGGTGGCATACAACTGCGCATCCATGCAATGCACCCTCGCCCGGACGGTCGATAACCGCTTCCAGCCGGCCGGCCGGGCCGTCAAGAAACAGCTTTTCGGTAATGGGGTGATTGGACATTGTGTCAGCCGGGGTGGATAGATTCGTGATTATTACTGTAAAATTATGGTCTTATGTAATGTTTAGAAGCTTGACGAGCAAATTCTTTGGGTCGCAGCACAGTATTGTGCACAAAATCACCGTCCGCTGTCTGTCGTACTGACACGCTGCACAGGCACATTCGTCCGAGATAAGGGAAGCAATGTATGCCCGAAATAACCGTTATACATGTCGTCCTGCTGGCCATTAGCGCGGCCATTGGTGCGGTCGTCGGCTGGGTTATTCGCGGCAACCGTTCCCAGGAAGAAAAATCAGCAATAAACGCAGGCTGGCAAGAACAGATTGAGGCACAGGAAAAAGAGACTGATCGCCTCGTCGAGCGTAACAAGGGCCTCATGGAACAGGTCAGTCAGTCCCAGGCGTCGCACAAGGATGCAAATAACCGTGCCAAGGAATTATCTCTGGCTATCCAGGAAGCGTTCGCACGCCGCGATGAATTGCAGCGAGAGATAAAGGACATTCGCAGCAATCTGGAGGTAGCTGTGGTGGAACGGGATCAGCTTCAGTCTGCCGTGGCAGCGCGAAGCGATTCTGAGGACCTCATCAGCCAGAAAGATGAGCGAATAGAGAAACTTAGCCGGGAACTTGAAAACTGGCAAAATCGCTTGCCGCCACTGATCGAGCGGTTTCGCGATCGTAACGAAAAAGCGGAGCGCCTCGAAAGTGAACTCGCTGCCGCGGAAGAACGCATCCGGGTACTCGAGACCGAGAAAGAAGCCGCTGCTAAGACGAGCATCGAACCGGTTCATGATCCCGAGGAACTGACCAATGGTCTCGACGCACCGAACGACCCAGCCGATGACCTCGTCGCAGATAAGCCGGATCATGACGCGGAGTCTCTGCCAGAGGCAGCGCGTGAATACGAGCGAGAACCTGACTCTGAAATGGAAGACAACACCGGCGGACATGCGTCTCGTGACGACCTGAAATTGATCAAGGGTGTGGGCCCGGCTATTGAGAAGACGCTCAATGAAATCGGTATTTTTCGTTTTGAGCAGATTGCCGACATGAGTGAATACGAAATAGATCGGGTCGCGAATCGTCTCAAGGGCTTTCACAGCCGAATCTACCGTGAAGACTGGATCGGGCAAGCGCGAGACCTGCTCGACCAGGCGGCAGGCGTCTGACCCTTGCGTAGTAAACCGAGATCCTACGCTGCATTCCTGGCCCTGGTCACCGCGGCCGCCTGGTCCCTGCCTCTGCAATCAGGCTCAGGCAATTTCCTGACCGAAAAACCGCCTTTCCCGAGGTCGGCGTTCGTCGCGCCAGAATTCGAAATCGCGGCATGGCGCGAGAAGCTCACGATCACCGGGCACACACAATCGGAAAAACATGAAGAGCGACTGAAACAGGCTGTTGCGGAGTACTTCCCAGGCCAGAAAGCTGAGTTCAAATTTCGGCCGCTGGGAGTGGCGCCCGATTGGTGGGCAAGCGCAACCGCCGAGTTGATCACGGCACTCGCTGAGGTGGATTCACCGGGCGGAAGGCTTTACGGCAGCTCGGTGCAGATTCGTGGCGTCGTAGCAAATAAGTCGCTATTTGAGCCAGCGATGAAGCCCTTGCGACAGGCCTTGCCCGATGCCTCTGACTTCGATGTACGGTTCGTGGAATTCAAGCCTGGTGTGAGCACTCGCGCCCTGTGCGAGAGGCAGTTCGGAGCTATTGAGCCAGGGCCGGTAAATTTCAAGGAGTCGGGTACAGAACTGCGCGATTCAGCTTTCCCTGCGCTCGATCGCATTGCTACGTTGGCTGATGCCTGTCGGGACTCGACCATTTCAATCACGGGCCACACCGACTCGTCCGGAGACGAAGAATGGAACAGGCAGCTAAGCCTCGCCCGTGCCGAAACCGTTGCGCATTACCTGGACAATCGCGGTGTGAATCCGGAACGACTTGTCGTTGTCGGTGCCGGTTCATCCCTGCCCGTCGCGGATAACTCTACGCGCTACGGTCGTTCTCTGAACCGGCGGATTGAAATTCGCCTTGCGTTGAAAGACCAGGCGCCCTATTCGGGGGCAGTCAGTTTGACGAGTTCAATTTCAAACAACAGTGTCGCATTAGGTGGCACAGGCGGTTTGCCGCGAGTGCCATAGCCGAGTTCGGACGCAATTTTCAATTCGCGTTTTTCACCAACAAGCATGCAGGCGACACCAAGATCCCAACCACGGATCACCTGGCCGGCATCAATCTGGAACTGGAATGGATTTACTCCGCCAGACGACCAGATTTCCTCGCCACGTCCATCATTTGCGGATTCATCGTATAACCAGAGCGTAGTATGCACATCAGCATAATCCCCGCTTTGGGCAGCGCGACCATAGCCCGGCCTGACAATCGTCGCTGTGAGGCCATCCTGAATTTCAACGACTCCGCTTTCATCAGGCTGCGGACAGGCGACATCGACCGTAGCCGCCGACTGCTCCTCGACAGCGGACTCCTCCTCCTTCTGACCACATGCAGCGACCAGAACTGCGACGCCCAGTGCCAGGTATAACTTGCCCTTTATCATTCGTTTTTGTCCTCGAAGTCCAGTGATGCTGAATTGATGCAGTATCGCAGACCGGTTGGTTGCGGGCCATCTTCGAAAACGTGCCCCAGGTGAGCATCGCAGGCCGCACACACGACCTCGACCCTTGCCATGCCATGCGATTCATCTGTTTTCGTCCGCACAGAGTCTCCAGCCAACGGCAACCAGAAACTTGGCCAACCCGAGCCCGAGTCATACTTGTTCTCCGAGCTGAAGAGCGGCGTATCGCAACAAACGCATCGATACGTGCCATCTGCCTTGTGGTCGACAAATTTTCCGGTAAACGGTCGCTCCGTCGCCGAGCACTGTGTGACCTGGAATTGCTCCGGACTGAGCCGGCCACGCAGGCCTTTGTCATCCCGGTTACTCATTCGTCGCACCTGATTCGATATCGAGCAACAGCTTGTTCATACGGTGTACATATTCGGCAGGATTCTCCAGCTGCGAGCCCTCGGCAAGTAGCGCATGGTCCAGCAAGGTATGTGACAACTCACCAAAACGATCATCTTCAGACTCTGCCGATAAACGTCCAACCAGCGGATGATCCACGTTGATTTCCAGAATCGGCTTCGATTCCGGGATTTCCTGCCCGCTCGCTTCCAGCATGCGGCGCAGTTGCGGATTCAGGTCGTCATCACCCGCGACCACACAGGCCGGCGAGTTGACGAGACGCCGACTGACATTAACAGCCTCAACGCGATCGCGCAGGGCCCGTTTGACCTTCTTGAGTAATGCCTTGTGCTCCTTGTTCATCGCATCCTGGCTGACGGAGCCGTCGCCGTCAGGCAGGTCCAGGGCCGAGCGGCCTATGTCAACGAGCGCCTTGCCTTCGTACTCGCCAAGTCCATCGACCAGCCAGGGGTCAATACGGTCGGTCAGCAACAACACTTCTATACCGCGTTCACGCAATTGCTCGAGGTGCGGGCTCGCAAGTGCTGTAGCGTAGTTTTCGGCGAGAATGTAATAGATCTTGTCCTGGTCGTCTTTCGCCCGGCCGATATAGTCGTCAAGCGACTGATCCTGAGCTTCGCTGCCCGAGTGAGTCGATGCAAAGCGCAGCAGTTTTGCGAGCTTCTCTTTGTTCGCGAAATCCTCGACGACACCCTCTTTGAGTACCTGGCCGAATTCTCCCCAGAACTTGGCGTAGTCATCACCCTTCGCCAGTTTGCCCAGCATGTCGAGCACGCGTTTTGTCAGCGCACTGCGCATCGCGGTGAGTTCGGGGTTTTGCTGCAGAAGTTCTCGGGAGACGTTAAGGGGCAAGTCAGAAGAATCGACAACACCTTTTACGAATCGCAAGTAAAGAGGAAGAAACTGCTCCGCATCGTCCATGATGAAGACGCGTTGCACGTACAGTTTCAGGCCGCGCGGCGCCTCGCGATTCCAGAGATCGAACGGCGCGGCCGACGGAATATACAGGAGGCTCGTATACTCGCGCTTGCCCTCCACCCGGTTGTGGCTCCACGTTAACGGGTCAGTGAAATCGTGGGAAAGGTACTTGTAGAATTCCTTATATTCATCCTCCGACACGTCAGTCCGTGAGCGCGTCCACAGCGCTGTTGCCGAATTGACGATCTTGGTCTCTTCTTCTCCCGCGGTGTGCAGGGAAACCTTGAACCCGATGTGGTCGGAGTACTTTCGAATGAGCGATTCAATTCGATATGGCTCGGCAAATTCTGCCTCATCGTCCTTCAGATGCAAGGTAACGCGCGTGCCGCGCTCTTCGAGTTCGATGTACTCAATGGTGAATTCTCCCTGTCCATCGGACTCCCAGCGTACGGCCTGATCGGCACCCGCGCGGCGCGTATCAACTGTCACTTTGTCAGCAACAATGAACGCGGAATAGAAACCGACACCGAATTGCCCGATCAGCTGTGCGTCGTGCTGTTGATCGCCGGTCATTTGCTCCAGGAATTCGGCCGTGCCCGAGCGAGCGATGGTGCCGAGGTTGTCGATAAGCTCCTCGCGAGACATGCCGATTCCGTTGTCCGTCACGGACAGCAGGCGCTTTTCCTTGTCGACGTTAATGTGAATCGCCAACTCGTCTTCGCCGAGCAATTCAGGTTGCGCCAGCGCCTCGAAGCGGAGCTTGTCTGCCGCATCGGACGCATTCGAGATCAGCTCACGAAGGAATATTTCCTTATTACTGTAAAGAGAGTGAATCATCAGCTTTAACAGCTGACGTACCTCGGTTTGAAACCCTAACGTCTCGCGCTTGTCGCCCACGCCGAATATCTCCTGTCCAAAGGCAGACACCATAGGGGCTGGACGGCTAATTTCAAGCCCGAAATCGGATCAGGGTCAGTTATTCAGGCGACGGATGCCCATTTTTTCGACGGAACGGTCACGGACCGGTACAGCAGGATCACAAAGAGCACCGTGGAAGTTGCCAGTGCAATTGGTGGATGCAATAGCGCAAGCCCGATAGCAGCGGCCGCAACAGCGAAAATCATGGCAATTGAGAACAACCTTAGCAAGGTCCTGCGCAGCCTCTCCCAGACGAGTCCGGTTGCACCGTAAAGATCATCAAACTCATCAAAGTACTGAAGCAGGAATTCCATATCGGTTGTTACCTGACGATGGTCAGAATGGTTGCTGCGCTTTCAGTGTCATCGCCTGCAGTATCGGCTTCATTCAGTGCAGCATTGTTCGACTCTTTGGCATACGTGATTGCACGATGAAAAAGCTCCCAGCGCTGGCGTGCCGATTCGTTCTTGAATGTCTCGCTCGGAAAATCCGTTTTCTCGTTTTTGTTTGACATACTTTTGGGCATTGATCGTCTTCAGTAATTGCGACTATAGGACCGCCAATTAGCCTGAGCCGTGAGGCAGTTCACAGCTTCCTCCACCAATACTTAACGAACGCTAAAAATGCTTGAAAACTCGACGCAGTTCCGCATTTCCTGGCGCCCTGGATCACAGTTCCCTGACCACGCGTTTACTTGACCCTGAAAACAACAACGCCGGCGATTGCCGGCGTTGATTAACAAAATTCATGTGGATGTCAGTCCTTCTCATCATTGGACTCTTTCGTCCAGTTACGGCGAACCTGATCCGTCCAGTTCCGATAGCCTCTCCAGGTATACAGCGACGGGTCGATACTCGAACGGCGATCGCGGGGCACCGGTGCTTTCGATATCCAACGGCGATATTGCTGCCAGCCATCGGCATCATTGGCTGCTGGTTCGTTGACGGGAACCGTCGTGTCTTTTACCTTCGGCTCCTGCTCAGCATTCGAACCGAATCCCTGGTTCCACTTCATGTATTTACTTTCTGGCATTGGTTTGCTCAGTCATTCCCTATGAGCAAATACTAAGCATGGAGCCTGATGAATCACAGGAACTACATCACAGATGCTGGTTCCTTTTTTTCTTTTAAAAACAAAGCATTAACCTACTTTTTTACTTAATCACGTAACACGGTTCGTAATCTCCGCGTGAAATCTTCATACGATGCTGGGCAACGAAGCCACTCAGCAATTCGTCCATCAGACCCATGATTCGCTCCGAACCATTGATTTCGAACGGCCCTTTTCGCTCGATGATCTCAGCCGTGTCTTCACGCACGTTGCCCGAAACGATGCCTGAAAATGCCCTGCGCAAATTCGCAGCAAGCTTATGTGTGGGAAGCCCTTCATTTATAACAAGATCGCGCATTGCTTCATGCGTTGCGACAAACGGTTGCTGAAACTCATGGTCGATTGTCAGGCTCCAGTTGAAATAGTAGGCGTCTCCGTGCTTCTTACGAAACTGCAGCACTTCTTTCAGACCCTGCTTCATCTGGCGAGCAACCTCGCGCGGGTTGTCGATGATGATTTCGTAACGGCGCTGGGCATCGGCGCCGAGCGTTGCCCGGACGAATTCATCGATTTGCCGGAAATAGGGCTCTGCCGACTCCGGGCCGGTCATGATCATCGGAAAAGGCTGATTTTCATTGTCCGGATGCAGAAGCACACCAAGCAAATACAGGATTTCCTCTGTGGTCCCAACTCCACCTGGAAACACGATAATGCCATGCCCTGTACGTACGAAGGCTTCAAGGCGTTTTTCCATATCGGGCATGATAACCAGTGCGTTTACGATCGGGTTCGGCGATTCGGCGGCGATGATGCCGGGCTCCGTGATACCAACGTAGCGGCTGCCCCGAATGCGCTGCTTGGCATGGCCGATAGTGGCGCCCTTCATCGGGCCTTTCATCGCGCCCGGACCGCAGCCGGTACAGACATCGAGGCCCCGCAACCCGAGCTCATACCCGACCTGCTTGGAATAATCGTATTCCTCGCGGCTTATTGCGTGCCCCCCCCAGCAAACTGCCATATTGACGCTCGCCGGAAGGGTCAGTAGTCGGGCATTACGGACAATGTGAAATACCGCGTTTGTTATGCCAGCCGACGACAACAGATCGAAACGACCACTGTCGAGAATCTCGTTTCGCGTGAAAACAATGTCCCGGAGCACCGCCGACAAAAGTTCTCGCGTACCACGAATCATCTTGCCATCGACAAATGCATTAGATGGCGCATTCTTCAGGGACACCTTGAGGCCGCGATCCTGGCGAATAAAGCCAATCTCGAAATCGCGATACATCCTGAGCAAAGCACGCGCATCGTCCGAGTGGCTGTCCGCATTCAGTACGGCCAGCATGCAGCGGCGCAAAAGCGGATACAGTCCACCGGACCCACTGCTCTGCAGCTGATCGACTTCAAATCGTGACAGAACTTCGAGGCTGCCCTCAGGCCAGACCTCGGCATCAATGAACTCGCGGTTCATTCAGGGCCGGATTTCGATAGGCGTGTTCTCGCCAGTCATGAGCCAGATATCGATCATGTCGGAGTTGGACACGGCGATGCAGCCATTGGTCCAATCCTGGGTCCGATAGTAGGTTTCGGACCGGCTCGGAACATTGGGTTGCCCGTGAATCATGATCGCGCCACCTGGGTCCACGCCCAGTTCACCGGCCTCGCGTCGATCGCTTGCATCAGGATAAGAGACGCGAATCGACAGGAAGAAATCGCTATTCGGATTGCGCGCGTCAAGGTAGTACTTGCCTTCAGGCGTCTTGAAATCGCCTTCACGTTTCTTGTCCCCGACAGGCCGAATGCCCAGGGCGATCTTGTATGTCCTGAACGCCTTGCCTCCCTGGATGAGGTGCAGCTGGCGCGCTCCTTTTTCGATGACGACTTCGTCAGCCACAGGAAACTCGCTAGCCTGCATCAGGCCCGGCAGGAGCAGAGATATCAGTGCGACCGCAAGAGATTTCATGACGGCAAGCGTAGCAAAACTCGGATGTTTGAAAAAAGGACCAATTCACACTACACGTTACGGCCGGCGATCCAGCCGATCGCAAAACCGATGCCACCGGCGACCAGTGTATAAGCCGGCAGGTAGCGAAAAACCCGGTCCGGATACTCCGCATCGCTGAACATGTCGTTCAGGTTGATCGAATACGCATAGTGCAGGTACGTATTCAACCCCAAGGCAGGAATCGCGAACCCCAGCGTGCCGAGTGGCATCCGCATGCCCGCGCCGGACCAGCGCCCTCCACCACGATGCAAGGTCAGCAAGGACAGGCCCAGCAGCACGGCGAGCGGCAGGAGATTGCGTAGCAACCACGGGCCGCCTTCCTGCACGTCACCAAACCAGAATGCCGCGGCGACCGCCAGCAGGAGAACCGGAAGAAAGCGCACTGCGAGGTATTTGTGGCGCGAATCCATCAGGTATTGCCAGCATCCGTCAGAATCGGGATTTGTACTTTCGTGCCCGGCTGCACGTTGTGCATGTCGAGTTCCGGGTTGTACTGGCGAAACAGCCAGACCGGAACATCGTATTTGCGCAACGTAATAACCCAGATCGATTCCCCTCGTTGAATGACGTGCTCGACTACATCGCTGATAACGTGCCTGCGAAAGAAGCTGTCCTGCTGCGTACGATGATAAGCAATGCGCCGTTCTTCAAATGCCTTGGCGTTCACGGTGCCGAGATCCAGTCGAATTCGCTGGCCAACATCCACTGGCGCCCTGAACGCCAGGCCGTTCAAATCACGCAGACGCTGCGTCTTGATCTCCAGCCAGTCACCGTAGTGCCCGAGCGTCTCGAGCGGCTGAACCTCAATTGTGCCGTCGGATGCAACAGAATAGTCGCTCGGGTCAGACAGCAACGCTGTCTGGGCAGGAAGCGGCGAAGGGCTGGCAAGCTCATCTGCCATCGCGGCAGGCTCCATTTCTTCAACTTCTGGCTGCGGCTCGGAAGTCGAGACGGCCGCTACGATCACGGGCTCGATGGCAGGCGGCTCCGCGGCGGCAGGCTCCGCCGGTGCCGTGGCAGCGGGCAGTGGGCCAGCGGCAGGCAGGCGCAAGCGTTGCCCCGCACGAATACGATGGCTGCTGTTCAGCTGGTTTAACGCGACCAGCGTAGAAACGCGCGTATCGTAGGTCTCGGCAATTTGCGACAACGTGTCGCCACGAGCTACCGTGTGGAACATGTCCGGCAGCTGCTTCGAAAATGTTGCTGTGTCGGGTAAACCCGCGACCAGCGCATCGAGAGAACCATTTACGGACGCTGCGGGCAGCCGGAGTTCATAGTCTCTGGGCAGGTACTTGCTGCCCTGCCATACAGTAGCCTGCAATCCCGGATTGTGTTTAGCAATGTCCTTTTGAGAAACCTTGAGCCCATCGCTCAGTCCATCCACCGATACGTAAGTCGGCAATTTGACGGTTGCATAGACGGTTGGTTTTTCGGGTACTACGTCAGGAAAGTACGTTGCGACATCCTGGTCCACTTTCCTGGCCGCAAGAAACGCCACATAGAAATTACGTGACGCGAAGCCGAAGGTTCTGCCGTTGTATTCTCGGAGAATCTCAACATACGCCGTATCGCCAAATTGCCGCATAGCACGCCGCACTCCGGCGAGACCGTGGTTATAGGCCGTGATCGCCATGGGCCAGTTGCCCGTGATCGAGTAATTGTATGCAAGCAAGCGGCCGGCGGCGCGCGTCGCCGCAAACGGATCATTGCGTTCATCAACAACATGGTCGACACGCATATAGCGGCGCCCTGTGCTGCGCGTAAATTGCCAGATCCCCGATGCGCCGACATGCGATCGCGCTTCAGGATTGTACGACGACTCGACATGCGGCAGAGCCGCTAAGTCTGTTGGTACGCCGAGTGCCGTGAATTGTTCGTTGATGTAATCTCGCCAGCGCCCCGAACGCTCAAGTCCCTCTTTGAAACGGTCGCGAAGTCCGTGCTGGTAGCGAATACGCTTCACGGCCGCGGAAAGCGTTTCATTCGAAACGTCATCTGGCCACAGAGATAATACACGCGCTTCTTCCGCACTCAGGTTCTCGCGCTTGCCCGATGCAAGTGCGCGCAGGACACCTTGAAGCTGCTTGCGCCGCTTGTCGACCCGTCGGTTTCGTTCACGCCGCGATGTCTTCTCGGGCATATCAAGCCGGTCATAGACGACGTCCAGGTTCCGATTGTCATGCAGCACGCCCTCGTCGACCGAATACTGCGTGAATATCGACACCCAGAAATCGACATCGGGCTGCAGTTCCGGCGGCTGAGGAAATAAATCGCTGGCGCTGACGATCTTCGTCAGGAAAAGTGTTGCAACCAGCAGGAAACAACGAATACTTGTCATTTGAGTTAGTTCAGGTTTCAATCGCAAACTATTGAATGGTTCATGGAAATTCTCGGCATTGTGCCGTATTTTTAAGAAATATATGAGCGCACTTTGCCATCAAACTTTTTTGCCCCTGCGCATTGGCCCGTTTCTGGCCTGCTTTTGCCTGTTTGTGAGCCCACATATCGCGCTGGCCGGAGAAACGGCGGTCGAGCCGCCCGGCAGCGGCGTGGACATGCTCCAGGATTCGACCGACGAGGACGACGCTCGTTCCAGTGAAACATCGGCTGCTGCCGAGAAACTCGTCGATGCGGTGCCGGCTCACGAACATGATGTGCCATTGGCGGACGCTGTCACCACCGCAGAAGGCCTGGCTGAACCGCTGCAGTTACTGGGTTCTGAAATAGCGCCCGGATCGTCGCAGCGCCTGGCCTGGTCCGCAACCGAACTGTTTGAAGGCGTGCCCGTTTCGACACCCGTACTGGTCGTCAATGGCAGGCAACCCGGGCCAATTCTTTGCCTTACCGCGGCCGTCCATGGCGACGAACTCAATGGTATTGAGATGGTACGTCGAGTGCTGCATGACATTGACCCGGACAAGTTGTCGGGCGCAGTCATCGGTGTACCAATCGTCAACGTGCAGGGTTTCCGCCGCGGATCGCGCTACCTGCCAGATCGCCGCGACCTGAACCGATATTTCCCAGGTAACCCCAGTGGAAGTGCCGCCGCACGCATAGCATACGCCTTGTTCACCAATGTGATCGCGCACTGCGACGCGCTCGTAGACCTGCACACGGGTTCATTTGAACGCGCCAACCTTCCACAAATTCGAGCCGATCTCAGGAATCCGGACGTCGTCACGCTGACCCTCGGTTTTGGCTCGATGGTTGTCCTGCATAGCGAACCGACGGTCGGTACCCTGCGCTACGCAGCCACGTCGGCGGGCATTCCGGCGGTGACCGTAGAAGCCGGTGGCCCGTCGCAGCTTGAGCTGGCTGAGGTCAAACATGGCGTCAAAGGGCTCGAAACCCTGTTGACAACATTGGGCATGGTGAAAAAGATGCGCTTGTGGGGCGACCCCGAGCCTGTCTATTACCGTTCGTCCTGGGTGCGCGCCGACAACGGCGGCATCCTGCTCGCCGATGTCAGTCTCGGCAGTACAGTCCGTAAGGGCGACCTTCTCGGCACCATCACGGATCCGATGAGTAATGCGCGCAGCGAGTTACGCTCTCCATTTTCCGGTCGTATCATCGGCTTGGCGCGTAACCAGGTCGTCATGCCCGGGTTTGCCGCTTTCCATGTCGGCATCCAGGCCGACGATGTCGAAGCCATCGAGGGAGAGCAAGATCCGGCAGATCTCGCGCAAAAATCGCGCACTGGTGGTTACGTAGACGGCATGTCCGAGTAAACTGCCGGCTCATGGCAGGCAACACTTTATCTGCATGAGCGAGCGCAAACCCCTTTCAAGCTACTGGCAGCCAAAATACTGGCCTATCTGGATCGGTATGGCGCTACTGCGCCTTGTGTGCCTGTTGCCGCATCGCGCTGTACTTGCTACAGGTCGCGTCATCGGACGAATTGCGCACGCGACGGGCGGCACACGTCGCGCCATCGTGCGACGCAACATCGAGCTGTGTTTTCCTGAAATGACGGCGGAGGAGCGCGATGCGCTTGCCTACGAGCATTTCAAAGCATTAGGCATCAGCCTCATGGAACTGGGGCTGGGACGCTGGGCCAGCACGCGCCACCTGCAGTCAATTACGCAACTCAATGGTGTCGAACACGTGCAAGATGCGCTCGCATCCGGCAAGGGTGTCATTTTACTGAGCGCTCACTTCACGACACTCGAGGTCATGGGCCGGGTGCTTGCGGCCGCTGTTCCGCCATTCGACGCCGTGTTTCGCAAGAATCGCAGCGAATTCATGACCGAGCTGCAACGCAGCGGCCGCGAAGTTTCGGCCGCAGGTACAATTGAGAAACGCGAGATCAAGAAGATGATCCGCAGCCTGCGCAATAACCGAGCTGTCTGGTACGCACCGGACCAGAGTTACAACCGCAAAGGCGCCGAGGTCATTACATTTTTCGGCGTGCCATCAATGCACACGACTGCTACGTCGACGCTTGCGCGCCTCGGCAATGCGGTAGCCATACCCTTCTTCCCGATGCGCAACGCTGACGGTACTTATACAAACACCCTGTATCCACCGCTCGAAGATGTGCCCAGCAAAGACGTGGTCGCGGACACCAAAAAATATGTCGCTCTTCTCGAGAACCACGTAAGAAAGTGCCCCGAGCAGTACTTCTGGATACACCGAAAATTCAAGGACCTGCCGGACGGCTATCCCGACTATTATTCCGATCTCGACGCATTGAAATAACCCTCCAGCAACTGCTCCCAGTTCGCCGAACGAAAATGCAGCCTTGGATTCAGCCCTATTATCTTTTGCAGTGACCGGTGCAGGCGGCTCAATGTTTCCTGTTGCCATGGTCCGGGCGCCTTTAGTGCACCCTTATCGAAATCGAGCATCCACACGAGGTCATCTGTATCGATCTGGATGTTATAAGCGTTCATGTCGGCATGGTATACGCCTGCCGCGTGAAACTCGTGGATAGCTGCACCCACCGACTGCCAGAACGCCTCATCGGGATTGTTGTCCGCAATGTACTGCGACAACGGCACGATGCCGGGCACTCGTACCGTGATGAGGTCCGCCGTGTAGAAAGTACCGCGTTGCACGTAGCGAGCCGCAGCTGGTCTTGGTACTCGCATGTTGTTCGAGGCCAGCTTGTCGAGCAAACGCCACTCCATGAACGAGCGCGTTTTGTCCGCGCCGGAGAAAATATAGGTATCCTTGACGAGCTTGCCAACGAGGCCGCCCCGCTCATAGTGCCGCAGCACAAACTGCCGCGGAACATTGCCGACGAACATCGTGTTGCCACGACCCCCGGAACGCAGGGAACCCGTCAGCAATTCGGCATGCAACCAGCCACTCGGCGAGAACCGCTCATCCGATATCTGGTTGATAACGGACTTATCGTATAGGATGGCGCCGGTCGCGGTCTTCTCGACAATTTCGGTCAACGGACCCTTTCCCAAAACACTTGCGTGCATGGATATTGCCTGATTTGAACCTGCAATCGAAGCCCGAGCACATTTGTGTCTTGCGCCTCTCGGCAATCGGCGACACGTGCCACGCGCTTGCCGTTATCCGCCGCATGCAGGACAACTGGCCCGACGCACGCGTTACCTGGATTATCGGCAAGACAGAAGCCGGGCTCATGTCCGATATTCCGGACATCGAATTCATTATCTTCGACAAGTCTCGTGGCCGAGCCGCCTACAGGGACGTGCGCGCGGCTTTGCGCGGCAAACACTTCGATATTGCGCTGTGCATGCACGCATCATTGCGCGCCAATCTGCTGATTCCTTCGATTCCCGCGACTATCCGGCTTGGATTTGACAAGGCTCGGGCAAAAGACTTTCAGTGGCTCTTTACCAATCGACGCATCGACGCAGCACATGGCGAACACGCCATGGAAGCGATGATGGCGTTCGCCACGACTTTCGGTGCCAAACAGACTGATCTGCGCTGGAACATTCCATTGTCCGACAGTGACAAGGCGTTCGCCGCCTGCTATCGCAGCGGCGACAAGCCCCTGGTCGTGATCAGTCCATGCAGCAGC
>Ga0316201_10002043_pt1 | contig 14152 bp, 13 predicted proteins | sample CS6wburrow_MG_FD_204516 | JGI IMG/M metagenome (GOLD analysis project Ga0316201, IMG submission 204516) | Coastal sediment microbial communities from Delaware Bay, Delaware, United States - CS-6 worm burrow | ecosystem: Environmental > Aquatic > Marine > Coastal > Sediment | place: USA... | reverse complement strand
CGAGAAAACGCAACAAGGCCGTCATTCCTGCTCACCACTTGCGTCTGTACCCTGCAGAAAGTCACTGTACTCGGGCAGCCGTATCTGCTGCCAGACTTCACCGCTAAGCAGGCTCAGCGAATAACGCCGCCGCATCAGTTCTACGCGCTGCAATACAAATGCAAGCTCGGCCGAGGACAACTGGGTTTCAAACTGAATCAGTTGATCAGTATCGGTACGTCCCGAACGATAACGCTGCTCGGCTTCATTGAGTTTTGCGCGTTCGCTTTTGACACTGTTTTCATACGCTGTCAGCGCAGACTCGCCGGCGCTGATCTGTGCCAGCAAACTTGAAATGTCATATTGCAGGTCTTCCAGCAGCTGGCGCTTGTCCTGCAACGCAGCACTGCGATCTAACTGTGCCTGGTAAAGCTCGGTATCCTGCGCACTCTTGTCAAACCCATGGGCATATTCGAGACGCACACCGCCAACCACAACTGATTCATCGGATTTACCCAGCGCGGTATCACCCTGCTGGGTACGGTTACCGACAAACATCACCAGGTCGAGATTATCCTCGCGTTGATCACGTCGACTGCGAATAGCACTGTCGGCAAGCTCGATGCGTGCATTGACACGTTTCAGATCAGGATTATGTGACTGCGCCTGCTCGAGTACGGTTTCGAACGCCAGTGCCGATGCCTGCCGCTGAAGTTGATACTCAGGTTCAAACTCGGCGTCCCATGCCAGCCCCATCAAACGATTGAGCGCGACCTGCTGTTGCTGCCACTGCATTTGCAGTCCACGATACTCCGCCTGTTGCGATTTGATCTGCGCATCCACCTGCAACAAATCCTTGTCTTCGGACAGACCCAGCCCGGCACGGGCTTTGATATAGCGCTGCCGGCGTTTTGAACGCTCGATGGCGCTTGATATATTTTCCAGCCGCGCGTGTATCGTGGCGGCGCCGGCATAGAGTTCGATTAGCTGGGTCGCGATCTGGTCGTACAGTGCAAAACTTTCGGATTGTGCTTGCAGGTACTGGGCCTGCGCACTTTTCAGGCCTTCCTCGTATTCAGGATTGCCCGCGCCCTGCCCCAGTGGATGCCGATAACTTAAATCGACGCTGGTCGAAGTCGAAGGATTGGGTAAGGCCGGGCTGAATACCGCGGCATTGTCTTCACGCGACACCGAGGTATCGATGCCCACGGTTCCGCCGGATTCAAGCTTGCGCGCCAGGCTGGCACTGGCATCGAGCACATCGACTTCGGTCCCCAGGATTGAAACATTGCGCGCAATCCCGCCGTCGGCCTGCAACTGCCAGCCGAGCTGGCTTGCAAGCTTTTTGCTGTTCTGGCTCGCGCGCTCAACCTGGATCGCGGCGGTTTTAAGCGAAGGATAATGTTCGACCACGCGTTGCAACACGTCTGCGTAAGCCATCGGTGCTGCATCGACCTGATACAGTGGCAAACACAGCAGCAGACCCGCGAGCAGGCGTCGATTAATGTCCATCTTGATTAGTTTCAATTTGTCGGGCAAGTTCGCCGGCGAGGCGCTTTCCCTGGTTGAATTCATCATCGTCAAGCTCAACACCGACAATACTGCGCAGCACTTCTGCTTCGCGGTCACCCTGCATCACCGCCAGCGTCAGCCAGGCATAGGATTCGGCCCGGTCGAGTGATACCCCGCGACCTTCGGCATAGATCAGGCCCATGGCATATTGCGCGTGTGGATTGCCCTTCAGTGCCTCGGCACGCACCGACACCACCACGCTCGGGTCGTTGCGTAACAGCACAAGATCACTCAGGAAATCGGTTCGATGGTGCAACGCAGTCTTCCGGGATATTCAGGGAACGCTAATATATCAGATATGGCGCCAGAAAAAACAATGTGAAATCATGGGACTACCAGCTAATGTAGCTAAATCCCTGTTCCTGTAGCTGCATCAGGTCATTCGCACCGATTTGCACGACTTTGACATCATCGTGTAAATCCCGCTCGGTCCAGCCGAGGGTCTTCATGGTATTACCGCAGGCGTGAAAACTGACGCCGTAACTGATCAGTGATCGCACCCTGTCCTGGTGTATCGGCTCGACCGGCCGTCCCGGATGCTTGCCGAGCAGGTGCAGCCCCGCACCGAACGCAGTCACCACCAGCTCGACATCATCACCGTACTGGCGCAGCATTTCCCCGACCGAGAACAGGATGTGGCCGTAATACTCGTTATCGCCCTTGTTACACTGGTAAACCACTTTGTGCTTCGAGGCATCTTCAAAGTGGGTGTCGGTATGATGCGCCTGGGCCTTATTTGCCAGCAAACCGATACCGCCAAGACTGGCGAAGGATAGTAGTGCACGTCTTAGACGATTCGGTGATGACATAACAGGTAACCTCCAGAACTTGTTTCATAATACGACAGATGCAGTATGCAATATATCCCCACCACCCGGTGATGATCTGTATCAGCCAGTCGAGCAGTGCAGCATGCGGACCGAACCCTGCCGCGATGTATTGGTGTAAGGCGTATTCATATCTTCGCTGCAATCGGATAGCGTACGAGTCAATAGCAGTGTACCGACAACCGAACGGATTTTCCGTGATGATTATCCTGGTGACTGTATCAACCTGCGTCGAGGTAATCACCCGACAGGCACTGCCCCCTGGCCAGTCAATCGTAAATTTATGTGAAATATTATCTTCAGATTATCAAATACAAACGCGTAATAGTTAAAATCACCTCGAGGATTTGAAACCAGGAAATACTTCGATATCATAAAGTTAGCTTACATTGTTGATTCAATACACAAAAAAACGCCTGCTTCACTATACTTACTGTCATAATAATGACACTTGCGCAAGACTTGATTTACCCGTTTCTTGCGGGTAAACATAGGCACAGAAAATAAAAATAGACTGGAAGGTGCGACACACACTGCCAGCATGTGAGACTTAATCTACGGGAGAGACCCATGAACAGTGCGACCCAGACGCCGCCACACGAACGCCGCGCACGCACGCGCAAAGAAATTAAGCAGCTAATTGCAGAACGAAATAACGTGTTGTCACAGTACTACAACCTGGTCAGCCAGGTGGACCAGGTCGACACTGAATCAGAAGCGATCCTCGAGCAGTTGCAGGAATTTTGCCAGGAACTGGTTGACTACCTGGCCACCGGCCATTTTGAAATCTACCGCCGCATCGAAGACGGTGACGAGCGCCGTACCGAAATCATCGACCTGGCCAACAGCCTGTTTCCCAGGATTACGCAGACGACGCAAATCGCGATCGACTTCAATGACCTGTATGACACCTCGAAAGATTTCGATCCGAATACATTGAAAAAACTGCCACAGCACCTGGCCAGGCTGGGCGAAGAACTGGCAACCCGTATCGACCTCGAAGACCAGTTTATCAACACCCTGTTGACAGCATCTGCAGTCAAACCCGCGGCCAACGATAGCACCATCAACGCATAAGTAAATTGCCAGTGCTGTAGATACACAAACGGCCTGCATGTTTTTGCATAAACATGCAGGCCGTTACTTTTATATGCCAATTAAGAAATCACCCTGACGGGCAAGATCATGACTGGCAGCTAGGCGATATTCATGTGCACCGCTGCAAGTTGCGCATACACTTCTTCCATCCTGCCGTTCATTCTAAGCGAATCCAGTTCCACCGCTGCCGGTAGCTGGCCATTGGCCGTCAGCGTGCGTATCTTGATTAATTTTCCGGAGTAACGCGTGATCTTCCCCAGTGGCGACATGGTGTAGGGACTCTCTTCTGTATACTGCTCGCGCTGTGCGTTGATGACTGCTTCCGGCAATTCCCATTGTTGACTGACTCGCATGGTCACTTCAGACGCATAACGATTTAGTGCATCAATAAATGCCCGGCTACGCGGCGCTTCGCGACCATCAAAAAAATGATCGAGGTGCTGTATCAGCACCGCCATGCCCGTGTGTGCCGTCATGCAGGCGAGGTATGCATGGAAACGGTTTTCATTCATTTTTTCTGCCGCGGCATCGCTCAGCATACCTGCGCGCATACTCATGTCCCACAGGTAGCGACTGGAATTTTTGATCAGGTGCCCCACCGTGGCGCTCAAAATCGGTTTCATCGCCGCACCGATGACCAGCTGGCGAATCCCCTTGTAACCAATATTGACGATTGCATCTTCAATTGAATTCAGGTTCTTGCCGCGTGCGTAAAATGCGCTGTTCGACAACCGTATCAGTTCTGCGACCAGTACAATATCGCTCGATAATATCTTTGCCAACGCACCGGCATCCGTGTTGCTGTCTCGCAGGGCCTGCATGGCTCTTGGTACCACCATGGGTAATCGTGGCAACAGCGCTTCCGGCATGTCATCACCCAGGTATACTTTTTTAGCCGAGGCCAGGAACGATTTTTCAAACGAACTCATTGGGCTATCGTCAAGCGAATGCACCCCGAGCAAAAGCCCGGTAAATGACTGCTCTATTTCTTGACATATTTCATGCCCGTCATCAGCATCGACAGGGTGATCCTGCGACTCCACCGGCTTTTCAACAGGCGATACAGACGGCATAGCGTGCTCAGCCGGTGAGCGGCTAAATCGCTGGAATAGTTTTGCCAGCATGGTGACAATCCTCGATGATAGATCGCATGTGCATTTCGCGTTTCCTGCAGGACGCATCCGGTTGAAAGTTGTTTATACTGCGTCTATCGGCGGGTGGGTGAATTCCTTAAGCCAGGCCCCGGCAAGGGATGTAGTACCCTCGCAGTGCGCGCTTTCGGCACTTTTTGCAGGTTTGCTATTTCTGTCTCGTGCAGGCCGTCTCGGCTGGGCCGCCGGCACCTGCAGGGCTATCTGCCGACTATAGCAACACTCAAATTAGTGGCGTCTGGCCCGCCCCAGCCTTTAGAATAAACCACACCACATTAAATTCTAATTCAAATGCCGATCATCGATTTCACCCTGGCTGAAGGACAACTCAGCCCGCCACAAAAAGCTGAGCTCGCCGAACAGCTAACCCGGTGCCTGCTCAAATGCGATGTCACCCGAGATAATCCAAAAGCCCCGGCAATCAACTGGTGTTATATCCACGAAGTTCCCGAGGCGCATGTCTATGTTGCGGGCGCCCCACAGAAGAAGCCGCACTACCGAATAGAGATCAGCATTATGCAGGGTGCAATGTCTGAGGCAGTGAAACGCCAGGTAGTGGCTGACATGACCGAGGTCACGCTCGCCATGGAAGGCAAGAAAATGAATCCACTGAATGCATCACGGGTGTGGATACTTTTCCACGAAATCGCCGATGGCAACTGGGCCGCTGCCGGGCAGCTTTACCGGCTTGATGATTTGATGAAATATCTCAAGGACTGATATTAGGCAGTCTATCAGCGCAGTAACTCTGTCCAGTTCAGAGTTAACGGCGCACGACTGATCGCCCAGCACTTATGCGCAGGCCGTCGCCTGAAGTCTTCGCTGGTGGTGAGTGCGGTCAAATCGAAGACCTGGTATTGATCAAGCGCAGTTATATCAAGCTTGAAACGTTTTGCATTGGTTGAAAATATCAGCATACCGTCATCGTCGAGGATACGCATGGTATGTTGAATCAGTTCAACGTGATCGCGTCCCACATCAAAAGTCTGCTGCATTTTTTTTGAATTCGAAAACGTCGGCGGATCGAGAAACACCAGCTCGAAGCGGCGGCCTGCTTTCCATGCATCCCACAGCCATTGCAGGCAGTCGGCGCGTTCGAAACCGTGCTGGCTGCCACTGAAATTATTCAACGCCATGTTGTCCTGCGCCCATTCGAGGTAGGTGTTCGACATGTCAACCGTTGTGGTACTGGCCGCGCCGCCGGAGGCTGCGAAAACACTCGCAGTACCGGTATAGGCGAACAGGTTGAGAAAGCGCCTGTTCGCGGCCAGCCTTGCTATCAATAAACGCGTCAGCCGATGATCGAGGAACAGGCCGGTATCGAGATAGTCGTGCAGGTTGATGACAAACCTGAGCCCCTGCTCTTCTACAATACGCGTGCGCCCGGTTTCATCCTGGCGAATGTACTGTTCACTGCCGCTCTGTTTCTTGCGGGTTTTGGTGACTATCGCTTTTTGCGGGAGACCCAGCACTTCGGCGATGATCTCGACGGCTTCATGCAGGCGACGTTCGGTCTTGGCGTCATCGATTTCTGCAGGTGCCTCGTACTCCTGCACATGCACCTGTGAGCCGTATATATCAATCGCCATGGCATACTGCGGCTGATCGGCATCGTACAGTCGATAACAGCTGATAGTATTTCTGCGTGCCCATTTGCCGAGATGCTTCAGGTTTTTACGCAAACGGTTCTCAAACATTTGCGCATTGTCGCTTCGCGGTACGACGGGTGTCGTGGTTTCAACTGGCTGCGGTTGTTTGCCTGCACCGGTGATTGCACGTAGGTGGTACTGATACAGCCCGCACTTGAGCGCGCCGTTATACAGGGTATTCTTATGATGCGCACGCAAACCAATGGTACGCGCCAGTTCCTCATCCGCGGTGAACACCGCCGCCTCCCAGCCTGCAAACTGCTGTTTAAACATCCGGCCCAGGCGGTAATACACCTGCTTGAGTTCGCGCACATCGCCGAGGCGTTTGCCATACGGTGGATTGCACAATACCAGGCCCTTGTTTACCGGCAATTCTGGCAATGCTTCCAGCGAGTCCATGGCGTGTAGCGTGATATGGTTTTCAAAACCGGCAGCGTTGACATTGGCCTGTGCAATCGAAAGGGTTTTAGCAGACACATCACAGCCAACCAGTGCAGGCAAGGAATCCAGCGGGTGTTCGGCGGCACGCGCCTGTTCGAGTATCGATGCCCACAGTGTGGCTGAATGCTGTTTCCAGCCGAGAAAACCATAATAATCACGCAACACACCCGGCGCGCGATTGATCGCCATGTAGGCGGCTTCAATCAAAAAACTTGCCGAGCCGCACATGGGATCAAACAGCGCTCCGTGTTTTGTGCACACGTTTGGCCATTTGCATCTCAATAGAATTGCGGCCGCAAGATTTTCCTTGAGTGGTGCATCGCCGCCGTGCTGGCGGTAGCCGCGCACGTGTAGCGGCTGTCCGGCGAGATCGAGATAGAGCGCAGCATTGTGTTGTGCTGGCGTAGTGTGTTTACCGATATAGACATTTATGCGGATATCCGGCGTGTCCCGTTCGATATTCGGACGCTCGCCGGCCTGCTCGATGAACTGGTCGACCACGGCATCTTTTACCCGCAAGGTGGCAAAGTGACTGTTGTTAAGTGCTTCATGCGCAGTAAAACAGTCGATGGCAAAACTGTTGTGCACGTCCATATGTTGCGACCAGTCTACCGCACCTGCGGCCGCATAGAGCTCATCGTAATCATCTGCGTCAAATGTAGATAGTCGAAGCAACACACGACTTGCAAGTCGCGACCACAGGCAAAGCCTGTAAGCATTTTCAAGTTCAGCTGAAAACTCGATGCCACCTACGGTTTGTACCCATTGCGTTATACCGACAGCCTCGCATTCCTGTGCAAGCAAATCTTCCACACCTCTTGGGCAGGTGACAAAATAATGATGGTATGCAGTCATTACGTTATGTGAATTATCGTCGTTGTCATTACAGGAAGAACATTTCAGCTTAAGCTGGACCTGATGACTTCCAGGTCCTGCTCTGTATCAACGCCGTGCGGAGGTACTACCAGTGCTTCTGCAACATGTATTTTCATACCGTGCCAGAGCAAACGTAATTGTTCCAGTTTCTCGATCGATTCGAGCTCACAGGCCGGTAGCTCTGCATAATTCCGCAACAGCGCAGCGCGATACGCGTACATGCCGATATGTCGATAGTAAGTGACTGCGTCTGTGTGCTGCTGATCGCGCACAAACGGGATTGCCGCGCGACTGAAATAAAGCGCATAGCCGTGCGCATCTGTCACGACTTTAACCGCGTTTGGATTGCTAACATCTTCATCAGCCTCAAATGCAGACATCAGGGTGGCACAAGCGGCCTCGGGATTTGCGATCAGGTTATGGGCGACCTGTGAAATAATCTGTGGCGGTATTAATGGTTCATCACCCTGCACGTTGACCACCACGGTGTCATCAGGCCAGCCTAAAGCATTCACTACTTCAGCCAGCCGGTCGGTGCCCGAAACATGGTCTTCGCGTGTCATGCATACCGTGGCACCAAAGGCTTCCGCCGCCATGCCAATTTTTGGACTGTCAGTTGCAACCACTATTTCGCTGGCACCGGCCTGCTGTGCACGTTCATACACGTGCTGAATCATCGGCTTGCCATGAATATCGAGCAAAGGTTTTCCCGGCAGGCGTGTCGAGGCGAACCTGGCTGGAATTACAATTTTGTAATCATTATTCATAATTTATCTTCGGTATAAAAGTGTTCAAGCGCTTAGTTTTTAAACGACTCATGACTCGCCATACCATGAGCATCGATTTCGTGTGCATCAGATTCCAGCAAAACCGGTATTCCCTCGCGAACCGGAAACGCCAGTCGGTCATAGCTACAAATCAGCAGCTTTTGCTTGTGTCGATATTCAAGCCGGCGATGACAGCGTGGACAGGCCAGAAGTTCGAGCATTTTCCGCTTCATGAGGTCGCGTGCGCCCGCTGATGGAAAACACGTTGCACGCAATTTTGAAAGTCAGTAATCAAATGCGGTGAGAGCTTTGCCCTGACCGGCACATACCAGAGATCCTGCAGTGCCATGTGATTACATTTGACCGCGTCTTTCTCGGTCATAAATACCGGCAGGCTTTCATCGAACTGCAGGTCTGCTTCTGTAAAGTCATGGTGATCGTCGAAGCCGTGGGCGATTACTTTGATACCAAGTGCTTCGAGCTGGTCAAAAAACCGTTGTGGATTGCCAATACCGGCCACTGCATGGATGCGTTCGTTTGCCAGTGTTTCCAGGTCGACTCGCTGACGTGTCACCAGGTTCATCGCTGCGGAAAATTCGAGATTGAAGTGATAGTGCGCTTTATCATCACCATGCGTTACCACAAAATCTACTGATTCGAGGCGTTTCACCGGTTCGCGCAGGGGCCCTGCCGGCAGATAAAAACCATTGCCGTGTTTGCGCTGTGCATCGATCACCGCAATTTCAATATCGCGCTGCAAACGATAATGCTGCAGGCCGTCGTCAGACAGAATAATGTCGCAGTCAGCATGGCTTAACAGCAGTTGTGCCGCAGCGACCCGGTCTTTGCCCACGGCGACAGGACAAAACGTGCGGCGCGAAATTAATACCGGCTCATCGCCTACTTCAGCCGGCGTACTGTCTTCGTTCAGCAGGGCTTCGCCGCTGAGCTGTGAAGCATACCCCCGGCTGATAACACCGGGCGTGTATCCCCATGCTTTCAGCAAATCACACAGCGCAATCAGCAAAGGGGTTTTTCCGGTGCCACCGACCGCAATGTTGCCGACCACGATAACCGGTACCGGTAGCTTAACCGCCGTCAGCAGGCCGCTGGTGTAGCCCCATCTGCGCGCGATCGATAGCGCACGAAACAGCCATGACAATGGCAATAATAACCACGCAATGAAATTCTGGCTGTACCAGTAATGATTCAGCGTTTTCATTCTCGACCGGCTAGCCGGGTGTGGCCTGTTCCGATTCGCCGAACTGCAGGCGATGCAGGCCGGCATAATGGCTGTCGAGTGCCAGTAACTCTGCATGTGTTCCGGCTTCAACGATGTGCCCCTGGTCCATGACGATAATTCGATCTGCATTTTCAATGGTCGAAAGCCGGTGCGCTATGACCAGCGTGGTGCGGTTTTGCATCAGGGTTTCCAGCGAGACCTGGATAAATTTTTCTGATTCAGTATCCAGCGCCGAGGTTGCTTCATCCAGAATAAGTACCGGCGCGTCTTTTAATAAAGCGCGCGCAATCGCAATACGTTGACGCTGTCCGCCGGAAAGCATGACACCGCGCTCGCCGACCAGCGAATCAAATCCATTTTGCATGTTTTCGATAAACTCCAGCGCATGCGCCGAGCGTGCCGCCTGTACCACGTCATCACGGCTCACAGTGCCCAGCGCGCCGTAGGCAATATTTTGCTCGACCGTGTCATTGAACAACACCACGTCCTGCCCCACGTAGGCGATTTGCTGGCGCAGATTATCCAGCGTGTATTCACGGGTATCACGGCCGTCAAGACGAATATGACCATGGTTGATATCATAAAACCGCGGTAACAGGTTCAGCAGGGTCGACTTGCCGCTGCCGGAACGGCCGACGAAGGCGACTTTCTGCCCGGCCTTGATGACGAGATTAATATCGTGCAGGGCTTCACGATCCATATCCGGATAACTGAAGCTGACGCTGTCGAATTCGATATCACCGGCCACGCGTGTTGCAGTGTACGATCCCGTGTCTTTTTCCGGTTCGAGGTCAATCAGTTCAAAAATACTTTCTGCCGCGGCAATGCCGCGTTGCAGTTCAGCGTTGATCGCGGTCAATTGCCGAATCGGTGCGAACAACATGAACATCGCAATCATGAATGACATAAAAGTGCCCACGGAAATTTCGTCGAGCATTTCCTTGCGTGTGGCCACATAAATAATGCCTGCAAGCGCGAGCGCGATAATCAGCTGGATAATCGGCGTACTCAAGGCGGAGGTCAGCGTCATTTTCAGGTTCTGCCGGCGGTTGTGCTGATTGACCTTGTCGAACGACTGCATTTCATAATCACGGCCGCCAAATATTTTCACCACCAGGTGCGCCTTGATGGATTCCTCGATGACGCGCGAAACATCACCCATGCTGCCCTGTATGCGTTTGCTGATCACACGAAAACGCCTGGAAACATAGACCACCAGCGCAGCGATAAACGGCCCGACGACAATAAAAATCGTCGCCAGCGTAACATTGAGATAAAACATCCAGCCCAGCAGGCCGATAGCAGTGAGTGAATCGCGCACCAGCACGGTAATCGCCGAGGTCGAGGCATTTGCCACCTGTTCGACATTGAACGAAAACTTGGCAATGATTTCACCGGTGGTGCTTTTATCGTAAAAGTTTTTCGGTAATGACAACAGTTTGTGAAACATCAGGTTGCGCATTTCGCTAATAATGGTGCGCCCTACCCAGCTCATGCCGTACATCGACACAAACAGGCCGACCGCGCGCACCAGGTAGATACCGATCAGTGCCAGCGGGATCCAGCGAATGGTGTCAGGATCGCGATTCACAAAGCTGCCATCCATCAGTGGTTTCATCAGTGCCGCAAATGCGGTCGCGGTCGCTGCCACCACTGCCATGCTGATAATAGAAATAATAAATACTTTCCAGTATTTCAGTGCATGTTTGAGCAGGCGTCGATAATTTTCAGTGCCAGTCACTTTTTTTTCTGACTGCTTGTGTACTGCAGACATTATTGGCTTTCTACTGTGGCGATAGAGATACGCGTGAGACCGAGCTGTGCAGCAGCATCCATCGCACGCACCACGGCCTGGTGCGGCGTGTTGGCATCGGCGCGCAACATAATCGCGATATCTTTTTTGTCAGCCACGGTTTGTTGCAACGCTGACTTGAGGGTTTCGAGCGAAGTATTTACCACCTGGCGTTCATTGATATAGTATTTGCCCTTGGCGTCGATCGTCAGCACCAGCGGTTCTTCACTGCTCTGTTCTGCCTGGTTGCTTGATTCGGGCAATTGCACTTTAAGATTTGCATGACGATCGAAGGTGGTGGATACCATGAAAAAAATCAGCAGCAGGAACACCACGTCAATCAGCGCAGTGAGATTGATCTCGACATCTTCTTCTTTTTTATAACCCGGGCGAAGATTCATTTAACGCACTCTGACGCTTTTGCCTTCGAGATGCAGCACATCCACCATCTTGATGGCCTCGCGCTCCATTTCCACCACGATGGAATCGACCTTGCGGCGAAAATAGCGATAGAACACCAGGCTGGGTATCGCCACCGTCAGGCCCGCCGCAGTGGTAATCATGGCCTGCGATATACCACTGGCGAGCGCCGCGGGATTGCCCACGCCGTGGGTGGTGATCGCGGTGAACACGCTGATCATGCCGATGACCGTGCCGAGCAGACCCAGCAAGGGCGAGATGGCGGCTATGGTCCCCAGCGTGTCGAGAAAACGCTCAAGTTCGTGCACCACTTCGCGGCCGCGTTCTTCGATACCTTCCTTGATGCGGTCACGGTTTTCGCCTCGACACAGAATGCCGGCGACCAGGATTCTGCCCAGCGCGGATTGCTTGCCGAGTAATTCCATATCGGTTTTCTTGAACTTGCCCTGCTTGACCCGGTTCCAGACTTCTGCCACGAGATGCCTGGGCAGCACCTTGTCTCTGCGTAAACTCCAGAAGCGCTCGGCAATGATAGAAATTGAAATTATGGAACAGAGAATGATTGGCAGCATCAACCAGCCGCCGGACTTTACCATCTCAAACACATTCTCACCTTTATGATTATCGTTATACGATGCAGACTGCTCGGGAATCCCCGGCGAGCCAGGGATGACGTACGGTGCCTAAATGCACCCTCAACTCTGACAGGCCATGGCCGGCCGCGTTCAGAGTTTCATAAACCCCGCCAATGATACTTTATTTAACCGCAGTATCGAAGCGGCCTGGTCTATTGCCAGGACTATTGTGCCATCCCGGCGCCCAGATGGTTCCAGTAATGGTGCTGATCTCGCCGATGACGACTGTCCAGCCGTATCCCGGACTGCTCGGAAAACACCAGGCTGACCGTGCCTTCCTGCCCGGATATCAGCAGTTTCGCACCCGCCGCAAGATAGCGCTGGCTGATCTCAGCCGCTGGCAGGCGATATCGGTTGCGATAACCGGCCGGCAACAAGGCATACGCCGGGCTGACGGCCGCGATAAACGCATCGGTGGACGAGGTTTTACTGCCATGGTGCGGCACCAGCATCACCTCGGCTTTGAGCTTTTCGGGAGACGCCTTGAGTAACTGAGCTTCGATATCATGCTCGATGTCACCGGTCAGCAGCGCCGCACCCGCGGCATTACTGATGCGCAAAATACAGGAATGATTATTCCGCGAACCCTCGGTATCAGGCTGATCAACGTCGGGATGCAGAAATTCAAAATCCACCCCGTCCCAGTGCCAGCGCTGGCCGCGGCTGCAGGCGGTTCTGGATGTCGCCGCCAGCGCTTCGATATCGCGACCGAACAACGCTGCCCGCGGATACGCCCGCAGTATCGCCTCGGCACCGCCGATATGGTCGGCATCACCGTGGCTCACCACCAGCCGATCCAGCGTAGTCACCCCGAGCTGGCGCAGAAACGGCACCACCACCGCATCACCGGCATCGAGCCGTGAACCCATTTTCGCGCCGGTATCGTAGACCAGCGCATGTTGCCGGGTGCGAATCACCACCGACAGGCCCTGGCCAACATCGAGCTGATGCAGTTCAAAACTGCCTGCCTCGGGCGATTCCGGCTGCAGCAGCACAAGTGGCAGGCAGAATAACCCCCCGGCAGCACGCACCAGTCGACTGGGCATACGTGCACGAGGTGCCATCAACCAGCCCAACCCGAGCATGGCCAGAACCACTACCCATAGTGCCGGTTGTGGACGTACCCAGCGGGCAAATTCCTGCCCGGCGAGCACATCGATCAGCGGCCAGGCGAACTGCATGAGTTCGGCCGCCAGCCAGAGCAGGCCGTCCCCCGCCCATGACCACACCGCCAGCAGCAACATCCCCAGCAGCACCAGCGGCACCACCAGCAGACTCACGTAAGGCACCATCACCAGGTTTGCCAACGGCGATACCAGCGAGCTTTGCTGAAACATGAACAGGGATAAGGGCATTAACGCCAGCGCGATGCAAAACTGGATGCCACCCCAGCGCAACCAGCGTTGGCGGCTGCTAGCAGGATTGCGAAACACATAAAAAATTACGCCGACCGCGAGAAACGAAAACCAGAACCCCGCTGACAGCACCGACACCGGCTGCCAGATCAGGATCACCAGCAGCGCCAGCCCGAGTGCATCGAAGGCCCACTGGTTGCGCCGCAGTAACCAGGCGGCTGAAAAACTCGCCAGCATCAGCAACGCGCGCTGGGTCGGAATCGTTAGCCCCGCCAGCAACGCATAGATCGCTGCCAGCAGCAGTGCACTGATAATAGCCATGTGCTGCGCCGGCATTATCAGCAGGC
>Ga0316201_10002042_pt1 | contig 14154 bp, 11 predicted proteins | sample CS6wburrow_MG_FD_204516 | JGI IMG/M metagenome (GOLD analysis project Ga0316201, IMG submission 204516) | Coastal sediment microbial communities from Delaware Bay, Delaware, United States - CS-6 worm burrow | ecosystem: Environmental > Aquatic > Marine > Coastal > Sediment | place: USA... | reverse complement strand
CTCGGACCAACGCAATGCGCTCTCGAAATGAGTCAGGAGCGTGCTTCGTCAGCTCGGTCATGACGTCGTCCGGTTCCCTTTCCCTGAGTGCCAGCCAGATAGCCATGGCGATCACTGCCGCGCCGTCCGTTGCCTCCGTGTGCGCATGCGTTGGCGTGGCACTGCGCCGAGCGGCTAGCAGAAGCGCATCAAGCGCCGCGTCCCGGAAGTAGAGAGCGACCGGCGCGACCCGGATCGCTGCGCCGTTCCCGCGCGATCCCTCCGGCCAAAGAGCGCGAGATGCGCTCTTCCAACACCCTGACTCCCGCCACACCCGAAACGACGCCAGTGTCCCCTTTCCGTAGCCGCGGCTCGGATCGTGATTGGCACACAAGGTCTCGAGCAAATGGCCCTCGTCAATCCCAGGCGCGTCCAGCACCGATTCGGTGACGCTCAAGGTCATCTCCGTGTCGTCCGTGTGCCCCCACGCTCGGGGCCGATTCACCCGACGCTCGATGGTTGCCCGCAACCTCGGGAGATCACCGGCTGGCGTGCCCTCGAAAGGGCGGCCCAATGCGTCTCCGACCATCGTGCCGAGGAGCGCACCGCGGATGCGGTCTTCCATGTTGGTGTAACGCCGGGCAGGTTGAGCGCATTCCGAGAGTCGTCCGCGCTCCGTCTCAGCACAGTCGCCACGCTAGCTCTGGCGGGCCACGAGCACACTCGCATGGTCAGGGAGTGCCCCGCTTGGCAGTCGAACATGGTCTACCAGCACCTTGGGCAACTGCTCGCTCTCCGAGGTTCGAACAAGCGCAACAAGCTCCCGCGGGGTCACGTAGTCCGCCACGCCATCCGTCATCATGATGAGCAGGCCATCCAGTCGAGTTGGCCCAAAACCGATTGGATTTGACCTTCCCGTTCCCATCCGAGGTTTCCGCATCTGATTCGACGTGAGCTCTCGAGGCTCTCCGTCCTGAGGGAAGACCCACGCCTCGCAGTCGCCTACGGAAGCGCCCACGAGTGAATCGCCATCAAGCACGACGAGGAGGGCCGTGCTCTCGCCCGCCCGAGGATTCGACGCAACGGCTTGATCCACCGCCTGGACCGCTTCCGCGCATGCATCCGGCGTTACGGGCGCTGACCCGCGCGGAAATACCTCCAGCAATCGGTCGACGACTTGCTCCGCAGCTTCCGGTGCACCGCTCATCCCGCCTGCGCCGTCGGCCAAAGCGATCATCGTGCGGGGGCCCATCCGAATCACCTTCGCCCGATCGTGGCTCATTTCGGGAGCAGGGTCTTGAAGCGTGAATACCCGCAACATCTGTGACTTCGACCCAACGCGGATCCGCCCGCGCGATATTCCCGCGATTCGCAACCGCTTCACGGCCTTCGGGTCGTCCACCTCAAGGTTGGGTCAGCGTCGTGCGTGTGGCACTCGAGAGCCGAACGTGCTTGTGCGCTCAACGCGTCGCGCCATCGAGCAGACGATCTCACGTGGACAGCTGCCCACCGGGGGCAGAGCTCCATCCGGATCCCAACCCCACTTTGCCAGTGATTCGGGACCACTGTTGGGACCAGTCCCGGCGTCGGTGCCTAGCCGTCAAACCGCTAACCCCTTGAAATCATTGCGGACGCGGAGGGATTCGAACCCACGACTTCTGCCTCCGGAGGGGATGGGACGAAATCGGGAAAGCAAGGATATCCCGCGTTTTCCAGTGCGAAATGGATCAGCCGAAGTGCCGCAAGACGCGGTTAGACGCACGGAAAGTCCATCAAACCCGGCACGGTGCCGCGTTCAGTCGGACGCCGAAGCACTCGTGCTGGCGTTGTGGCGCGCGATCAAGGTCGTATGAGCTTGGTGACCAACCGGGGTGTCCGGTGCTTGTTGATCGGAGCGAGTGCCGCCAACGCGCAAGGAGCACGCATCGCGGGGTCCTAGAACAACCAGCCTAAAAAGAACTTGAAGACGTGGGTGTTGATTCGGAACTCCGTGTTTGTGAGGCTGTTCATCCCGATGGTGTAGTTGAAGTCGAAGTTGAGCGGGCCGAGGTCGAACTGGGCCCCCAATCGAAAACCCGCTGGACCCTCTTGGATGAGGGGGAATTCATGCGGTTTGTAAGGGGGTCGACGCTCAAGGTGTCGTTCTGCTCGTAGGCTGGCTCTCGCAACAGGAGAGGAGGCCTCCCATTCGGAAGTTTGAACATCGAGCAGTGCAGCGGGCGCTGCAAACGGCCGCCTTCATGCTGGGAGCCTCGGTGGTGCTCCCGCAGCCCTCCGCCCGCGCTGACGACACACACTACCGGGCGATTCCAATCGGGGCGCGCGCGATCGGACTTGGTGGCGCCTTCACCGGGGTTGCCAACGATGTGTCCGCGGCATACTTCAACCCTGCCGGGCTCGCGCTCAACCGAAATCTCGGCATCGCTGCGGGCCTCACCATCAATGCCTGGGACCGTCTGAAGCTCGACGGCTTCTACCAGCAGCCCGATACGGACGTAGCTGTCTCGACCAAAGCGAATCGCACTGTGCCCGTATTCGTTGCGGCCGCGGCCAAGATCGGTCGCAGCGACGAGAACGGAGACAAGCGGTACGCGCTGGCGCTCAGCGTCGTTGAACCGATCTTCAGCAGCGGGGGCGCGTTTCTCACGATCAAACAAGAGCTTCTCGAGCTCTCCGACAGCTACCGTTTCACTGAGCTCGATCGGGCGACGTTCTACGGCCTCTCTTTTGCAGCGCGCATCAATTCCAAGCAGTCCGCGGGTGTCTCGCTCTACGTGAGCGTTCGACGACTGAACCACTCGGAGACCGGGCTGACGCTCGGCGGGGGTACTGAAGTGCCAGGAGACCCCGGCACGTACCTAGGTGTGAGCAGCGTGGCCAACACGGAAACGCTCAGCTTCAACGCGTACCACTTCGTTTTGCGATTCGGTTGGCTCTATCGGATCAAACCGCAGCTCAAGGTGGGTCTGATGGTACAACCTCCGGGGATCCCATTGCGGCAGAGAGTCAACGTCTTCTCCCAAGAGTTCATCAATGACAATCGCGACCCGAGCATGCCCGTAACGACGACGGCTTCTTTTTTTGATACCGAAAGCAAAGCGCGGCTCCCGTTGCCAGCCGAGATCGAAGCCGGGCTCCAGTACTGGCCCGCGGAGAGGGTGATGCTTGCCCTCGACGCGTCGTTTCATGCACCCGTGCGCGAAGGCCAGCGCATCGACCTGCCGCCAGACATCTCGCTTAGGAGCATCTACTTCGACGATCAAACCAAACGAGTCGCGACCGGCAATGTCGCCATTGCTGGCGACTTCCGGTTCCGAAAGAAGGAGGTCGGCATTCTCACCGGCTTTTTCACGGACCTGTCCTCGGCGCAGAAGGTCCCGGAAAACCCCGACGTGTACTACCAACCTCGCATCAACCGGTTCGGCGCCACGCTCTCCGTGGTTCTGAATCTGTCTGGAGTCTCGCTTTCCGTCGGGTCGACCTTCCTCTACGGACGGGGCTCGGCGAGCGCGGCACGCGTTGACCTCAACAATCTCGTCCTCGACTACGTCCGAACAGGGGCCACCTCCCGCATCGTGTATCTTCACATCACAGGCGCCGCGCAGGCGGCAAGAGAGTTAGGTGGGAGAACACAGCGGCGTGTCAAGGCACGGAGTCAGCAAAACACGGAGGAGTGAGGCAGCGTGGGCTCTGCCGAATCACCTCTTGATCGTTGGCGTGGACTCTGCACAATAGGCCGGATTCCGCATGGATCCCCAAGCACCGCTTCTTCGCACGAAACTTCACCGGCCGCCGGTGACCACGGACTTGGTGCACCGGGAGCGGCTGCATGAACGGCTGAGCCAAGGGCTCGAGATCCCGTTGACGCTGGTCTCGGCCCCCGCGGGCTACGGCAAGAGTATGCTCGTAAGCAGCTGGGTCGAGTCGATCGAGCAACCTTGTGCCTGGTTGTCGTTGGATGAGACCGACAGCGACATTACCGAGTTCTTGACCTACGTGATCGCTGCCGTCCGGACGGTGGAGCCCACGGCCTGCCCGGAGACGGAAGAACTGCTCACGGCACCCGTCCTGCCATCGGTGCACGTCTTGGCCGACTGCCTCACCAACGAGCTCGACGACATCGGGCCAACACTCGTTCTGGTGTTGGACGACTACCAGCGAATCGCAGCGTCCTCGCCGGTCCAGGAGCTCCTCGGGCGCGTCCTCAAGCATCCGCCCCATCGCTTGCGGTTCGTGCTGCTGACCCGACGTGATCCGCCGCTTCCGCTGGTGGGCCTTCGGGCACGCAATCTCGTCGCCGAGGTCACGCTCGACGACTTGCGCTTTGCGAACGCCGAGGCTGCGAGCTTTCTGGAGGCGACCGCCGGACTCGCAGCCAGTGATGAAGCGCTCACCAACTTGCAACACGAGGTCGAAGGCTGGGCGGTAGGCCTTCGGCTGGTGTCTTTGGCACTGCGAAACACGAAGGATCCCGAATCGTTCTTGAAAGGCCTTCACGGTGGGCTTCCGCAAACGCAGGACTATCTACTGCACGAGGTGCTGAACGCGCAGCCGGCCGCGGTCCGCGAAACCCTGCTGAGGTCGTCAATCCTGAACCGCTTCTCCGCCGATGTCCTCGATGCGATTTGTGTACCGAGGGTGGAGGCGGAAGGATCCGGGCTCAGCGGCCTCATGCTGATCGAGCACCTGCAGCAGAGCAATCTTTTCGCCATCCCGCTCGACGCCCGAGGCGAGTGGTTTCGCTATCACCACTTGTTTCAAGATCTGCTGCGCCGGCAGCTTCACCAACGCTCCGGTGCCGCGGAGATCACGGCGCTTCACCTGCGCGCCAGCGAGTGGCTCGAGTCCGCGGGCTTGGTCAGCGAGGCAATCGAGCATTCCCTGTCGGCTGAGAACCTCGTGCGCGCAGCAGAGCTGGTCGAGCGACACAGTTACGACGAGTTGGCGGCGGAGCGCTGGAATGTCGTCGAGCGTTGGCTCGAACAGCTACCGGCCCGAATCAAGGCCGAACGGCCGCAGCTGCTCCTCACCGAGGCTTGGATTGCGAACGCAAGGATGCAGCTCAATCGGGTCGCAGCACTCGTCGAGCAGACCGAAGTGCTGTTGCGGGATGAGAAGGCAACACCTACCCAGCTCGGAGAGCTCGCGCACTTCCATGGCGTCCTTCATTACTGGGCCGGCGAGGCGAAGGCCGCCGAACGCTTGCTTTCCGACGCCGTATCTTCGATGGAGCGTGATCGCCCGTTTTTCGCATTCATCGCAGAGCTCATGCTCGGGCTTGCGCGTTACATGGCCGGAAACAAGGCGTCAGCCCTCGGCGTGCTGCGCGAACGGCTGCAAGCCGTCGAGGCCCAGGATGGACAGCTCCGCGCCTACCTGCTTGGGCCCTTGGCCATCATTCACTTGCTTGCAGGCGATTTGACCCAGGCGCGAATGGAAGGGGAACGAATCCAGCGCGTCGCGCGCAAGAACCACCTCCCGAATGCCGAAGGTTGGGGTTCGTACCTCGAGGCCTGCGCGCAGCTGCATGCCCACCAGTTGGAGTCGGCGTTGAACGCGTTGGTCGGCGCGGCGGCGCATCGATACGCGCTCGAGACGCGAGCCGCGGTCGATGCTCTGGCCGGCCTGGCACTCACCCATCAGCTCATGGGGCGACACGAAAGGGCGTCGGACGCGCTGGACGTGGTGCAGGCGTTCGCCCACGAAACCAACGACGCCTTGACGCTGTCGGTCGCCCACTCGGCCCGAGCCCGGATTGCGCTGCTTCGCGGCGACCTGCCATCCGCGCTCGATTGGGCGCAGTCGCTTCGCGAGACGCCGCTGCCCATGGAGCTCTTTTTGTGGTTGGAGGTTCCCTCGATTACGCAAGCGAGAGTGCTGATCGCTGTGGGCTCCGAACAAAGCCTCGCCCAGGCGACCGAGCTGCTGCAGGAGCTCCGGAAGGGCGGCGACGCACTTCGGCTCATCGGCCAGACGATTGAGATTGCAGTGCTTCAAGTCTTGGCCCTCGAAAGACAGGGGCGCGCCGAGGAGGCGCTGGCGTCGCTAAAAGAGATTTTGGCGCTAGCAGTGCCACAGGGGTGGGTACGCCCATTCGTCGAAGCGGGGCCCGCCATGGTCGGCATTCTGCGGCGTTTGGATTCGTCTGGTGAGGAGGCGATCTTCGTCCGCCAGATCCGGGATGTGTCGGAGAGGCCTGCCGTCGCGCCCACCAGCCAAGAAGTCCCCATTGCGGAGAAAACCAACGCGCGAGCCTTTCAGCCGCTGTCGCGCTTGGACCAGCAGGCGGTGGACAGTCTCACCAACCGGGAGATCGATGTCCTCGAGCTCCTGGCTCAGCGCCTGCAAAACAAGGAAATCGCAAGCCGGCTCTGCATCTCGCCGCACACCGTCAACGACCACACCCGGCGTATCTACGACAAGCTGCGCGTGCACGGCCGTCGCCAGGCCGTGAAGCGAGCCGTCGAGTTGGGCCTCGTCGATCGGGGCATGAGCCCGGCCTGAGCCTCCACTCCCTCGATACCCCCTCGTTTTCCCCACAGTCTGAGGGATCCCGAACGAGCCCGCGCCGTCCAGACTCACCTCGCAATGAGTTGGAGCTCGGGCGCGAGGACTGGAAGGGCCGCATCGGCCGCAGTTGCGGCGGCGGCCTTGTTATGGGCTGCGTGCTCGACGGGATTGGCGCAGGAGGACGCCGAGACAGACCAAACGCGGCCCGAAGCGGATCTGGTGGTCGAGGAGGTGATGGAGGCTGCTCCAACGCAATCCCTTCAGGACCAGGTCAACGCCGCCAACAACCCGCTCGCGGATCTGATCAACGTGGCGCTTCACAACTACTACTTCCCCAGGCTCAATGGCATCCCCGACTCGAACGCAAATACGTTCTATTTGAGGCTGGTCACGCCGGTTTGGAGGTTGGTTCCGCGTGTGTCCCTGCCGATTCGGGTGATACCCGCGTCCGAACCTTCCACGTCGGTCGCCTCGGTGACGGGACTGGGTGACCTCAACGTCTTTGCGACGTTTCTTCTCACGAAACCGGAAAGCAACACGACGTTCGGTCTTGGCCCGATCTACACCGCACCGACGGCCACCGACCCGGCGCTCGGCAACGGAAAGCACGAAATCGGAGTCGCCGCGCTGACCGTTTGGGCCAAGGGCATCTTCCTCGTCGGGGGTCTCGTCAACTGGCAGATCGGCGTGGGCGGCAAGAGCGACCGGCCCCGGACTCAGTTCATCGTCGCGCAGCCCTTCGTCTTCTTCCAACTCGGCAAGGGCTACTACCTTCGCACCGCACCGATCTGGTTCTTCAACATCGAAGAGCCGGAGTACAACGTCCCGTTTGGGTTTGGCGCAGGAAAGGTCATCCCGACCGAGAAGGTCATCTTCAACATCTTCCTCGAGCCGCAGTTCGCCATGGCGCTTCGCGGCATCGGGCAGCCCGCAGTGCAAGTCTTTGGCGGGCTCAACATGCAGTTCTTCACCGGACGAAAAGCAAAGAAAGCCGATGAAGCTGCCCACCTCGTCAACCAGCTTGCCGCTGAGCAAGAGCTCCGGTCACGGATGCAATAGGAGAAGCAGAAAATGAAAGTACGTAGCTCACTGTGGATCATGGTCACTCTCGGCCTGGCCCTCGGGCTCGGTTGCCAGCCCGCAGGCGCGCCGAAAGAGGCGCCCGAACAGGAGGCGGCGCCCGAGGTCGAAAAACCGAAGGCAGCAGCCGAGGGCGAGCTGGATCGCAGCGTCCTGCCGATCGTGCCGCCCAAGTATGAGCCCGTGACCGAGCTCGATGCCAGAAAGGCTACGGCGCCGCCGCCTTTTGTAGTCGAAGCACCCGAGGGAGCGCCGAACGTCGTGATCGTGCTCATCGACGACATTGGTTTCGGCGCCACCGACACGTTCGGCGGCGTGATCGAGACCCCTACCCTCAGTCGTCTCGCCGACGAGGGCATCCGTTTCAATCAGTTCCACACCACGGCGCTTTGCTCGCCCACACGAGCGTCGCTGAAGTCGGGCCGGAATCACCATGCGACCAACGTCGGCTCGGTGATGGAAATCGCCACCGCGTTCCCGGGCAACCGTGGTCGGATTCCACCGGACGTGGTCCCGCTCGCCGAGATCCTGCGCCAGAACGGATACAGCACCGCAGCTTTTGGGAAGTGGCACGAGACGGCGCCGTGGGAGGTCTCGGTGTCGGGTCCCTATGACCGATGGCCGACCAAGCAGGGATTCGACAAGTTCTATGGCTTCATCGGCGGCGAGACCAACCAATGGGACCCGGTGGTCTTCGATGGGGTCACGAAGGTCCAGGCGCCAATTGAGGACGGCTATCACTTCACCACGGACATGAGCAACCAGGCGATCAACTGGGTGAAGTTCCAGCAGGCCATGACGCCTGAAAAGCCCTTCATGATCTACTACTCGACCGGAGCGGTGCATGCCCCGCACCACGTCGGCAAGGAGTGGATCAAAAAGTACAAGGGCAAGTTCGACGACGGGTGGGACAAGCTTCGCGAGGCGACGCTCGCGCGTCAAAAGAAGATGGGGCTCATCCCTGACGACACCAAGCTTCCCCCTCTGCCGGTCGACATCCAGAATTGGGACGACCTTTCGGCCAAAGAAAAGAAGCTCTTTGCCCTTCAAATGGAGGTCTTCGCCGCCTTCACCGAGCAAACCGATCACGAAGTGGGCCGGCTCGTCGATGCCATCGACGAGATCGGCGAGCTCGACAATACGCTGTTCGTCTACATCATGGGGGACAACGGCTCGAGCGCCGAGGGCGGCCTCACTGGGACGTTCAACGAGCTGGTGCGTCTGAACGGCATCTTCGACGGCGAAACCATCGACTCGATGCTGGCCAGGGCCGACGACTGGGGAGGCCCGGACTCGTTTCCGCACATGGCCGCCGGTTGGGCTGTCGCCACCGACGTACCCTTCTCGTACACCAAGCAGGTTGCGAGCGACTACGGCGGCACGCGCAATGGCATGGTGTTGCACTGGCCGAAGGGATTCCGCTCGAGTGGTGAGATCCGCGCGCAGTGGCACCACGTCAATGATGTTGCACCGACGGTCCTCGAGGCCGCCAAGATCCCCGTGCCGAAGCTGGTCAACGGCGTCGAGCAGCGGCCCATGGACGGCGTCAGCATGCTCTATTGCCTCGACGACGCCGATGCGGAAGACCGGCACAAGACCCAGTATTTCGAGATGTTCGGCAACCGCGCGATCTACCACGACGGGTGGCTGGCCCGTGTGATTCACAAGGTGCCCTGGCGGGGCGACAAGCCCTTTCGTCCGCTCCAGGAAGACATCTGGGAGCTCTTCGACACGCGCGCGGACTTCAGCCTCTTCAACGACCTCTCGAAGGAGCAGCCGGAGAAGCTGAAAGAAATGCAGGCGCTGTTCGAGAAGGAAGCCATCGCAAACAACGTCTACCCGCTCGACGACCGGACCTATGCACGCTTCAACGCCAAGCGAGCGGGGCGGCCGGACCTGATGGGCGACAGGACCACCCTCACCCTCTCGGAAGGCATGACGGGCATCACCGAAAACACGTTCTTGAACGTGAAGAACACGTCCAAGACCATCGAAGCCGACGTGGAGCTGACCGGCAAGGACCGGGGCGTCATCATCGCCCAAGGCGGCAAGTTCGGCGGCTGGGCGCTCTACATGGACAAGGGAAAGCCGACCTACGCGTACAATTGGTTCGGGCTCGACTCGTACACGGTGCAGGCCGCCCGGCCCGTCCAGGGCAAAGAAGCCACGATCAAGCTCGACTTCGAGTACGACGGCGACGGCTTCGGCAAGGGCGGCACGGCCACGATCTTCGTGAACGACGAAAAGGTCGCCGAAGGACGGATCGACAAGACCGAGCCGAACGTCTTTTCGGCCGATGAGACCGCCGACGTCGGCAAGGACGAGGGAACCGTCGTCGTGCCCGTGTTCAAGAGCATCGAGGACTCGGAGTTCACCGGGCGTGTCAAGTCCGTCACCGTAAGCATCCGGAAGTAGGCGTACGCGAGAACCATGGAGACAAAAGAGATGAAAGTTGCTGAGACTCTTGGAGCGACGGGTCTCGTCGCGCTCGTGCTGATCGCGCTTGGGGCGACCGGCTGCGCGCAGGCGAATCAACCGGCGCCAAGGACGGCGATGTCGCCACCCGCAATGAAGATGACGACCGAAATTCCGGCCTCAGTCACGACTCCGGCCGAGGTAGAGACCCGCCTCGGCACGCTGCGCTTTGTCGATGGCGTTCCGACCGAGGAGACAGCGGAGAAGATCTGGGACAACCAGGATTTCTCGCGTGCCGTGGAATCCATGATCATGACCACCCCGACCGCCTCGCTGCAGGGATTCCGCAGGGGTATCCAGAAGTGGGGGCCGGACAACGAGACCATGATCTACTGGCATGGACGGCTGGATTCCAAGGCCTTGCTCCTGACCGGCAACACGACCGTGGTGTATGGCTTCATGTGGATCGACCTCAAGGACGGTCCCATGGTGATGGAGACCCCGCCCAACGTGCTCGGGATCATCGATGACGCGTGGTTCCATTACCTCACCGACTTCGGCAACGCGGGCCCGGATCAAGGCAAGGGCGGCAAGTTTCTGCTGTTGCCCCCCGACTTTGAGGGCGAGACTCCCGACGGCTACATCGTCAGGAAATCGAGGACCTACGGCCACTGGCTAGCCATTCGCGGGTTCATGGAAAACTTCGAGCCGGACCCCGTGGTCAAGAACATGAAGGACCACTTCCGACTGTATCCGCTGGGCAGTGCCCCCCAAGAGGTCAACTGGGTCAACGTGGCCATGGAAGACTTCAATACCCTACATGCGCAGGACATTACCTTCTACGAGGAAGTCAACACCACCGTTCAGGAAGAGCCTAACTCGGCAGAGAGCCCGGAGATTCTGGGCCTGCTGGCCTCCATCGGCATCCAGAAAGGCAAGCCGTTTGCCCCCGATGCGCGCATGAAGAAGATCCTGGCCGATGCAGCCAAGGTCGGTACCGCAACGCAGCGGGCCATCATCTGGCGCAACCGCGACGAAATGCGCTTGATCTGGGCTGACAGCAAGAGCTGGGAGATCGGATTCCTCGGCGGCAGCCATGAGTTCCTCAATGATGGGGTCAGCCTGATCAACTCTCGGGTTCGCTTCCACTTCTACGCGACGGGAATCACCCCGGTGATGGTCAAGCCGCCGGTCGGTGCAGGTTCGCAGTACGTGATCGGGCTGCGGGACGAGAAGGGCAATGCGCTGGACGGCAGCAAGACCTACCGGATTCACGTGCCGCCCAACATCCCCGCCAAGCGTTTCTGGGACATCACGCTGTACGACAACCAGAGCCGCTCCATGTTGCAGACCGACAACCCGTATCCGGGCGTCACCAGCATCGACCCAGCTACGGTGGCCAATGCCGATGGCTCGTACGACGTCTATCTGGGACCGCAGAAACCCGAGGGCAATGTCAACTGGATCCAGACCGACCCTGCGAAGGGCTTCAACCTGCTGTGGCGCATCTATGGCCCCACGCAAGTCTGGTATGACGGCGGCTGGCGACCGAGCGAAATCGAGCTCGTCGATTAGTTGTGCCCCCTCAACTCCCCCTTGTTTTCCCCCAGCTCTGGGGGATTCGGGAAAGGGACGCATGATCCACTCTTCTAACATGGGCGACGACGACCGTATCTCCATCGTCGATATCGATTTCGGAGGCCCCGCAGCGTATCGCATCGTCGTGCAGGGGGTTCTCGACACGGATTGGAGTGACCGGCTCGCCGGCATGACGATCCACACGACCCCCCGGGAGCACGGAGCTCCGCACACCACGCTCATGGGAGCGATCCGGGACCAGGCCCAGCTCAGCGGCGTGCTCGACACGCTCTACGACCTTCACCTGCCCATCCTCAAGGTGGAGAAGGTGGAGGAGCGCACATGAACACGAGATCCGAATAACGGAGAAGCGCATGCAGGACGAAAGATCCCCATTCACCAGACCGCGCGTGGCGTTCTTGCTGTTGCTGTCGCTCGCGATCACGGTGCTGTTCTACTGGCTGATCGGGGACTTCGTCGTCGCCTTGCTCGTAGCAGCGGTGCTCGCGACGCTTCTCCACCCGCTCTACTTGCGGATCTTGCGAGCCGTCGGGGACCGCAAGGCTGTGGCCTCCGGCGTGACTGTCTTGCTGAGCCTGCTCCTGGTGGTCGTTCCCTTGGCACTGTTTTTCGCGGTGTTGGCGGGCGAGGCCATCTCGATCAGCGAGGCCGCCACGGACTGGATAGCGCAGCAGACAGGCGAGTCGGGAACACTGCATGCGCAGCTCGAGCAGGATCCCGACTTGCGAAAGCTGGTGCCCTACCAGGACCAGATCATGGAGAAGGCCAGCGAGCTCACATCGGATGTCGGGTCCTTCGTGGCGAGCGAGCTGGCCGACAGTGCCAAGGGCACGGCGGAGTTCTTCTTGATGCTGTTCGTCATGCTCTACGCAATGTTCTTCTTCTTGATCGACGGCCGCACGATCCTCGATGGAGTGCTGCGGTTCACGCCGCTCTCGGCGGATGACAAGGGGCGCTTGCTTGGAACCTTTGCGTCGGTCGGTCGGGCAACGATCAAAGGCACCTTGGTGATTGGGATCGTGCAAGGCGGGCTCGCGGGCCTTGCGTTCTGGGTCGCCGGAATCGGCGGCGCGGTGTTCTGGGGCGTCGTGATGGGGGTGCTCTCGGTTCTGCCCGGTATTGGCGCGGCGCTGGTCTGGATACCTGCCGTTATTTTCCTGGCACTCGATGGGCGCATCGGCGCGGCAGTCGGCCTCGGTCTTTGGTGTGCAATCGTCGTCGGCACGGCGGACAACTTCCTGCGCCCGGTGCTCATCGGCAGAGATACGGAAATGCCGGATCTCCTGGTCTTGCTGACCACCCTCGGGGGCTTGGCGCTCTTTGGCGTGCCGGGACTGGTCATCGGGCCCCTCATCGGAGCCCTCTACGTTGCGGTGTGGAAGCTCTGGGGCAGCGCGATCGATGAAGCCCGAGGCGAGTCGGTCGGCGTAGCCACGACGACAGAAGTCGAGGAAGGAACGTGAAGATGACGGAAAAACCGGCACAGCCCCAGAAATCAGAGACCAAAAGCCCGAAGGACGATCCAATGCAAGCCGAGCTGGCCGACATGCGGGCGCAGCTCGACGCACTGAAAGCCAGCCGAGAGGCCGCCAAGGAAAGCGCTGCGGCGACCGAGCTCGCAAAACGAGGTGATGCGCAGACGGACGAGCTGGACAAGGTCAAGGCGGCCGCCGGTGACCTGTCTACCCAACTGAAACAGCTCCTCGAAGGGTTCGATGAGGAGCTCAAGGACACCAAACCGACCACGCTGCTCGCAGTCTTTGGCGCCGGCGTCGTCGTCGGGCGTTTGCTCGCCAAATGAGGAGGCCCACGCCATGTCTGATCCCGTCATGAAAATACAGATCATCGCGCGCGCCGAAATGGCCTTGCTCCAGATTCGCGCCGAGCGTGTCGCGGGGCGCTCGACGCTCTTCATCGTTGCCATGGTGTTCGCGCTGCTCGCTCTGGCCATGCTGAACTTCGCGGCATTTCACGCCATCGCCCCGGGCCAAGGCCCGGCGCTTGCCGCCTTGTTCGTGGCCTTGATCGACCTTGGTGCGGCCTTCATCACCGTCGCAGCCGCGCGAAAGGCGGGCCCGACCGAGAGCCAGGAGAGGCTTGCACGAGAGATCCGCGAGCTTGCCTACACGGAGCTCAATCGCGACATCGAGCAGGTTCAAGCCGAAGTGCAGGAGACCGTTGCGGAAGTGCGTCGGCTACGCTCGAGCGTTCAGGGCATCGGCGCCTTGGTGGGGCTGGTCGGCAAGCTGGCCTCCGGTGATTGACGTTGCGCTTCTACTGGAACGTCGTGAAGGCATCCATCAGCAAGTTCGCTGACAAGGGTGGGACCACGCACGCCTCGGCGATGTCGTTTGGCATGGTGTTTTCGTTCCCCCCCATGCTTTTCATCATCTTGTGGGTCGCCGGTCGATTCCAGAGGGACGCCGAGATGCGCAATGCGCTTCTTGCCGAGATTGAGAAGCTGGTCGGAGAAGACGGGGCACTGCAGCTGATGGCTACCGTCGAAAACGTCGACGCGTCAGAGCCCACGCGGTGGGCGACTGCCCTTGCGCTTGGCGTCCTCGTCTTCGC
>Ga0316201_10002039_pt1 | contig 14156 bp, 12 predicted proteins | sample CS6wburrow_MG_FD_204516 | JGI IMG/M metagenome (GOLD analysis project Ga0316201, IMG submission 204516) | Coastal sediment microbial communities from Delaware Bay, Delaware, United States - CS-6 worm burrow | ecosystem: Environmental > Aquatic > Marine > Coastal > Sediment | place: USA... | reverse complement strand
TTCATGCACGAGACAAAATACTGCGCTGCCACCATTGTGGCGCTTGCCGGCCGCTCGACGAGTCCTGTACCGAGTGTGGTGCGGTGGTCCGCCCGCTCGGGGAAGGCACCGAAAGGCTCGAGGATGCGCTCCGCAAGCATTTTCCTGACCACACGATCGATCGAATTGACAGCGACAGCATGCAGCGACGCGGCGCCATCGGAGAGGCGCTGGAAAAGGCGGCCCAGGGTGACGCAGACATTCTTGTCGGTACGCAGATGCTCTCGAAAGGCCACCATTTTCCAAAGCTGACCCTTGTCGGTGTCGTGAATGCAGACCAGGGCTTGTTCGGCACTGACTTTCGGTCCGCCGAACGCATGGCGCAGTCGATCATCCAGGTCGCGGGACGGGCAGGCAGGGAGTCCCGGCAGGGCGAGGTCATCATTCAGACTGCATTCCCCGATAATCCGTTCTGGCCCTGCCTGGTCGAGGGCGGCTACACGCAGATCGCGGGAGATGCTCTTTCCGAGCGCGAGGAGACACGCTGGCCACCGTTCACCTGGCTGGCTCTGATTCGATCGGCCGCGCACTCGAAGAATGATGCGCATAGGTTCCTGGACGTGGCGAAAAAGCGCATCGAGGCCCGGCAACAGGAATATCTGCGCGTGCTGGGCCCCGTCGATGCACCGATGGCCCGCCGGGCTGGCCGATACCGGGCCCAGCTGCTGCTGCAGAGCTCGGACAGGAAGAGCCTGCATGCCGTTCTCACCGACCTGAGGCCGGCTTTGGAGGCCGAGCCTGCGGCGCGCAAAGTGCGCTGGTCGATCGACGTCGATCCCATCGAACTGTTCTAGTAGAATTGCGCGTCCTGTTGTAGGAGCGCTGCTCGTCAGCGCGACCGTCACTCAATCCAAATGAAAGCAATCGTTTCCCAAATCCTCACCAGTGCCCTGGCCAAGCTGCCGGAGCTCGCCGACGTGCTGTCGGACCTGCCCATCGAGAGCACGATCGAGCGCACTCGTGATCCGAGTCATGGTGACTTCGCCAGTAATATCGCAATGCGGCTGGCCAAACCGGCCCGCATGAGTCCGCGGGATATTGCTACCAGGATCATTGAGAACATTGCGACCAACGAGCAACTCGACAGCGTTGATATCGCGGGTCCCGGCTTCATCAACTTTCACCTGAGTGCGGCAGCCTTTCACGGCGAGCTTGGCACCATTCTCGACCAGGGCGTGTGCTACGGACGGCAGGAAGCGCGGGAGCGGCCCCGAATCCTGCTCGAATTCGTATCCGCCAACCCCACCGGGCCACTGCACGTAGGGCATGGACGACTCGCGGCATTCGGCGCAACCGTTGGCAACCTGCTTGAGGCGGCCGGCTACCCGGTCGAGCGCGAGTACTACGTCAATGATGCCGGCCGCCAAATGGACATTCTTGGTGTCAGCGTTTACCTGCGCTGGCTCGAATCCCAGGGCGCGGAGATTGAGTTTCCCGAAGCCGGCTACCGCGGCGACTATATCCGCGACATTGCCAGCACGATCGATACCGATGGCATCGTTGTCGCAAGCAACCTGTTCGACAATCTGCCGGACGGCGACAAGGAGGAGCTCATCGAAGCCTTGATCGCGCGCGCGAAAGAGTCGCTCGGGAATGAGGGCTTCAACAAGCTCCGGCAGCAATCACTGGAGTCGATTCGGTCAGACATCGAGGACGATCTCGCCGAATTCGGCGTGACGTTCGACAGGTGGTTTTCTGAGCAAAGCCTGACGACCGAAGGCCGTATCGACGCTGCCCTGGCCGTGCTCGAGAAAAGCGGCAAGGTGTATGAAAAGGACGGGGCGAAGTGGTTTCGGGCGACCGAGTTCGGCGATGAGAAAGATCGTGTTGTTGTGCGCGCCAACGGCGTAAAGACTTACTTCGCATCGGACATTGCCTATCATTTCGACAAACGCGAACGTGGTTTTGATCTACTGATAGACATCCTGGGCGCCGATCACCACGGCTACATTACGCGCGTAGGCGGTGGGCTCGCGGCCATGGGCTACTCGGCTGAAGATCTGGTTGTCGACCTGGTGCAATTCGTTGCGCTCTATCGCGATGGTGAGAAGGTTGCCATGACCACCCGTGGCGGCAAGTTCATCACGCTACGCCAATTGCGCGAAGAAGTCGGCAATGACGCTGCCCGGTTCTTCTATGTGTCGCGAGGCCACGATCAACATCTCGATTTTGATCTCGACGTCGCCAAGTCCGAATCGAACGATAATCCCGTTTACTACATTCAATACGCACACGCACGAATTTCAAATGTGTTCGTGAAGCTCGCTGAGAAGTCACTCTCCTGGAATGAAGATCGTGCGAGAGACACCATCGGCGTGCTGGGCTCGCCGCAGGAAAAGGCGCTGATGACCGCGTTGAGTCGCTACCCGGAAGTCATAGAGCTGGCGGCGAACAATCGCGCGCCACAACACCTTGTGCATTACCTGCGAGACCTCGCAGCAGACTTCCACAGCTGGTACAACGCCAACAAATTCATCGATGATCCCGACGAGGTCCGCGATGCACGTCTTGCGTTGTGTGCTGCAACTAAGGTCGTCATTGCAAATGGTCTGGCCATACTCGGCGTGTCCGCACCGGAGGCCATGTAATGGCACAGCGCAAGCGTCGCCGCACGTCCAGTTCGCGAAAAAAGAAGCAGGAATATCCGGGCTGGCTGTGGATGCTGTTCGGGCTGTCGCTCGGGCTCTCTGTCGCGTTCGCCATCTACGTGAAAGACACCAAGCCAACTCCGGTGGCTGCCGCAACCGTGCCGCAACCGGCAAGTCTGCAGGGCACCATGGACGACAACGATGAGGCCGTGGCAGAAGACGTGCCAACGGAGCCCGAAGAAAAGCGTTTCACATTTTACGACATGCTGCCGAATTTCGAGGTCATCATTCCCGAGCAGGAACCGGACGTCAAAGTCGACGCAGCGCCACAGGCCGTCCTGGAGCCAGGTCTCTATGTGCTGCAGGCAGGATCCTTCTCCGCCTACAACGATGCCGACCGCCGCCGAGCGGAGCTTGCGTTGCATGGTATCGAATCGCAAATCCAGCGCGTAACAATTGACGACAAAACCTATCATCGCGTACGCATCGGACCGACGTCCGACCTCGACAGGCTCAACATGTTGCGCAGCCGGTTACGCGCGGCCAAGATCGATGTGCTTCGTATACGCCTCGGTGACTAACGCGACGAAACTACTTGCCGTCGCCGTGCTTGCCACCCTGTCCGGCTGCGCAAGTGCGCCACTCGAGGAATCGCAACCCGCGCCTGAGCCGAAAGCGGTCGCTGAACCTGAGCCCATCGCTGACGCCAGGTCCGACGTTCCTGCCAGCCCCGTGAAGCCGGACAAGCGCGGAACAAGAATCACGATCGCGTCAGTTGGCGACATGATGATCGGTACAGACTTTCCGGAAAACCACTTGCCCGATGATGATGGCGTCAGTTTTCTCGCGGCAGTTACGCCGGCCCTGTCATCGGCCGACATCACGTTCGGCAACCTTGAGGGTGTACTCGTGGATGGCGGTGAGCCCGCAAAGAAATGCAGCAACCCGAAAGCGTGCTATCTGTTCCGGTCACCAACCCGGTATGCGAACCATTTCCGCGCAGCCGGTTTCGACGTCATGAGCCTCGCCAATAATCATGCCCGCGACTTTGGCGAGGAAGGCCGCACTTCGACAATGAATGCGCTGGCCCGGGTCGGCATCCATCACTCGGGCCGCGAAGGCGACTTCGCCAGCTTCGAAGTGAACGGCCTGAAGATCGCAGTGCTCGCGTACGCAGTCACCAAGGAGTCGAACATGTTGCTCGACTACGAGCTGGCGCGCAGCACGGTTACCAGCTACGCGAAAAGCCATGACATCGTAATGGTGACGTTTCATGGCGGTGCAGAAGGTGTTGATGTCACCAACCTGCCATTTGCCGAAGAGGAATATTATGGAGAGCCACGTGGCGATGTTGTGATGTTTGCCCGCATGGTTGTCGACGCAGGTGCCGATCTCGTGATCGGTCACGGCCCGCACGTCGTGCGCGCGATGGAGCGCTACAAGGACAGGCTCATTGCCTACAGTCTCGGCAACTTTGCGACCTACTACGGCATCAGTGTTGCGGGTATCAAGGGCATCGCGCCAATCCTTTTTACGACGCTCGATGGTGAAGGCCGGTTTGTAGAAGGCGAAATCGTATCAACAATACAGATACGCCCGGCCGGCCCGAGCATTGATGATCAGAAGCGCGCCTTCAAGCTGATCCGCGGCCTCACCGCTGAGGATTTCAAAAGCCCCGGCCTGGTGTTCACCGAAGACAGTCGATTTGCGCCTGTGCCAATCGACGTCTGGAGCGGTGCTAGTCCTCAGCCATAACTGACTTGAAGTCGACGCCCAGCGACCTCAGCTTTCGATACAGATGCGTGCGCTCCATGCCGACGCGCTTTGCCAGCTGCCCTACTTTGCCATCGCATAACACGAGCTGTTGCTGCAGGTAAGCACGCTCGAATTGTTCACGTGCTTCGCGCAGCGGCAATGACAACAGGTCCTGCTTGACAAGCGGTTCGTCAACCGGTGTGCCGGAGCTGATCTCCTCTTCCACATCTTCAAGCGAGATGTCGTCGTCCGAGCCAGTCAGCAACAGGCGTCGAACAAGGTTTTTGAGCTCGCGCACATTATCTGGCCAGGGATAATTGCGTAGCCGGTTCTGTGCCGCGACGCTGAAACGACGGAACGTCAGGCCTTCAGCATCGACGAGTTTGTCGACATAGTAGGCGAGCAGTTCCGGAACATCTTCCGAGTAATCGCGAAGCGGGGGTACTTTTAGACTGAGGACCGACAGGTGCGCGACCAGATCGCGGCGCAATGCGCCCTTCTCGACAAGCGATTCATAGTCGTCACCGACTGTCGCGACAATCCGTGCCTCGAGTTTTATGTTCTCGTGTCCGTTAACGCGGCGGTATGAGCGATCTTCGATTGCTGCAAGCAGCATTTTCTGCGCCGTCGCATTGAGGTCCGAAATATCATCGATCACCAGCGTACCCTTGCCGGCTCGCTCAAGGGCCCCGGCTTGTACGCCATCTTGCAGGCCAAAAAGCTGCTCTTCGGCATTTCTCTCGGTTAACGCTGCTGCCGTTACGCTGATCAGCGGTTCATCGGCTCGTGGACTCAGCGCATGCAAGTAGCGCGCGAAGGCACCGCGCCCGGAGCCCGGTTCACCGCTCAACAACAGGAACTGGTCGTGTTCGGCGTATTGCTGCACTTTCTCCCGTAGCGCCAGCATCAGTTTGCTGCGCCCTACCGGCGCCAACAATGGTGGCAACATGTTGCGTGAGTCACCTGCCTGCCTGGTCGCGGACTCGAGCGCTGCTTCAACCGTGCGCAAGAGCTTGGCAAGCGACAGTGGTTTTTCGACAAAATCGAAGGCTCCGAGCCTGGTAGCCTCAACGGCAGTATCAACAGTCCCGTGTCCGGACATGATCACGACCGGGCAGCTCAGGCCGCCGTCGTCAGACCATTCGCGCAACAACGTGATGCCGTCCGTGTCGGGCATCCAGATATCAAGCAGAATAAGGTCGAACTTGGTTTCTGCTCGCGCTGAACGTGCCTGAACGGCATCTGCAGCAACCGTTACCTTGTAACCTTCGTCGGTCAGAATTTCCTGAATCAGAGCCCGGATATCGGCCTCGTCATCGACGACCAGCACATGAGACATTCTCATGCTCCCTCCCTCCTTTTCTCCGCGCGCCTTGGCGAACTGGCGATTATCGCCTCTCGCGCTGCTTCATTGAGCGGCAATCGAATACTAATCACTGCGCCACCTTCTGCATGGTTGTAGGCCCGGATCGAGCCAATGTGTTCCTCGACAAGCTTTTTGACAATGGCAAGTCCGAGGCCTGTTCCTTTTGGCTTCGTGGTCACGTATGGGTCGAACACCTGGTTGAGCGAGCCTTCCTCGAATCCCGGCCCGTTGTCCTCGACCCTGATCTGCACGAAATTTATGCCATTGATTTCTGAGACACTTACATGGACGTCAATTCGACCGTCGTGCATGTTCTCAAGCGCCTCGGTGGCATTACGCACAAGGTTGTGAAGGATCTGCCGTACGCGGCCGATGTCGGCCTCGACCAAAGGCATCGATGGGTCCGACACTAATGTAATGTCGATACCACTTTCCTGGGCGCGATACAGATCAACCACCTCGTGCACCAGCTTGTCCATGTCGAACATACCCAGCTCGATATCCGGCGCACGCGCATAGTCGCTGAAGGCATTGACCATCTCTTTCATGGCCTCGACCTGCTGCACGATCGTGTGCGTTGCGCGATCAAGAATCTGTCCTTCGTCCTCCGACATGGTGTCGAGGTATTTGCGACGCATGCGTTCCGCGGACAGCTGGATAGGTGTCAGCGGATTCTTGATTTCATGAGCAAGCCTGCGAGCGACTTCGCCCCAGGCTGCATCGCGCTGCGCCTGCAGCAGCGCCGTGATGTCATCAAATACAATGACGTAGCCCGCGGCGTGACTTTCATCACCGGGCAAGGTCGTGCAAGCGCAGGTCAACACCCTGCGGCCCACTTCGCCGCGCAGCACGATTTGCTCGCGCCAGTCTGTTTCCCCGGCGCCCAGATGCACCTGGGCAACGTCATAAAACTGTTCGAGTAACGGACGGTCCTTGGCGACGTCTGCCAGCAGTTCGCCCGAGCGATGTTCGAGATCGACACCGAGTATGGCGCCAGAGGCCTGGTTCGCTGTGCGTATGCGCATGTCGTTTTCAAGCGCGAGTACGCCCGTCGACAACCTCGCCAGTATGACTTCAAGGTTGGCGCGCTCGGCCTCAACCAGCGCCTGCGACAAGCTTGCCTCACGACGCGCGGAAGCGAGTCGCTGCGTCATGTCATTGAAAGAATTGATCAGGAACCCGATCTCATCGCGCGATGGCGTGGGCAGGCGCGTATCGAAATCACCTTCGGCAACGGCACGCGTGCCGGCGACAAGGTCCTGGATTGGCTGGACAAGCCTGCGCGACAGGATAAAAGCCCCGTAGATTGCGGCGAGGAGGCTGAGCATCAACACAACGGTCAGGGTCAGAGAGAAAGTGCTCTTCAGCGGTGCGCGCAGGAATACGAGCTCCTGGTATTCGTTGTAAGACCGTTCAACGCTCTGGGCCATGCGCGCCAGCCGTTCGGTAACCGGGAAATGTGCCTGCAAAACACCAATCGGTTCGCGACTTCCACGGTAAGAAAACGTCACGGCGGTACGAATCTCGAAATCGTCAGGATCGAGAGCGACGTACGGTCGGTCCTGCTGCGTCTGCAGCAGGACTTCTTCGGCGAGTGGCCGCGGCAGCGCGCCCGCCGAACTGTCCGAGCTCGTCGCCAGGATTTGATTATTGCTGCCGTAGATCGTGATCTCGCTGGCACCACTTTCACGACGCAACATGCTGAGCTCAAAGATCAGTTGGCGTTCACTAACATCACCGAGGCGCTGCGAAATCTGTTGCGTCGCGTACATGTGCTGGCGCATCTGCATTTCGAGTGCAGCACGACTCAGCGCAAGAGCGTTTTCGAGCCCGTCCTCGACATCGACGTTAAACCAGGTGTCGATACCGCGGTTGATGAATTGTATTGAGAAATAGAAGACCACAAGCAGCGGCAGCACGGCCAGGCCAACGAACATGCCCACTATGCGTGCTTTGAGCTTGGCACCAGGTACGTGTGTTCGATATTCCTTGAGCAGTCGCGCGAGATTGCCGACCAGGAAAATGAAAAGGACAATGACGCCAGCGACATTGATCGCGAGTATAACGTTGTGCAGCCGATCGAAATCGTCAGAGTTCTGTGCGGTGCGGCTAAGCAGGAACAACGCGACCAGGACGAGGCCGACACCGGTCGCCGCAAGAATCGTGTATGAGGCTCTTTTTAGCGCTCGAGCTGCCATTCAAACCATTCGCTTTGTAATTGCCACTCATCGCGCCAGAAAAACAACAGCCGAAGTGGCGCGGGGTATTGCTGTGTGTTGAGCATTGCGCGCAACCGGATACGGTAATCCTTGCCGTATTCCAGCAGTGCATCGTCAATCACAGGCAGCCCCTGCACACGGCCGAGGTTATTCAGCGCGGAGTAGAGAGTTGCGAAGGAATCCTGGTCACCACTGTTCAGATTTCTGACTAAATAACGTTGACTGAGGGGTCGATACTCAAGCTCATATCGAAGCGCGAGGTCCGCTTCGGCATCATCCCAAACGAAACGCCGCGTTCGAATCACTTCGAGTTGCAGTTCGATTGTTAACGGGACGCCGCTCGACAGTGCTTCAAGTGCTTCGCTGCTCAGAACGAGCTGCAGTCGCGCATCGAGCGTGTGGACACCCCCAACCTGCCGGGTCGATGCCGATCGAACTTCAAAATAACCGGCTCGCTCCGGACCGTCCTGCGCCAGACCCGGTTGCATCACAAATCCAGCAAGCACGACAAAGCCGGCGCAAAGCGCCGCTAGCCTGGATGATTTGATGGCGCGTGCACGTGACATGGTTTTTCTCAGGAGACCTTCTTTAGCCCTGCGTAATAAAAGCCATCCAGCCCCGCCGTTCCCGGCAGAATCTGCTGACCGCAGGCCTTGTCCCGCATTAGATCGCGGATGTTGTTATTTTGCAACACGTCGTCTTCCCGGGCGTCATCGGTCGTATTGAGGAACCGTGCAACCACCTCATCATTCTCTGCAGCCAGCACGGAGCAGGTCACGTACAGCAGGCGCCCACCCGGTGCCAGCAATGGCCACAGGGCCTCGAGCAGGCTTGCCTGCAGCCGCGCCAACTCCGGAATGTCCGTAGCGCGGCGCAAATGCTTGATATCCGGGTGGCGTCGTATCACGCCACTCGCCGAACATGGCGCATCAAGCAGGATGGCGTTGAATAGCTCTCCGTCCCACCACTCACTAGGTTTCGATGCATCGGCGGCGATAAGGGTTGCATCAAAACCGAGTCGATCGAGGTTCTCGCGCACCCGCTGCAATCGCGCACTGTCGCTATCAATGGCCGTAAGTTCGATTTGATCACGGCCCACCTCGAGCAAGTGCCCGGTTTTTCCACCCGGTGCGGCGCAGGCGTCCAGAACCCGCCCGGTCACACCGTCGAGTAACCATGGAGCCGCCAGCTGGGCCGCCGCATCCTGCACGGACACGTGCCCTTCGCCGAATCCTGGCAACGCTTCAACCGGCTGCGGATCCGCGAGTCGCACAGCCTGTGGTGCTCCCTCTAACAGCTCGCTTTTGATTCCGTTTTCCTCAAGCCGCCTCTGATACTCCGCCGCCGAGCCGCAGGCCGGATTAATGCGCAGCCACATTGCAGCCCTGGCGTTGTTAGCGGCGACGATCTCACGCCAATCTTGCGGCCAGTTCGCCTTGAGTCCTTCCAGGATCCATGCCGGATGATCATGCACCGCGTTCTCATTAGACGGTTCGTTCTCAAAAATCCGGTCGCGCACCGCTCTTCTCAATACCGCGTTGACCAGCGGCGCGAGTTTCGGGCGCCGCAAGTATCTTGCTGCCTCAACGGTCTGCGACACAACCGCATGATCAGGGATACGCGTGTCGTTGAGCTGATAGAGGCCAATCGCCAGCAATTCTGTGATCACACTGTCGCGCGCCTTCAATGGCCGATCGAGAAGCGCGCCCACGTAGGACATCAGGCGCCAATGACAGCGCAAGGTGCCATAACAAAGAAGGCGCAGCAGTGATCGGTCGTCCACAGCCACGTGCTTTTCACCCTTCGCCAGCGCTGCATCGAGTGACCGTCCGGCGCTAACAACATCGTTAACGATTTCGGCTGCTGCGGCCCGCAGCCTCGCCCCATTCTTGTCGCCGCTCACAACTGGCGGCCGGTCAGATCTATCTGCGTCGCCAGTTCGGCCGACGTCACGCTGCGCTTGCCGGGTCGCTGTAGTGACTCGAGCCTCAATACGCCATCGCCGCAGCACACGTCGATGCCGTCGGGGCCGGCCGCCAATACAGTTCCGGGGGTCGCCTGGGTTCCCGTTGCACATCGTGCCTGCCAGCATTTGATACGTTCGTCGCCCAGCATGAACCAAGCACCTGGGACAGGGTTATAGGCCCGGACCTTGCGCTCAAGATCGGAAGCGGACTGCTGCCAGTCAAGTTCGGCATCGGCCGATCTGATCTTCGGTGCATAGGTAGCAAGCTCATCCTGTTGCGGTGTCGCTGTGAGTGAACCGTTAACGATCGCCTCAAGATGCCGGACGAGCAACGCACCGCCGGCTTCGGCGAGTCGATCATGCAGTTCACCCGCGGTTTCATGCTTGCCAATATCAAACGCATCGCAGGCAAAAACAGCTCCCGTGTCGAGGCCGGCCTCCATCGCCATCAGGCACACACCAGACCGCTTGTCTCCGGCGAGAATTACTGCCTGGATGGGTGCGGCGCCGCGCCAGCGCGGCAACAGCGATGCGTGGATGTTGAGGCAACCGGCTCGTGGAATGTCGAGCACTGCCTGCGGCAGGATCAGGCCGTAAGCAGCAACAATAATGATGTCGGGTCGCAGCGCCTCGAGCTCGGCCATAACATCGGCATCGCGCAAGGTCGGTGGCTGCAATACCGGGATGGCCTGCTCGAGAGCGTAGTGCTTGACCGGGCTCGCCGCAAGTTTCTTGCCGCGGCCGGCTGGACGATCCGGTTGCGTCAGCACTGCGCAGGGCTTTTGACCTGCCTCGACCAGCGCTCTTAGTGACGCTACGGCGAAATCCGGTGTTCCGGCGAAGATTATGCGTGGAGAGTTCATTAGATTACCGTGCGAGCGCTGCTCGCCAGCGCGATTGTCGCGATGCAAGCACCGCTCCTACAAGGTTACCGCCTCAGTGCTGCGGTAGCGCTGCTCCTTCACCAGCTTCTTGCGAATGCGGGAACGTTTCGCCTCTGAAAGGTAATCAACGAACAGTTTGCCCTCGAGGTGATCCATCTCGTGCTGGATACAGACCGCGAGAAGACCCTCGGCCTCCATTTCGACATCGTCGCCATTGCGATCGGTATATTTCACGCGAATATGCTCGGCGCGTTCGACCTCTTCGTAGTAGCCGGGTACGGACAGGCAGCCTTCTTCGGTAGCCGTTACGCCGTCTTTCTCGAGGATGACCGGGTTGATAAGTGCAAAGGGCTCGCTCTTGTCGGCGCTGACGTCCGCAACGAGCACTCGCTTGTGCACATTGACCTGCGTCGCTGCCAGGCCAATGCCGGGCGCTTCATACATTGTCTCGAACAGGTCGTCGATCAGGCTCCTGAGCCCATCATCGACAGATTCGACCGGTGAGGCCCTGGTCCTGAGCCTGGGATCCGGAAACTCCAAAATTGTTAGTTTTGCCATAATTTCGTGAAGGTAAATCTAAGGGTAATTCGTGTAAATTGCCTGAAAAGCGACCTAAATGTTTGACTTTATTGAATAAGATGACAGACAATGCCGCCAGAAAAAGCGCCTTTTCTCAGGTGTTTGGGGCGGAAGTGTGACGTAATTAGCAGTCTCTTCGGCACCGGAACGACATATTATAGCAACGCTAAAAAGCCACAGGTGCTTGCACCTTGTATGGAGCACGAGGAAATTATGTCCCTCAGCAAATATTGCCTGAATAACCGTCTCCGGATGACTGCTGTTGCGCTCATCGCATCGCTCACTTTGGGCACGCTCACTGCGTTTTCGCAGGGAAGTGCGCGCCTGGCCGCAGACGCCCCCGATGAATATGTCGTTCAGGTTGGCGACACTCTCTGGGATATCGCCGCCACGTTTCTCCAGGACCCCTGGTATTGGCCCGAAATCTGGTATGTCAATCCCCAGGTCGAAAATCCACACCTTATTTATCCGGGTGATGTGCTCGCATTGGTTTACGTCGACGGCGCACCCCGCGTCACGGTCGCTCAGGCCGGAAGCTATCGCCTGTCGCCTGAAGCGCGCGTTACACCGCTGACCGAAGCGATCACGAGTGTGTCGTACGATTCGGTCTCGGCGTTCCTGAGTCGGGGCGTTGTCATCGAGCGCAGTGAAGTCGATTCGCTGCCGTACTTGCTGTCGACCAAAGGTGATCATCTCATTGCGGCAGCTGGCAATGTTGTCTATGTGCGCGGCACCAATGCCCAGCCGGGTGAACGATTCAACGTGGTTCACATCGGTGACAAGCTGGTAGACCCGGAAAACAACGACCTCATTGGTTACCAGGGTATCGAGATAGCCGAAGGCACAATGCGTGCTAGCGGCGATCCGGCATCGATGGCGCTCATTTCGTCGAAGCAGGAAGCCAAGGCCGGCGATCGCCTGATCCCGACCTCGGTCGAGATTCCGCTGAACTTCTTCCCGAAAGCACCGTCGAGCGACATAAACGGACAGATCATCGCCGTCGTCGGTGGTGTTACGCAGATCGGACAGTACATGGTTGTCGTCATGAACCGCGGCTCGAACCACGGCCTTGGTGTTGGTGACGTACTGACGGCCTGGCAACGCGGCGATGCCGTTAAGGATCGCGTCGCGGGTGGCAACGTCCGTCTGCCGGACGAGATGGCTGGAACGCTCATGGTGTTCAAAGTCTACGACCGCATCTCTTACGGGCTCGTGATGGAGGCAACACAGGCCATCCATACGCTGGACTACGTCCGCAACCCGACCTGATTCTGTAGCACATGATGAATTAAAGACGGCGCTTTCGGGCGCCGTTTTTTTTAGACTGCGGGGTATGGATGACGAATGGCTGCAAATGAGCGGCAACCACATCATTGCGCGGGGCGATGAAAACTTCCCCGAGCTTCTCGAACAGATTCCGAACCCCCCGGAGCGTCTCTATATAAAAGGCGACCCCGGTTTGCTGCACATGCCTGCGCTGGCGATCGTCGGCAGCCGAAACCCGACCCGGGCCGGTGCTCGCAACGCTTTCGAGTTTGCGCGGCATTTGGGGGCTGCGGGCTTTTGCATTGTCAGTGGCCTGGCCGAGGGCATCGACACCGCCGCGCATCGCGGTGCACTCGACGCGGGTGCCGCAACCGTTGCTTTCCTTGGCCATGGCATCGACCGCGTATACCCGGCAGCAAACAGGGATCTTGCCCACGAGATTGCCGCAAACGGCGCGCTCGTCAGTGAATTCCCGCTGGGCACACACCCACACAAGACGCTGTTTCCGCAGCGCAACAGACTGATCAGCGGCGTGAGCCTCGGCACGCTTGTCGTCGAGGCGGCTCGACGCAGTGGCTCGTTGATAACCGCAAGGTATGCAGGCGACCAGGGACGCGAGGTTTTTGCGCTGCCGGGTTCTATCCATAATCCACTCGCGCGTGGTTGTCATAAGCTGATACGACAGGGTGCGAAACTCGTCGAGACCGCAGAGGATATCGTCAATGAGCTTGCGCCCCTGTCATCACATCTGCTGCAAAATTCTTTGGAATCAACGACGAACGATGAGCCACCCAAACATGACGACGGTGAATACAGGCACCTCAAAAAACACATGAGCCACGACCCGATCAGTATCGACGAGCTCGCCAGGGACTCTGGATTGACGATCGATCAGGTTTCCTCCATGCTTCTTATCCTGGAGCTGCAGGGAGAGGTCGAATCACTGTCCGGTGGACGATACTCGCTGTTGAACCGATAGACGCTGGATAGGATACGAAGGGAGCCGCTCCAGGAATGAAAGAAAATGTACTCGACGTGCTCATGTACCTGTTTGAGACCTACGTCGACACGGAAGATGAACCCGAAGCTGACCAAAATGAACTGCGAGATGAGCTTTCGCGGGCAGGCTTTGGCGACCCCGAGATTGATCGCGCACTGGACTGGCTGGACGGCCTTACCGACCACCAGGACGGGCTCGCGTTTCACGCGCAAACGTCTCATGGCTCCCGGGTTTACAACGACGTCGAGCAGGAACGCCTCGACACCCACTGCCGTGGCTACATTTCCTATCTTGAGCAGATCGGCATCCTGTCGCCGCAACAACGAGAAATTCTCGTAGATCGCCTGCTTGCGCTGGAAACAGCGGACATCGACGTCGAACAGATCAAGTGGGTCGTGCTGATGGTGCTCTTCAGCCAGCCCGGCCAGGAGTTGGCCTACGCGAGGATGGAGGACCTGGTATTTGAGGAAAGTACGGGGTCCATTCACTGATTT
>Ga0316201_10002038_pt1 | contig 14165 bp, 12 predicted proteins | sample CS6wburrow_MG_FD_204516 | JGI IMG/M metagenome (GOLD analysis project Ga0316201, IMG submission 204516) | Coastal sediment microbial communities from Delaware Bay, Delaware, United States - CS-6 worm burrow | ecosystem: Environmental > Aquatic > Marine > Coastal > Sediment | place: USA... | reverse complement strand
TGGGAGCCAGCCGGATTTTCATCTGTCTTGATTTTGATTTTACTTTTTGCGGTCTGCCTGCTGAGCTTCTTCCAGGGACCAGCCTTCGAGCACTGCCTGGCGGGAGAGACGGATCTTGCCATCCTTGCTGATATCAGTCACCATCACGGTGATCTCGTCGCCAAATTCAACCACGTCTTCCACATTCTTGACGTGGCGGGATTCCAGCTGGGAGATATGCACCAAGCCGTCGATTCCGGGGAGGATCTCAACAAAGGCGCCAAAAGTCTTGATTCCAACCACACGTCCGGTATAAATGCGGCCAACTTCAGGTGTCGCAGTCAGGCCTTCAATTCGTTCCTGGGCCATGCGGGCGCTTTCTCCGTTATCAGAAGCGATGTAAACCAGGCCATCATCATCAATATCGATTTTGGCTCCAGTGGCTTCCTGGATCTCGCGAATAGTTTTTCCGCCTGGGCCGATGATCGCTCCAATTTTATCAACCGGAACGCGGATTGCCTGAATGCGCGGCACATGCGGCTTTAAGTCCTCTCGGGGTTCGGAGATAGTCTCAAGCATTTTGCTCATGATCAAGGACCGGGCTTCTTTGGCCTGGCTCAACGCTTCGGACATCACCTTGGAGGATAGACCTTTCAGCTTGATATCCATCTGCAAGGCAGTAATGCCTTTTTCTGTGCCAGCGACTTTGAAATCCATATTACCAATATGATCTTCCAAACCCTGGATATCGGTCAGGATGGCATAATTATCGCCTTCCATCACCAGCCCCATGGCCACACCGGCAACTGGAGCTTTGATCGGAACACCGGTGTCCATCAGGGACAGGGTGGAACCGCATACCGAAGCCATAGAGGAAGAGCCATTGGATGACAGCACTTCAGAGACCAGGCGCAGTGTGTAGGGAAACTCCTCTTCAGTCGGCAGCACGGGTATCAAGGCTCGTTCAGCCAGGGCGCCGTGGCCAACTTCACGTCGGGAAGTGCCGCGTAAGAAGCGGACCTCTCCTACCGAGAAGGGCGGAAAATTATAGTGATGCATGTATCGTTTGCTGTCATTTGGTGAAAGGTTGTCAATCATCTGGGCATCGCGGGGAGTTCCCAGTGTGGTCACCGTCATCACCTGGGTTTGACCGCGGGTGAATAATCCAACACCATGGGGACGCGGGCTGGCTCCAACTTCACACCAGATATCGCGCACAGTCGTCAGGTCTCGACCATCAGGCCTTTTGCCTTTTTCCAGGATCCTGCTGCGGATGGCAGATTTCAAGACTCCCTCAAAAGCTTCTTTGACATCGCCAGCAGAGACATCATCATTCTCTGCATAGGCTTCCAGAACCTCATCGCGTACTGCGTCAAGAGATTTCCGGAACTCAACTTTTTCAAGGTCTTTTTCAAGAACCTCGTTGATCGGAGCCAGGGCTTTGCTTTCAACGGCTGCTTTCAGCTCATCGCTGACCTTGAATGACTCGTAGCTTTTCTTTTCTTTTCCGATCTCCTGGGCCATTTTCTCCTGGGCATCGATCAAAGGCTGAATGGCTTTATGTCCCCATTCCAGGGCTTCCAGGATAACCTCTTCTGAGACCTCGTTGGAATTGCTCTCAACTGTGAGAATAGCATCGCGGCTGCCGGCCATGACCAGATCAAGATCTGATTCGATGATCTCATCAAATGTGGGGAAAGCGATGAATTTTCCATCAATACGCCCCACCCGGATACCACCGATCGGTCCTTCCCAGGGCACATCAGAGATAACCAATGCTGCGGACGCAGCATTTATGCCAAGGACATCCATAGGCTGATCGTCAGATGAGAGGGCATAAAGGATCAATTGGACTTCGTTTCGCAGATCCTTGGGGAAAAGCGGTCTCAAAGGACGATCGATCAAACGGCAAGTCAGTGTTGCATCTTCTCCAGGGCGTCCTTCACGGCGGAAGAAACTTCCCGGGATAGATCCGTTGGCGTACATGCGTTCTTCATAATTTACTGTTAGCGGGAAGAAATCAGCTCCATCCCGGGCACTGTCGTTCATTGTGGCAGTGCCAAGCATGATCGATTCTCCAAGCTGGACGGTGACGGAACCTCCCGCCAGCCCAGCCAGTTTCCCGGTCTCGATGGTGAACTCTTTGCCTTCTACTACAGCTGTATACTTCTTTACTTCAGGTTTCATTTTTGCCTCCTGCCGGCATATTTAGGGTCAGGGATTGGGAACTAAGGACATCAAGATATCCCTACTTCCCAATACCCAACCTGCCTAAAATGCTCGGACTTGATAACATTTTATGGATGAGTAAGCAGTTAAACGTTCGTCTAATTGATTATTCAGTTTATTTCACAGGGAGAAATTGATCCACCGCCTGGTTGGGTCCCCCTTTCCAACTCCACCAAACCGCACCGACAACCGCATTTCCCCGCCCTGCTCCTAGAACAGATTGATAAAAAATAAAACCGAGCGGCATATTGAGCACCCACTCGGTTATATTGATTTATTTCCTTCGTAAGCCCAAACGATCACTGATCGCGACATATCTCTGATAATCTTCGCGTCGTAGATAAGCCAGCAATCTTCGGCGTTGACCAACAAGTTTCAACAAACCCCGCCTGGAGGATTCATCGTGGGTGTGATCCTTCAAGTGTTCAGTCAGCTCTAAAATCCTTGTGGTCAAGAGGGCAATCTGGACCTCTGGCGAGCCAGTATCATTCTGGTGCCTTCCAAATTCCTTGATGATCTCTTCTTTCTTCTCTTTTAACCTGCTCATGACGTCTGCTATCTCCTAAAATATGATAATTTTCTGCTTTCTAGCAGGTCTCCAGTCCTGCAGCCTGAGCCGCAAGATGGTCTAGTCAGCACGGAAATTATACCAAAGAGAACCTATCTGGCAAGGATGCTCGTTAATCCGCCAGAAGAACCCTGGTCTGCTCCACATCACGCCGAATCTGCTCCACCAGGTCGTTCACCTGATCAAATTTCATTTCATCGCGCAAGCGTTCAATGAAAACCAGGTCCATTTCTTGACCATAAAGTTCACGGGAAAAGTTCAATAAGTGGGCTTCGATCCGGGGGGCGGTGAGGTCTTCTCCAAATGTCGGCCGATAACCGATATTGGTCACAGCTGAAAATGATTCTCCATCAACCAATGCCCGACAGGCATAAACACCCGGCTTGATATCCACCATCTCAGGATCGACATCCAGGTTCGAAGTCGCAAATCCAAGACTTTTACCGCGATTTTCCCCTGCAATCACCTCGCCGCTGATCTCAAAAGGCCTGCCCAGCAATTGTGCCGCTTCCTTGAGCAATCCATTCCGGATTTTATTACGGATCCGGCTGGAGGAGACTAATTCCCCTTCCTGGTAAAAAGCCGGAATCTCATGCAGCGCAAATCCATACTCCTTGCCAATCTCCCTTAATCGGGCAGGTGTTCCCTGACGATCCTTGCCAAGGGCGAAGTCATATCCAACCCACAGCTCGGAGAATCCTAATCGGTGATGAAGCTGAGAGATGAATTCCTCCGGACTCATCAAGGTTGTCTCCCGGGAAAATGGATAGGTGAGTACCAGGTCAACTCCCAGATCTCCTAATAGTTGAGCTCTTTTTTCAGGCAGGGTCAAATAATAAGGCCGGGTTTCATCCTTCAAAACCAACTGGGGATGGGGATGAAATGTTACCACCACAGCTGATTGATCTGCTCCATGAGCACCATCCACAAGAGAATGGATGATCTGCTGATGTCCAATATGCACACCATCAAAACTTCCAATCGTCACCCGGGAATTATGTATAGAAATCTCGCTGAGGTCGTAATAATGCTGCATAGAAATCCGATTAGGAGGTGATGAAAACCTTGCGGGGCTGCCAGGTATCCGAGCTTTCAGCAGCTTCCAGCAACGCAATCAAATCTCCCTGTTCGCTTAACCCCCTGGCCCAACCGCTGGATCCCGGTTCAGCCGGGATTTGATGGCCGTGTTTGATCTTTTCCATGTCATCCGGTGACAGGTCCAGGGTATGCCAATCAGCCAATGTTTCAGCTGCGGGTATCAGGTGTTTGTACCAATCACCAACTTCAAAAGATTCATTGAGGTCCTGCAGCCGTACAGCATCTCGTAAAGTGAACTGGCCATTTTTTGTCCGGCGAAGTCCTGTCAGATGGGCCCCTACCCCCAGATCATTTCCCAGATCATTTGCCAGGGATCTGACATAGGTGCCCGAGGAAGCATAAACATCAATTACCGCTTCCGGCGGCGACCATTCCAGCAGCTCCAGATTATAAACATCGATCATTCGCGGCTCCAGGTGGACTTCTTCCCCCCTGCGAGCCAAATTATAGGCTTTTTCTCCATTTACCTTCACCGCAGAATGGGCCGGCGGGACCTGGGCGATCTTGCCCTCATAATCCCGGAGAAGAGCCTGAAAATCATCTTCTGTGATATGGTCCACAGATTTGGTTTCGCCAACCTGTTTTCCTTCAGTGTCATAGGTATCAGTAGCCACGCCAAATCGGAGGATAGCCTGATAACGTTTATCAGAAGCCGACAGAAATTCGCTTAACCGCACCGCCGGCCCGACCAAAACTACCAGAACACCTGATGCGCGAGGATCCAGCGTTCCTGTATGGCCTGCCCTGCGAATGCCTGTACCGTTCCTGACCACTTTCACCACATCATGAGAGGTCATACCAACCGGTTTGTCAATTACCAGCGCGCCGGTAATAAAATCTTTCAACTGATCACTATTCATGTTCTAAATCTCCCCAACTTTTAAATTCGAGGAATATACAGGCTAAACATTCACCTGTAATGATTTTCTGGTTTCCTCGAGCACTTCTTCCTGCACTCGCTCCAAATCGCCTTTGATCTCCGCTCCGGCCGCAGGTTTATGACCTCCGCCACCGAATTGAGTTGCGATCAGAGATACATCGAATCCTGGGCGCGATCTCCAGCTGACTTTTACAGTACCATCCTTCTGTTCCACAAAAACCAGGCTGATATCAGTGTCCTTGATCCTGGACAGGATATTGATCAGGTCGGCATCGTCTCGTCCAGGGTATTCAACGGCTTCCCTGTCCTCCAATGATAATGAAGTCCAGACCAGTCGGCCCTCTTTTTCGATCCTTGATAGACCCTTGCCCCAATATTTAACTGCCTCGATGGATTTTTCCAGCATGGCTTTTCGGTAAAGTTCCGGGAGATCAGCGCCAATCTCCTGAAGTTCAGCGGCGATGCGCAGTGTTTGGGGATTAGAGTTGGAGGTCCTGAAGCCCAGGCTGTCCGTTAATAAACCGGTCAATAACGCTTCAGCGATCGGTAGATTCAGGGGATACGAGAGCTTTTTGGCAATATCGTAGATGAGCTCAACCGTGGCGACCGCGTCATCCTTGACCAGATTCAAGGCCGCAAACTGGGTATTGGTGGGATGGTGGTCGATGTTGACGTCAGGTTCGCCGTATTCATCCAGCACAGATCCAATTCTGTCGATATCAGAACAATCGACAACGATCACAAGGTCGAACACACCAACTGCTTCCCTGATCACCCTCTCTGATCCGGTCAGGTGATGGAAGACCTTGGGGACACCATCCTCAAGGACAAAGTTCACTTCCTTTCCCATTTCCTCCAGAATCAAGCCGAGGCCGATCAAAGAGCCAACTGCATCACCATCAGGACGTATATGGGAAATGATCAGTATCCGATCCGCCCGGGATACCAGATCTCCAAATTTCTCTACCTGCTCATTATTCATCGATATCCTTGGTTTCATCTTCAGCATCCAGCTCAGCGAAGATCTCATCAAGCCGATCTACTCGCTCAGGAACAGGATCCCAATGAAAACGCAGCTGGGGAAATGTCCTCAAGTGGGAAATGCTCACAGCCAGCTGGGATCGAACAAACCCTCCTGCCTTTTTTAAGGCATTCATGATGTCCTTTTTCCGCTCAGATCCATCGATGGCTGAAACAAAGATATCTGCGTAGGCCAGTTCTCGGTCCACTTCTACGCTGGTGATATTAACGCCTTCCAGGCGGGGATCACTGATCTCCTGCATAAATAACAGTGTTAGTTCCCTTTTGATCCTGTCGGCTATTCGATCTGTTCTGGACTCAGAAACCATAATTCACCCTAAAACTGCGTAACCATTTCAATGACGTAACTTTCCAGCACATCACCCTCTTCGAAGCCAGAATATCCTTTGAGGCCTATCCCACACTCAAAGCCTTCCCGGACCTCATTGACGTCATCCTTGTGTCGTTTCAGGGAAGCGATCTCACCTTCGAAGGCGATTTTGCCTGATCGAAGGACTCGGATCTTGGCGTTACGGCGGATTTCGCCGGTTTCAACCTTGCAGCCGGCCACCTGATCAAATTTCCCGGAGGGAAATACTTTCAAAACCGCAGCCCTGCCGATCAAGATCTTCTTTTCAACCGGTTCCAGCATACCCTTGAGGGCTTTTTCAATATCATCGATCAGGTGATAGATAATATTATATTTTCGGATCGATATCCCTTCTGTATCCGCCAACCGTTTGGCACCGCTGTCCGGACCGACATTAAATCCGAGGATGATCGAATTCGTGGCGGAGGCCAGCATCACATCATCGTTCGTAACATTGCCCGTGCCGGTAAAGATAATTTTTACGCCAATTTCCTGTTCCCCACCACTCTTCAGATCCTGAACGGAGTTCACAATAGGTTCCAGGGAGCCCTGTACATCAGCTTTAATGATCAGCCTCAGTTCTTCCTCTTCTCCCGCCTGGACCCGGGCAAATAGCTGCTCAAGGTTCGCTGCTGAATCCTGTTCGGAGTCCATCTGTTCGGCTTTAATTACCCTGTCATCAATCACTTCCCGGGCAACCTTTTCGCTCTCAACCACGCTGAATAATTCTCCTGCTTTGGGAACATCACTCAACCCCATGACTGAAACCGGGACGGAAGGTCCCGCTTCTTTGATCTTGGCCCCGGTGTAATCAAACATGGCTTTGATCCGTCCATAAGATGTACCGGCAAGTACTGTGTCGCCCGCTTTTAAGGTACCATTTTGCACCAGCAAGGTAGCCATTACTCCGCGGCCTTTGGTCAATTCAGCTTCGATGACAGTACCAAAAATATCTCCCTTTGGATTCGCCTGGATATCCAGGTCATCGGCTACCAGGAGAATAGCTTCCATCAGATCATCCAGGCCAGTTTTTTCGGTCGCGGATACTGGCACAATGATAGTATCGCCATCCCATTCGTCAGCCACAACGCCGACATCCGCCAGCTGCTGTTTTACCTGATCGGGGGCGGCATTGGATTTGTCAATCTTGTTCAGGGCAACGATCATGGAAACCTGGGCAGCCCGGGTGTGGGCAATGGCCTCTTCCGTCTGAGGCATGACGCCATCGTCGGCTGCGACAACAAGAACCACGATATCAGCTCCCTGGGCTCCTCGAGCCCGCATGGCAGTAAATGCAGCATGGCCTGGCGTATCGAGGAATGTGATCAGTTTTTCATTATGCTGGATCTGGTAGGCGCCAATATGCTGCGTGATCCCACCAGCTTCTCCGCTCTGCACCGAAGTTTGTCTGATGGCATCCAGCAAGGAAGTCTTGCCATGATCAACATGTCCAAGGATTGCCACAACTGGCGGGCGGACGACCAATTCTCCTTTGTCTTCCTCCTCCAGTTTCTGCCGCCAGAGTGGAACTGAGATTTCTTCAGTTTCCTCCTCTTCTTCGACTAGCTGAGCAACAGCTTCAAAACCCATTTCCGCAGAGACAATGGCAGCGGTATCAAAATCAATCTCTTGATTGATATTGGCCATCATGCCATTTGCCATCAAGGTTTTGATAATCTCGATCGGACTGGCGTCCAGAGTTTGGGCCAGGTCGCGGACAGTAATACTGACTGGCAGTTCTATTTGTTTAAGCTCTTGTCCGTTTTCACTCATGTCTTACCTCGTTGGTCCTGATTTATATCTCTTTCAGATCACTTTTCCATCTTCGGAAAAGAATCCTGATATTTAATTAATTCTTCCTGATCGGTATCACTCAGCGCTGTATTCAGCGCTTTTTCCAGATGTTTTTTTACTCCCTTTTCCCAACAAACGGGATCAGCATGCAAATATGCCCCTCTGCCTGCCAGTTTTCCTGTGGGATCCACTACCACACCTTCGGGAGTCCGCACCAGCCGGATCAAGGACTTTTTATCCTGGCTTTGCCTGCAGGCCACACACATGCGTTGGGGTTTATGTTTGCTTCTGGTCATTGATCAGGTCGTTTTATTCCTCATCCATATCCTCATCCTCAGAAACTTCCTCTTCCTCTTCCTCAGTTTCTTCGGATTCATCTCCAGATTCATCTTCGTTATCTGGATCATCATCTTCCCCAGGTTCAGCATCGATGACTTCTTCGTCCCCATCATCAGCCTCATCTGTCGCTTCTTCCTCTTCAGATCCTTCTTCAGCTTCCTCTACACGATCCTTTTCAGATACTTCTTCATCTACGGCTTCCTCACCTGCATCAGCGCCAGATTCACTTTCAACATCCTCGCTCTCATCCCCTTCAGAAGTGTCTTCTTCACTTTCACCTGCTGGGGGATCCTCTTCAAACACAATATCTTCCACGATGTCATACTCTGGCGGTAAGGGTTGGTAACCGATCATAACTTCCAGGGCGCTCTCGATCTGTTTCAAATAGGAAGGTCCGATGCCTTCAATGTCATTGATCATGTCCGGCACCAGCAGAAGCCGGTAGGCCAATTCGCCAACATTGGTGAAATCTGCTTCGTTGAGCAAATTTTCAACCTTTGTAGGAAGACCGAGTGTCATGATCGGCAGATCGTAAGCATCATCTGGTACGGCAGCTTTTGCAGCCTGAATGCGGGCCTGGTGTTGTTTCGTGATTGCTTTTCGCTCCTGGATCAATCCGGATTCTACGCGGCTGTTAAAATTATGCAGCTCTCGGTATTCTTCGGGCGTGATCGGCCGGCCATCCGCTTTTTTAGCCATGATTACTTCAATGCGGGGAATGGTTGCAGCTTCCAGATCCTGGAACTGGGCATATTTAGGATCATCTTGGATCTTAAACAGGGTATCTGATACTGCTTCGAACAGGCCTTTGATATCGATTCGCCAACCTGATAGTTTGGCTGCCAAGCGGGCATTCTGCCCATTCCGGCCAATCGCCAGGCTGAGCTGATCCTCCGGCACAACCACAGTAGCCGTGGGCATTCCATCGGATTCCTTGTTAAGGAATACGCTAAGGACTCGCGCCGGGCTTAAAGCCTTGGCAATGAATTCTTCAGTATTGGGATTCCATTCAATGACGTCGATTTTTTCATCGCTCAATTCACGAACAATTGCCTGGATGCGCACTCCGCGGATCCCCACACAGGCGCCGACAGGATCAACACCTGGTTTTAATGCGGAGACTGCGACTTTGGACCTGTAGCCTGCTTCCCTGGCGATGGACCTAATTTCTACCAGACCCTGATAGATCTCAGGGACTTCGTTTTCCAGCAAACGCCGCAAGAAGTCGCGGTGAGCCCGGGAGAGGATAATGCGCGGTTCGCGTGTGGTCTCTTCCACATCCAGCAGCAAGGCCCGGATGCGATCATGAACCCGGTAATATTCCTTGGTGATCTGCTGATTGCGGGGCATCTTTCCCTCTGCATTGATATTCAAACCAATGGTCAGCTCATGGCGGTGAACAGCCTGGATCACTCCGGTGACTACCTCACCGATCTTGTCGCTGTAATATTCATATTGGGCCAGACGTTCTGCCTGCCGGATCCGCTGCTGGATCACCTGGCGCGCGGTCTGGGCGGCAACACGGCCAAAATCTTCCGGAGTGCTTTCCACCATTTCCAGATCACCCAATTCCGTTTCTGGGTTCACTTTCCTGGCTTCTTCGATCAATACTTCTGTCCGATCATCATGAATATCCTCCACAACCTCTTTTTCTACAAAGACGGTCACTTCACCGGATTCAAGATCGATCTCAGCCTCAACTTTCTGAGCACTGGAGGCATTTACGGATCGCCGATAGGCAGATACCATGGCGTCCTTTAACGCTTCGATAATGATCTCTTCAGGAAGGTTCTTATCGTTGAGGACCTGTTTAAAGGCCAAAGCAAATTCTGTTTTCATTTCAATATCTCCGACTACATTTACCGGGAGGGATGGCTCAGGCTTAGGTTGGCAATAAAAAAAGTGGGTAAACCCACTTTCCGACGCCGCCAATATTGCTTCCCCCCTCTGGAAAATCATTTTATCATGAAGGTATGAGGCTGGCAAGGCATCCCCTTACTGCCGGGCCTTCCACCTTTCGCGATTAACTTCCTTCAGGAAGGGAGGAATCCTTCCCTTCGCTCTCCAGAAGCTCCTTTAATAGCGCTTTTTCTTCCTTCTTGGAGCTGACCTCCCCGTCAAGCCAGGCATTACGAAGTTTGGTGAGGATCTCAGCGTATCTCGGACCCGGGGCCAGTCCAATTTCCTGAAGGTCCCTGCCTGTGATATTGGTCACCACATGCTGCCAGGAGGAAAGATAACGTGACAGGATTCCCTTCAGCTTGGGTTTCTTCACATTGAGATAGACAGCGTAAATGGACAGATTGGGGATACGATCAAGAATGGCAGTCACCTCGCTGGCCGGGCATCCTGCGAGGCTTTCAAGACGTTCTCTCAGGTCGGATGCCTGCCGAATGACCTCGGTCAAGCCGCTGACGAGGCGAAGCCTTTTGCTGACATCACTCCCAACTGGCGCATGCATCAACCACAAGGAATAACACAGCGCCATATCAAGGGATACTCCGAGACTTTCCCCGTCAATGGCCCATTCCACGGGTGCATCCTTGCAGGGCATTGACAGCATTAGTTCCTTCAAGTCCTCATTCCACAGCAAGTGAGGATGGATTGTTTCCAGGATAGTAAGCTCATTCAAACGCCCCAGCATCTCAGCCGCTTTTTCTTCTTCAAATATACGATCGAATTCATGGCGGATACGGTCGCCGGATACTCTCTTCAATAATTCTTTGGCTTCCAGCAATAAGCTCTTTGTGCGGTCATCAAGGTTGAATTCATACCGCTGCTCATAACGGACCGCTCGCAGAATGCGCGTAGGATCATCGACAAATGACAAGGAATGCAGGACTTTTACCTGTTTGGCTTTGAGGTCAGCCAATCCGCCCCAGAAATCATATAGCTCCCCATAGTGGTGTCCATCCAGGCGCATTGCCAGGGTATTGATGGTGAAATCCCGCCTGTGCAAATCCAATTTGATGCTCCCGCGGGCTACAGTCGGCAGGGCTGTGGGATGAGTATAAAACTCCCGCCTGGCGCTGATGAAATCCAGGGTATCAGGCAAGGCTTCTTTAACCTTTTTCGTAGAACCGAGGATATCCAATTCTTCCTTGTTGATGAACCATTTGGCTGTGCCGAAACGATTGTGGCTGGTGATCCGGCCTCCATAGCGTTCCTTGACGGCATTGGCGAGCTCAATGGCATCACCTTCTACAACCAGGTCAAAATCCTGGCTGGGTATATCCAACAACAGATCGCGAACAAAGCCACCCACAATATACAGAGCTGATTTCTGATTGGCCGCAATCTCGGCTATCTTGTTCAAGAGGGCCAGGCGAGCTTCAGGAAGGGTGGACTCAAGGCGATTGGAAAGGTTTTGCCTGCCAGGTGACGGACGATGAGGAGCCAGAATCTTGATCAGGTCTGTCCGGGTTATGATTCCAACAACCTTTTTAGACCGGGAACTAACTACCGGTATCTGGCCCCATCCAGATTCCATCATGACATCCTGGATATATTCGATCGAGTCTGCCGGGAATACACGGATATCCCCGGCTTCCATGATGCTTCTGGCCGTGATATCAAGTTTATGAGCAAGAGCACGGTCTACAGCCCTTCTGGTCACCAGGCCAACGATCTCTTCATCTTCCACAACCGGGTAGCCTTCAAATCCATAATGGAGCATCAATTCTGCCACTTCGGCAATGGGTGTGTCCGGCGTCAGGGTTTGGGGGTCTTTAGACATGATATCCCGGGCACGGATAGCAGGCTTAACATATTGCGGCAGGATATTGACCAGGGTCTGGTAAATCTCTGGCAATTGGATTCCATCGACCAGAGCTGCTGCTGCCCTGGGGTGTCCTCCCCCACCCTCATAAGTGGACAGGACTTCACTGACATCAATGTGATCCGAAGTCGAGCGGGCAATGATCTGAACACCGCCAGTGGTATTGATCAGCAAGAACAGGGCATCAGGATCAAGAAGGTCTCTCAATTTGTGAGCCAGGCTGGATAATTCTTCTTCCAGGTCCTTTGCATCAGCTTGCGCCAGGATCAAGCTGTGTCCATGAATGATCAGACTCTCGGCATTGGCCCGGAGTTCTTCGTACACCTGCTGCTGAGCCATCGAGAGCGGATGATTCAGATAATCGGTGACAATTGAAAGGCTGGCGCCCCTTTCCAGCAGGATTCCGGCAGCAAAAATATCCTCCGCGGTGGTTCGGGTATAGGTCAAAGAACCTGTATCCTCGTAGATCCCCAATAAGAGAAGGGTTGCTTCAACTGGTGTCAGAAGGATATCTCGCTCCTGGATGGCTTGAACAAAAATGGTCGTAGTAGCTCCTGTTTCCCGAATCGTGATCTCCCAGTCCTCCGGCAGGTTTTCTTTGGATTGATGGTGGTCAATCACCTGGACCTTGATGTCTTTTACCATGCCCTTGATGCTGGTCATCGCCTGCGTGTCCACCAGGCAGACTGATTCAATCGGGTCGCCTGATAGGTCGCGGGGATCAACAAAGGGGAGTTCCACGCCATAGAGGGTCAAAAAAGCTTCCACATTGCGGTTGAGCTGGCGGGGCAGAACAGGTACCAAATTCTGGTCCAGAAGATACGCGCCAAGCAGGGAAGCCAGGCCGTCAAAATCGGTCCTTTCATGGGTTAAGATGATATCCATAATGTTTTCCCCGCTGAGCAAATGGGTCATGGATATTGTACACCAACTATGCGGAGGATATGGCATGCTCGGATTTCCCCATTTCCAGGAGATGCGTTCAAACTGCAATATCCCGGTCCCCCAGGATACCGCATCCTCTTAATGTAAAAAGGTATAATAACTCCATGAAAACCATCACTGTATTTGGAGGATCATTACCCAAACCAGGTTCAGAGGCCTACCAGGATGCCCAGCGTTTAGGTGGTCTATTGGCTGACGCAGGTTTTGCCGTTCAAACCGGGGGATACATAGGCACGATGGAAGCGGTATCCAGGGGTGCCGCAGAAGCTGGCGGTCATGTCATTGGCGTTACCTGTGATGAGATCGAAAGCTGGCGTCCGGTAGCTCCCAACCAATGGGTCATGGAACAAAAACGCTGCTCCAGATTGCGCCAGCGTCTCTACCGATTGATCGATGAATGTGAGGCAGCCATCGCCCTGCCCGGCGGGATAGGCACCCTCGCCGAAGTTGCCCTGACCTGGTCGGAACTGCAGATCAACCCAGAAAGATTAAAACCATTGATCATCATAGGACCAGGATGGGAAGAAACCTTCGGCACCTTCAAAACTGAATTGGGCGAATATATCCCGGCAGTCGATCAAAACAGGATCGTTGCCGTTCCCGATGCCAACTCAGCAGCAGCGGTTTTGATCAACCTTCTGCCATGACTGCCATCAATCCAGCCCGGTTAAAGATTCAGTGCGCGGAACTGTGCGAAAACTATTCCACCCCGAAAAAATTCATCTCTGGATTGCACGATCTTCTGGGTTTTTACGCGGCCCGCATCCGTCAGACTTCCCTCGCGCGGACTCCGTTATCCTTACAGACCTACCAGGTTCCTGCCCCGGTACTGCGAGCACTGATCACAGAACTTGAAATGTACCTGAGTGAGGAGCCGGATACCGGTTTGAAGCTGATCGATGCTGTCTGGCAAGAGGAATGGATCGAGTTCCGGCAGTTGGCGATCATCTGCCTTGGGAAACTGCCTCCTGAAAAATCTGAGCGGATCCTGGATCGGTCAAGATCCTGGCTGGACAGCTGCACGGCTGAGGATATTCGCCGCAAAATCATGACCCGGGGTTTGGAACGGATGGCAGAAGAAAGGCCTGCAGATGTCTTTAACTACATTGATGATTTGATCAGATCCGGATCAAAAATGGACCATCAGGCTGCCCTGTTTGGCTTA
>Ga0316201_10002037_pt1 | contig 14165 bp, 9 predicted proteins | sample CS6wburrow_MG_FD_204516 | JGI IMG/M metagenome (GOLD analysis project Ga0316201, IMG submission 204516) | Coastal sediment microbial communities from Delaware Bay, Delaware, United States - CS-6 worm burrow | ecosystem: Environmental > Aquatic > Marine > Coastal > Sediment | place: USA: Delaware... | reverse complement strand
ATGAGTAAAAGATTTCACAATAAAACTGCAATGGTGACCGGTGCCGGATCAGGTATTGGCAGATACTCTGCTTTGGCATTTGCCCAGGAAGGAGCAAACGTAATCGTCTCTGACATTGATGTTCAGGGAGGTGAAGAAACGGTACAAATGATCCAGGAGTCAAATGGCAAAGCTCATTTCTTTCAATGTGACGTGTCTCAGCGTGCTCAGGTTGAAGAACTGATTAAGGCAACCATAGACACGTTTGGCCGTCTAGATTACGCGGTAAATAATGCAGGAGTCTCAATGCGCCCGGCTTCAACAGTTGAGATTGATGAGGCTGAGTGGGATCGGGTTATCAACATCAATTTGAAAAGTGTCTGGCTATGTATGAAGTACGAGATACCGCAAATGCAAAAGACAGGGGGAGGTGTTGTCATTAACCTGTCCTCCCTGGCGGGATTTCGAGGCAAGGAGGGCACGTTGGCCTATACCGCCAGCAAGCACGGAGTAATAGGGATGACAAAAACGGCTGCCCTTGAATATGCAAAAGAAGGCATAAGGATCAATGCTGTTTGTCCCGGACTGACTGAGTCGGGTATGACGGCTGGTTTGGAACATCATCCCGATCTAGCACAGCAGTTGATTGCTCAAATTCCGATGGGACATATGGGCCAAGCCCAGAATATCGCAGACGCTGTGGTATGGCTTTGTGATAACACGGCCTCTTTCATCACCGGTCATGTACTTGTCATTGATGGAGGCCAGACCATTAGGTAGTTCCAAAAAAGGTGCCGGATTTATTTTTCTAAGAGAAAGAAAAATAAATCCGGCACCTTTTTGTTTCTAAAGACCACCGACGAATTTCAGGTAATGCATTGCCGTTTCGGCCGGGCGCTCGAGCATCGGGATATGCCCGGTATCCTTCATGATCACCACCTCTGCCTGCGGCATCAAGGGCTTCATGACATCAACCGAACTGACGTCCAGTATGCGGTCGTATTCACCCCACACGATCAATACCGGTGCATCGATATCGGCCAGAATGGGTTCCAGACCGCTGGATCGATCATCCATCAGGGACTCAAAGATACGACGATTGAACGTCGAGTTTTCGAACGCCTGTTGCGCAAGAACGCCTTTGGCGGGCCACGGGATAAAGGGCTTTTTGTAGGACGCAAATGCTATCAGTCTGTCGAAGTCGTCGGGCACATTAACGATTAACGGATTTTCACCGCGGTCAATCGCCAAGTACATTTCCGACGGGTTCGGCGCATCGATGCCGCCATTGTTGAATAGCGCGAGGGAGCGTATTTGCGCAGGATATCGATGCGCATAAAGCGCGGCGAGATGCCCGCCCATCGAATTGCCGCCGATATGAAAACGCTCGAGTTTCAGAGCCTCAACGAAGGCACTGAGGCGTTCCCGTTGCGCGGCCAGCGCATAGTCCCAGTCGGAATGCCGTGCAGACTGACCGAAACCCGGAAGATCCGGCGCGATCACGCGGTATTCGTCGGTCAACGTGTTCGAAAATCGAGTCCAGTTGTCCTTATCGCCGCCGAAACCATGCAGCAACAAGACCACCGCGGCATCGCTTGAACCGCCTTCGAGGTAGTGCCAGGTCTCCCCGCCGACAGCGACGGTCTTGTGATCGAGGCCGCTGCGAGAGCGCTCGAGGGAAAAAGCGAGCTCGGTCGTGTCCTCGGGGAAAGCCGCCATCAGACCGGCGAGACCCGCCACCGTGAGCGACAGTAGCAACAGTATTTTCTTCACCTGAGCACCTCCATTTATTACTTGGGAAGACGGGCCGTCAGACTGCAGATGCTCACCGAGGCGTCAACTTCAGCAGGCGCCCTTCGTCCCCATCCTCGAGCATCCAGATGGCACCGTCGGGCCCTTGCTTGACGGCGCGCATCCGCTCGCCCATTTGAAAGCGCTCGGCCTCGCGCGCGTTCTCGCCATCAAATTCAATGCGTATGAGAGCTTCGGACGAGAGGCCAGCAATCAGACCGTCGCCCTGCCAGTCGGCAAAGAGCTCGCCGGTGTAAATCGCGAAGCCGCCCGGGGAGATCACCGGCGTCCACCACACTTTCGGCGCCTCGAATTCCGGGCGCGTATCGTGGTCGGGGATGTCTTTACCGCTGTAGTGCCGGCCGTTCGAAACGATCGGATAACCGTAGTTCTTTCCACGCAGTACACGATTGAGTTCGTCACCGCCGCGCGGTCCCATCTCGATGTTCCAGAGCTGGCCATCGGCGTCGAAGGCAATGCCGAGGGGATTGCGATGTCCCAGCGACCAGATTTGCGCGGCCACGCCACCGCGCGAGAAAAACGGGTTGTCATCTGGCACTGAGCCGTCGTCATTCAGGCGCAGGATCTTGCCGAGATTGCCGCTCATATCCTGCGCCGGATCAAATTTCTGCCGCTCGCCGGACGAGACAAACAGGTACCCGTCCGCGGAGAAAAGCAGCCGGTAGCCATAGTGCCCGCGACCCGTGACTTTGGGGTCCTGGCGCCAGATGACTGCGACATCATTCAGCGACTCTCCGCCCGGGACAAGGCTGAGGCGGGCGCTGACGACGGCCGCGCCACGCTCTTTGTCATCGCCGGACTCCACGTAGCTCAGGTAGATTCGGCTGTTTTCGGCAAAATCGGGGTGCAGAATAACGTCACCCAGACCGCCCTGCCCGCCGTAGTCGACATCCGGCACGCCGCTAACCGGCGCGGCACTTCCATCGGTGGCTGACACGACGAGCAGCCGCCCTTGCTTCTCGGTAACGAGCAATCGACCGTCGGGAAGAAACGCCATTGCCCAGGGCTCATCGAAACTCGCGATCGCTTCGGTCGTGAAAGGATGGTCGCTCGCATCGCTGGCGCATGCGGTGGCGAAGAAAAAAAGCACTACGAGTGACAAGCGAAACATGCGGGCCCCTGTGGTTTGCGCAATAAATACTATCCCGTTTTAAGGCATGACGTCGACATCATCGTCAAACACGAGTCACTGAGACATTCTAATAGCGGTGTATTCGCGCCGCTGCCGCGCCTGGCGAAGACCAACGCTGTTAGACTTCCGGCCATGCCAGGGAACCGACGAGAATTGATGTGCTGAGCCTGGCGAATATCAGCCTTCGTCGTGGACGCAAGGTCCTTATCAGGAATGCCAGCTTCCAGGTGCACGCGGGACAACGTATGGGCCTGATCGGTGCCAATGGCAGCGGCAAGTCATCGCTGTTCGCCATGCTTCTCGGCGAACTCGAGCCCGACGACGGCGAACTCGGGCTGCGGTCAAATGACGAGATCGCTCATGTTGCACAGGAAAGTCCGCACGGCAGCGGCTCCGCCATCGACTACGTGATGGATGGGGACACAGAGCTGCGCGAGGTCCAGGCCGCGTTGGTCGCCTGCGAAGCCGGCAATGACGCAACCGGCCTGCATGTCCTGTACGAGCGCATGGAGGCAATCGACGGATTCAGCGCAGAGGCCCGCGCCGCAAGGCTGCTGCACGGCCTGGGCTTTGCCGATAGCGAGCTGCAGCAATCGGTCAGCGAATTCTCCGGCGGCTGGCGCATGCGTCTGAATCTCGCTCGGGCATTGATGTGCCGCTCCGATATACTGTTACTCGACGAACCCACCAACCACCTCGATCTGCCGGCGATTCTCTGGCTGGAACGCTGGCTGAGGCGCTATGACGGCATCCTGCTGGTCGTCTCGCACGACCGTGATTTCCTTGACGCGATCTGCACGCGCATCGCGCAGATCGAAAACGAGGAAATCCACCTGTTCACGGGCAACTACAGTCAGTTCGAAGCACAGCGCGCCGAACAACTGGCACAGCAACAGGCCATGTATACGCGTCAACAGAAAGACATCAAGCACATACAAAGCTACGTCGATCGTTTTCGTTACAAAGCGTCAAAAGCGCGACAGGCACAAAGTCGCCTGAAAATGCTCGAACGCATGCAGAAGATCGCGCCGGCGCACGTCGACTCGCCATTTCGATTTCATTTTCTTGAGCCGAAAAAGCAACCGCAACATCTTCTCGGCTTGACGGACGCCGCGCTGGGCTATGACGGCAGCGAAAAAGACCCGGTACTCAGCAACGTCAATCTGAACCTGTCGGCCGGTGACCGCATCGGGCTACTGGGTGTCAACGGCGCCGGCAAATCGACCTTGGTCAAAGCGCTGGCCAGTGGCAGCACCGTTCTGGCGGGCGAACGGACCCTCAGCAAGGACACGAAGATCGGATACTTCGCCCAGCACCAGCTGGAATTGCTAAAGCCCGAACAGAGTCCCATCGATCATCTTCGAGACTATGCGCCCGGTGATCGCGAACAGGATCACCGCAACTACCTTGGCCGCTTCGGATTCGGCGGTGAGCGCATATTCGAGCCCGTGGCGCCGTTCTCGGGCGGCGAGAAAGCCCGCCTGGTGCTTGCCCTGATGATCCGCCAGGCGCCTAACCTGTTGCTACTCGATGAGCCGACAAATCACCTGGATCTCGAGATGCGCCAGGCGCTGAGCGTCGCACTCATCGAATACTCGGGCGCACTCGTCGTGATCTCGCACGATCGACATCTGCTACGAAGCGTTTGCGATGAGTTGTTGATCGTGCACGACGGCATCGTCGAGCGTTTCACTCGAAGCCTCGACGAATACCCGGCGTGGCTAAAGGAGCGAGAGCTCGAAACCGGCAACGTCGAAGCCAACGACCTGGGCGACCAGGCAGCGACGCGACAAACGAGCAAGAAACAGCAGCGCCAGGAGCAGGCACAGCGTCGGCAACGCCTGAAACCACTTTACGACAAGGTGCGCAAGCTGGAAGAGCAGCTCGCGAGGACTCGCTCGGAGCTCGAGACTCTGGACGAACGGCTCGCGGATGAGACTCTGTATTCCGACCATGCTCGCAAAGCCGAGCTCACCCGGCTGATACAGGATCAGGCCGAGAAAAAAGCCGAGATCCAGACGCTCGAGTGGAACTGGCTGGAAGCGAGTGAAGCGCTGGAAACAGCAGAGTCACCCTGAAGGATGAGCAACGATTCCGGCTACGTTACTCCGCTTCGCATTCCGTATTGCTGAGCACATATCGCGCGCTGTCGCGCTCGTCGACAAGTATGCAATCCGAGCCATTGATCACGAGGCGAAACTGGATCGGCGCTTCCATGATCAGTCCTTGCGGATTTGGATTCTGCAAAGTCCGCGGAGGATTGCGCTCGATGACCAGCAAACTGGAGCCCGTCAACGCGTCGTCTGCCAGCAACACCTCGGTATTCAAAATGTCATTAACAGTGGTTTGCAGTGCGGCACGGCTTGCGCCGTCCGCATTAACAATGCGGGCGGGCCTGTCTTCTGCGGCGGTCGCCACCGTTTGGCATGCGGCTACGGTGAATGGCACGCACACAGCGACGATCAACCTGACGATGCTCCTCATGGCAGCACAATCACGTTAGTGTGCCAGGGCGATTTCGGTACGACCCCGTCGGTGGCATTCCTGGGTGCACCCGCCTTGCTGAGTACGCCGGACGCAACTCCGGTGGCCGCAGGACAGGCACTGCCATCGCGAAACGCCAGCGCGGCGGACAGCCGCCCTTCCGAAACGTCGCCAAGTTGTTTTGTGAAATCGTCTGCGACCGAACAGCCCGGAATGACGGTCCCCGCCTCATTAGCGGCCGTGTTTTCGGGTGAGAATCCGTCCGTAAAATCGCCGAAATTCGCAGCATTAACGCCCCTGAACTGAATGGTGAAATACGTCGTACCGCAGTTATCCTGAGGGTAGAAGCCGTAAGGTTTGCCGCAGGTTGTCGAGCCGACCTGGATGACTTCGACACCGGCGCCGCGAAGCCCGTTCATAAAAAATTCGCTGGCAGAACAAGTCCCGGGCCCCGTGAGAACAAAAACGCGAGGAAGATCCAGGGTCGGCAGCGGTTGCCCTGCCGGACCGCCGTTAAACGGTGATCCAAGCGTCTGGGAATAGAAGGGGGTGGGTGTAATTGGTTGACCGGTTATCGGATTGGTCACGGGATGTTTGTCATTGAACTGCAAGGTACTAAACGGCTGGCCGGCCGTTGGCACAGGACCCGCGATCATGTACGCAAGCTGGCTGGCGATCGCGAGATAGCCGCCGCCATTGTAACGAATGTCGACTACAAGGTCGTCGATCCCGGCACCCGCGTTCAGCGTATTGACCGCGTCAATGAGCGCCTGCTCCGCGGTGGCGATGTGGTCGTTGAAGACGAGATACCCGACGTCGCCGGTCCCTGTGTTGATGACGCTCACATTCTGCACCGGTGCCGACGTGATGCTAGCGGTCGTCATTGTAACCAACCGACTGATTTGCGCACCCAGGTCCAGAACCTCGAACGTGTGTTGTTCGCCAACGCTGGACGGAAACAAGCCCGCGTTCAGCGCATCAACGCCGGCCTGCGTAGCGTCATCGATATCCACGCCGTCAATGGCGAGGATCATCGCCCCCCTTGCGAGATTCGCCTGCGGATCTGTCGCCGGCGAGTTCGGTTCAGTGTAGGCGACCAGGACCTCGCGCGGAGGTGTCGAGGAGAGCAACACGAACTGGGCGCCATACCCGGCCGACACTCCTCCCTGAGAAAGCTGGTAGTACTCGGCGGTATCGTAAATGAAATGAAATTTGTCCTTGTCGGCGCCCGATGGCGTCGTGGCAGTCGTTTTCAGCAGATCGAAATAGGCCAGCGGGTCGCCGTACAAGCCAGGGTCTCGATCAGTTATCTCGTCGTACCAGAGATAGGTATTATTGCTGTAGGAACGAAGAAAATTGTTCTCATCGGTCGTCGTGCCCTGGATATCCGGAAACGGCTGGTTTGTCTCTGGATCGATACCGGATCTGGGTACCTGGCACCGTGCCGCAAAAGTGCTTTCATCGAGAAACACGCCTTGTTGCCAGCCCGTAGCCGGCGGTGGTGGGGCCGGCGGCGCGACGAATCCGCTTCCGCCGCCACCACCGCAAGCGGCAAGCGAAACGAGCAGAAGAAGAATGGGTAAGTTGCGAAAATCGATGGTGTTCACAAATGATCCTTGATGTGAGGGGTGTCCAAAGTACCGAAATAGCAAGCGAATCTGTTCCAGCCCTGGAATCCCCTGTCCTAGTTTTGAGACCGTCCGCGGCCTGACATGTTCACTGCAAGCGCCCAAACCAGCAGCGCGGCCGTCACGAATGCAAACAGGAAGATACCCGAGTAACTGACCATCTCGAACTGCCGGCGCGAGGTGCGCGCCTCCGCCAGTACCTGGTCGAGACCTGATGAAGCGAAGTCGACCAGCGGATTTCCGTTCGGTGCAATTCGATGGATTCGGTCGTTATTCCAGTCGCTGGCCAGGATTTCGCCGTTAAATGCGATCAGCGAGATGGGGTCCGCACGTCGCGGCAATGCAATCTTATGACTGTATCGCCAGATGTCGTCAAAAACATAGATACCGCCGTCGTCCATAGCGGCAGTCATGTTGTTCACCCACCATTCGTCGCCAACGCGGGCAAAATGACTTGGCCAGGTTTGACCCGCTCTGGACGCATCCGGCGGTACGACGTCAATGACCTTGAGCAGTTTGCCAAAGGATTGCGGTCTGGAATCCAGGATGCGGACTTGATGGTGATTTGTATCAGCAACATACAGTTGCCCGTCCTGCATCAACAACTGATTAGGGAACTTGAACCCCGTCACCGGTTCCGACAGCTCCTCGCCGTCAGCCGAATATTTTCGCAGCACGTGGCGCGTCGTGTCCGTAATGTAGACCTCGTCCGTTTGCCAGTCGATGAAGATACTGTGCGCCGCTTTGAAGTCGATACCGGTCGATCCGAAGCGCTCACAGGTCGTTGCTTCCAGATCGCAGCGAAAAAGGCCCGATTCCGCTGACAGCGGCGCAAGCGATCGTGCGTTGCTGCGACGCTGGTACGCGCGGACATTGTCCGATAAGGAGCGAGGATCCGGACCGCGGCGTATCAGGATGTCACCGTTGGAGAAAAAAGCGATAGCCCCCATGACGAACTCGACCCCGATCTTGCCGAGGTCGTGCTGTGTCAGGAAAACGCCGTCGGCGTCATGTTCCAGCAGCTGGTTGTGTATCTGGATGTATAAATGACCGTTGGGACCCATTCGCAGCTCGGCCGGTCCACCAATCTTTTTCGCCTCGCCGCTTCCCCAGACCCACACCCCCAGCGCGAGAATCGTGAGGACAATAACCAGGGTCGCGATCAACGGGTGAACCTTGAAATTCATTTTGCGGGTCTCGGCACCGGGTATCCCGCAAACGATAGTGGAACTCGGGGGCTCCCGCCGCGACGTGTGCCACATTTTGTTCGCTGCCGATAGAAAACGTAGACTCCCATCTGGCAAGCGACTGAGGGTCGGTATGATGAAAATCTGGGTAGACGCCGACGCCTGTCCCGTCGTGATCAAGGAGATCCTTTATCGGGCCGCCGAGCGAACCAGCATACAAATGACACTGGTTGCCAATCAGCCACTGAGCACGCCAAACTCGGATTTCATCGATACCCTGCAGGTACCGCGTGGCTTCGACGTCGCCGACGACGAGATCGTGAGGCGTTTAAGTGCGGGCGATCTCGTGATAACGAGCGACATTCCGCTTGCCGCGGAAGTCATCGATAAAGGCGGTCACGCACTGAGTCCTCGAGGCGAGCTGCACACCACGGAGAACATTCGTGCCCGCCTCAATATGCGTGACTTCCTGGACACGATGCGGGCGAGCGGGGTTGATACCGGCGGGCCGCCAGCGATGAGCCAGCGGGATCGCCAGGACTTCGCCAATAACCTCGATCGTTTCCTGACAAAGCACGCTAGAACCTGATCGAATACTCCAGCCCGAACTGACGTGGCTTGCTTGGCCAGGCGATGTCGGCCGGAAGTCCGATAAAGCGTGCCGCGAAAAACCACTCGATGTACTCCTCGTCGAAAAGGTTGTTGACATAGAGCCGTGTTGTCCAGCGTTCACTTTCCAGCGCAAAACCTAAGTTCGTCAGATCATAAGCGGGCTGGGTATCACGGTTGTCGAGCGTCCAGTAGGTTTTGTCGCGGTGCTCGTAATCGAGCCGGCTAATGAGGTCCAGGGAACTTGTCAGCGACTTCGTGTGCTGCGCGGCCAGGTTCAGGCTCCAGACGGGGGCGCCCGGTACTTTCTGGCCAATGATCGCGCTTGCCGGAACCAGCACACCCGGGATGGCTTCGTATTCCTTGATCTCGCTATCGGTAAACCCGAATCCGAAATTGATTTGCAGCGAGTCTGAAGGCAAGGCAGTAATTTCCAACTCGCCGCCAGAGATCTCGCTCTTCCTGACGTTTATGTTCGCCTGCGTTCCGGTCTGGTCGAACAGGAAGTACTGCTGGTCGTCGTAGTCAATGAGAAACAGTGACAACCCGGCCCGCAAGCGACCATCGAATACCGTGCCTTTTAGCCCCGCTTCATAACTGACGAGCGATTCCTTGTCGAAACCCGGCAAGAAATTACTGCCCGGTGCGAGATTGTTGAAGCCCCCTGCACGGAAGCCCTTACCCACCGTCACGTAACCCAGAAAATCTTCGTGAAACCGGTAAGCCAGGCTCGCTTTTGGTTGCAGCTCGGTGAATGTCTCGCTGCGACCCTGCGTCGTGTCTTTAGGCGTTTCCTCGTCGTAACGAAACGCGAGCGTCAGCTCGAGGTCGTCTGTCACGTCATAACTCAGACTGCCAAAGGCAGCGAGATCCTCGAGCTCGAGGTCCTGTGCCGCGGGCGGCACCGGTGTGCCCAGGAACGTGGTCGCGAGCGACCGGAAGCGCTCCTGTGTGAAGTAGCTGATCCCGGCAACCCAGTGCAGTGCCTCATCCGGGCTTGAAGCAAGCCTGAGCTCCTGCGCTATCGTCTCCGACTTGTCGATAACGATGATGTCTATGGCCTCGAACAACGTCTGGTCCAGGTCCTGGTCGTTGCCCGAATCAACGTCTGTGTATGAGGTGACAGAGGTCAAGGTGCCCCAGCCCAGGTCGTAGTCGACTTTTGCAGACGTTTCCCAGGACTTTACGAATGACTTGCCAATGCGGTTCGACTGGATTTCATACGTCGGATTGCCAAACAGTATCGGTGCGGCTGGCGGCGGCAGCGGCAGGAAGCCCTCGCTGCCCGGCATGAAGTAGCCGGAACCACCGTCCTGCTCGAGATACTGTCCGCGAAGGTCGACGGTCAGTTTCTCGCTCGGCTTGAACAGCACGCGTCCGCGAAACGCCGAGGATTCCTTGTAATCGACGTACTGATTATCGAGGTAGGCATTCTTCAACTGCCCCTCGCGGTCCTGCACACGAAAGGATGCGCGATACAGCATGCCGTTATCGCCGATGGGCCCCGATGCGCTGCCTGCAACCGTGTAGTCCTGTCCCTGCGCTGCGGAAAAACGCAGGCGGTATTCAGGATCGGCGGTTGGCTGGCGCGTCGAAATCAGGATGGCGCCGCCGATCGCGTTGCGACCATACAGCGCACCCTGCGGGCCACGCAGCACATCGATGCTTTCGACGTCGAACAACTCCTGTGTCGTCAGCAGGTTGTTGGTCGCGCTGACACCATCGACACGGAACGACACGGGTGGCTGTCCCGTCCCGCGATTCTGTCGGACGCCACGAATGACCAGAGTACTCACGCCGACTTCCTGGTCGTCCGAGAAGCGCAAGTTCGGGGTGAGTGATGCAACCCGGTTGATGCGCTCGATCCGGTATCGCTCAATCTCATTAAGCGTAAACGGGGTGATCGAGTCAGGTACATCGGACAGCTTTTCGGCGCGATAACGCGACGTGACGACGATTTCTTCAATAGCGGTCGTGTCTTGTGACTGCGCGTAACTAAGCTCTGCTGGCAGCGAAATGGTGCAAAACAGCAGGATCGTCGCCGCACGCAGCGTGCGGACCAAAACGTTTGACAAGGTATTGTCCTTTATTGTTGATTCTTGATGAGCGGCACGACGTGGAGAAACGGTCTGGCCGAGTGCTGATTATGCCAAGTTAACCCCGGCAGGCAAATGACCGGGTCGCTCAGGCCCAGGTCATCAGTCCAATAACCCCGAACCACAGCAGGTACGCGGCCACGATCGCATGCACAAATGACGCTACCGTTGAGTGCCAGTAATTCACCCGGTTCATGGCCGTTGCCCCTTCCTCGATCGATGTCCGAACGCCCAGACCAGCGAATACGGCAAACGCGACTGTCGATAGCGTGATACTGACGGAGATCAGCGACGGTTCGCCGAGGCGTTCGAACGGATCGGCCATCCCCAGGGCAAAAAAACCGGCGACAGCCGCGACGGAAAGCCCCGCCAATAAAGGCCACACGCGAATTCGCATGGTTGCCCCGGATGGAATCTTCCCGCGCAACTTTCTGACGCCCCACACGAGAAAATAGAGAACGGAGGTCACGATCGAGAGGCCCCACAGAACAGCCACACCGAGCTGCCCATAAATCAGCAGCGACGACGCGGGTTTCAAGACCAGGTTTCCGGCGTGGACCACAGGTCCGGCCAGCGGGTCGTCGACTTTAGACAGCGCGATGAGCCCTGTCTCGTCATGAGCATACAGCGTCGGCGACACCGGAAAATAGCCGGTAGCATCACCGCCCAACAGCGCTTTTCGCAGCAGTCTTGCCTCGTCGAACTCGAGTTTTTGGGCGCCAAATATTCGATCCAGGAAGTAGCTGACCTGTTGCCGGGAATTGATCGGATAGTAAAGGCCCTCGATCACTTTGTGTTCGGCACCTACAGCCACAGTGCTGTCGACAACCACGGGTTCCAGATTGCGGGTCTCATAGTCGCGAACCAGCCGGGTGATTTCCCTGAACGAACGGCCATCATCCGAGTTGATCATGACGGCATGACCTACGTTGGCCTGTGGCAAGTAAGCAAGTTCCGTTATGCCACCATTAACACCACCATGATGCGCGCGATAAACCCAGCCCTCGTGCACCGAGGAATAATTGTTCAAACCGTAGCCTGCCTGCTGTCCTGCTTTCGCTGCGCTCGTCGATTCCGTGCGCTCCATGCGTTCGAGGGACTCGCGCGCGATTAGCGGCCGACCGTTGACAGCACCGCGGTTGAGGAAAAACGCGACCATTTTCGCCATGTCATTCGGCGTCGCGTTGATGGCCCCGGAGGGTCGTATCGAGATGTGCCAATAGTCCTGCGGCTTGTTGCCATTGGCGTACGAGGTGACACCTTTCTCCTTGACTTCATCCGTCAGCCGGTATGTCGCCTGCGTCATTCCGATCGGTGCGAAGAAATGGTCATGCACATAGCTCTCGAACTCCTGACCGGTGGTCTTTTCCACAATGTAGGCTGCGACCGGCGGCCCGGCGTTGCAATACGACATGCGCGACCCGGGTTTCCAGCGAGAAACCCGCGAGTGCGGATGGAAATCCAGGCCTTCCCTGAGCGTGACAGGCTCCGGGTCACTGTGCGCGAACTCGGGCAGGTGAATGTCATCCCAGCCCGTTGTGTGCTCCAGCAGATGCACGACACGAACGGGATCCGTTTCTTCCCACTGATTTTCGAAAGCGATTTCCGGTGCAAGGTCCGCTACGCGGTCATCGAGCGAGAGCCTGCGCTCCTCGACCAGTTTGAGCACCGACAACGCAACAAACATCTTCGAGGTCGAGCCGATTCGAAACATCGAGTTTTCGTCGGCGTCGATGTCATTTTCGAGATTCGCTTTGCCCATGGCCCCCACCCAGACCGGACCGGTCTCATCGACCATCGCGATGCCGACGGCCGGCACTTCGTTCTCCTCAACCACCCTGGCAATCGCCGCCTTGAGTTCCTCGAGTGTTGCAGGCTTGGGATCGCTGTCGTCGTCGGCCGGTGCCGGGCCGGACAAGAACAGGCTGAAGATGAGCCAAAACGTCGCGGCTGATTGACGCATTTTGATACTCAAAACTCTATGGTGAAGTGAGTATACGCATTCGCAGTAAATCTACGTATCGCCTGTTGCTTTTGAGGGGCATAACGTTGTTCCCATGAATACACATCAACATGAACACCATACCTGGGCTGAGCCGTACAAGATAAAGATGGTCGAACTGCTCAGAATGACCACGCGCGAGGAACGGCTCGCAGCAATTCGCGAGGCCGGCTACAACACGTTCCTGACCCGCAGCCGCGACGTCTACATTGACCTCCTGACGGACTCCGGCACCTCGGCGATGAGCGACCGGCAGTGGGCCGGAATGATGCTCGGCGACGAGGCCTACTCGGGCAGCGAGAATTTCTACCACCTCGAATCGGTGGTGCGCGAGTACTACGGTTACAAACACATGGTGCCGACGCACCAGGGCCGTGGCGCCGAGAACCTGATGTCGAAGATCCTGATCAAGGAAGGCGATTACGTGCCCGGCAACATGTATTTCACGACGACGCGCCTGCACCAGGAGCTGGCCGGCGGCACCTTCGTCGATGTCATCGTGGACCAGGCGCACGACCCTGAAAGCACATTTCCGTTCAAAGGCAATGTCGACCTCGACAAGCTGGCTGCACTCGTTAATGAGTGCGGCGCCAATCGCGTGCCCTATATCAGCCTGGAGGGCAACGTAAACATGGCCGGCGGCCAGCCGTTCTCGATGGCCAATCTGCGCGAGCTACGCGCCTACTGCGACACGCACGACATCCCCATCATGCTCGACGCGACGCGAACCATCGAGAACGCCTGGTTCATCCGCGAACGTGAAGAGGGTTACGCCGGCAAATCGGTCCGCGACATCTTGAGAGAAATCTGTGACCTGACCGACGGCTGCACGATGTCCGCCAAGAAGGACGCACTCGTGAACATCGGCGGATTCTTCGCGTGCAACGATGATGAGGTGTTCCGCAAGGCGACGAACCTCGCCGTGGTGTACGAGGGGCTGCACACCTACGGCGGTCTGGCCGGTCGCGACATGGAAGCGATGGCGCAAGGCATTCGCGAATCTGTTACCGAAGAGCACATGGCGGCGCGTATCGGCCAGGTTCGCTACCTGGGCCGCAAACTCGAAGCCGCCGGGGTTCCGATCGTCGAGCCGATTGGCTCGCACGCAATATTCATCGACGCCAGGCGTTTCCTGCCACACATTGACCAGGAGGAGTACCCGGCGCAGGCGCTGGCGGCCGAGTTATTCATCGAATCGGGTATTCGCGCCATGGAGCGTGGCAACGTATCGGCCGG
>Ga0316201_10002036_pt1 | contig 14167 bp, 10 predicted proteins | sample CS6wburrow_MG_FD_204516 | JGI IMG/M metagenome (GOLD analysis project Ga0316201, IMG submission 204516) | Coastal sediment microbial communities from Delaware Bay, Delaware, United States - CS-6 worm burrow | ecosystem: Environmental > Aquatic > Marine > Coastal > Sediment | place: USA... | reverse complement strand
GGTTGACCGTCTGGGAGACCAGATGCTCGAGGGTGTCTGCCATGGCCCCTGGCTCGGGATGGCGCGCGTCGAAAAAGACGAGCACCAGATCTGACAGGTCAATGATATGGTCGGTTATGAGCAGGGTGGAGGTGCGCTGTCGGTCGGCGTCAAAACCGGGTGAGTCGATGAATATCTTGCCCCGCAAAGATTCTGCCTTTGCCGTTTTGAGCTGCAGGTAGGAGTCCACACGCCGCCCCTCCCCCTCGGCCACCTGTTCAATATTGCGGCTGATCTGGTAAAAGGGAAAGCGCGGATCGCTGTCCAGTGCCAGCCCCGGCAGTGCGGCCGCCGCCTCTTCGGTGCCAAAGCAAATGACCGTGAACTTGTCGTCAACGGCCTGATTGCCCGTCCGCTGCAGGTTCTGCCCGACATACTGGTTTAGGAACGTGGATTTTCCGGCCGAGAATGTCCCCAACACGGCAATGACCGGCCACCACGACACCTGGGTCGCGTAGGAATCGTCGCTCTCCTGCAGCCCCATACCACGGGCAATCCGATCCAGCTTCCTGAAACTCTGTACACATCCGGCGAGTACCGGGTTCTCCTGACGGAGGTGCTTTTCAAGCCGCTTGATGCGCTCTTTGGTCGGATTCACTGCCATATCACTTCAACAAGTATCGAGTCCAACAACTATAGAAGCTGCTGACCTGCCTGTCCAAACGTGCGGCGCCGATTGGAGTGAGGAGCAAGGACGCGCTGCGAGGAGCCGACGGCGTCACTGCCTCCCGCCTCTTCTTTCACCACGCGCTCATGCTCGCAGTATGGACGCCAGGTCACCCTGCACCTCCAGGCAGCCGTGCTCGCCGCGACCCTCGAAAATAGTCTCGCCGCGACGGTTGCCCTGGAACCTGAGATCGATTGTCGAGGTCATCGTTTCCGCCACCCGCTCGATCATTTGCTTTTCATAGGGTGCGTGCAGGACCGCACCCTCCGACCTGGTTGCATTCAGCTCCAGGCGGTACGTCGGGTCACCGATCACCAGGTAGTATTCGCGGTCGTTTACCTCGATGTGCTCGATGCGGGCCCCGGTATACGTGGTAAAGCGGTGAAGCTCCCCCCGAAGAAAGAAGCCCACCAGGTGGCCTCGAAACGAGCCCGTGAGCCAGGGAATTCTCGCGACCGAAGCGCTGATGGAGACACCCTCCTCTCCGAAATGGTTGCTCTGTGCCCAGGCATAGCCCCTGGGAAAGCCTCGCCCCCAGTCTTTTTCGATGTAACCGCGACCACCCTCAAATGATGTTTCCACTCCATCCACGGAAAGCTCACCCGAAAGAGCGTGATCCATACTCAGGATGCCGTGATTGCATTCCATGAAGGGTACAAAGCTGTAGGGACCCATCACGCCAGGGCTGGCGCAGGTGACCGGCCAGTTGTTCCAGTCTGTAAATCGGATCGAGCCCTGCACCTCAGAATGGCCGTTCGCTTCATCCGCCGGTATATCGAGTGACATGCCGAATCGATTAAATCGACATCTGCCAATCCGGATATCGAACGTATCCTTATCTGCCCGGAACGCGCTCAGCGGAAAGCGGTGGTACACGGAGCTCCCGGCCCGGCCGTCAAGCACCTGGATAAAGGCGTGGGCGTCACGCCCGAGGAAAACGCCCGGAATAATCGCATAGGCCTGTTTTCCTTCCGCGTCGACCAGCTTGAAGTACCAGCCTTCGAAGCAGGCCCCGCCGCGACCGAGCCTGTGGTGGAGATGGAAGTTCTCGGGACGCCAGATAGATTTCAGTCGGGTTATCATCAGGTTATTTTACACCTCGAGAGCACATAGGCTGCCAATCAGGTGACTTTTCAAGCATGTCTTCTTTAGCGTTCACTGTTCGGCTCTGGACTGGGGACCGGCGCTTGTGTATTTTCCGAAGTGTCGGGGTCTGCGCTTCCAGAGTGGCAGCCCGATCACCCTACCACTGCGATCAACAAGAATGCCAAAGATTATGTCCTTGCTGTAGCCGGAATCTTTTACCTTGATTACCCGCTCGTTTGCCACATACCTCACTTTCTGGCTGGTGCTCATGATCCTTGGCGTAGCCAACGGCATAGTCAGGGAACTGACCTATGGACGTCGCCTGAGTGAGTTACGCGCGCACCAGTTATCAACGTTGACCGGGGTGCTTGTTATGACGCTGGCTGTGTGGCTTCTCTCACTTTTCATCCGCCCCTCCTCAATGGAGATAGCACTGCTCATCGGGCTGATATGGCTGGCGCTCACGGTGGCCTTCGAATTCGGCTTCGGGCACTGGGTTGCCCGCCATACCTGGGAAGAACTGCTGGCCGACTACAATATTCTTGAAGGCCGCCTCTGGCCCCTGTTCCTGCTGTGGATGTTACTGCTGCCGGGCCTGGTTTATCTGGTGATATAACCCGGCCCAGCGTCTCTGGCAAAAAGAATGCGTTACTCACACTCCCCGGACAGGCTGTTGATCCATTCGCGGATGAGGGCGACACCTTCCTCGTGCACCAGGCTGCGGCCGATCTCGGGCATCCGCACGTCAGGCTCGTTAGAGTCCATGCGGAACGGGGTGATCGAGCTGTCCGCATCGCCGGGCACGATCGCAAACCTGAGCCCGCCGGAACCCGCACCGGCAGCCACCGGCGTTTTACAGATACCATAGCTGGTATCCACTTCCCGCCAGTACTCCAGGAACAGGCCCGAGTTGCTGGCGAATCCGCCGGGGTTATGGCAGTGGGCACAGTTGCTATCCAGATATCCCTTGGCGCGATTCTGCAGATCCGCTGCAGTATCCTGCCAGTCAGGCACCGTGTCGATCATGGCCAGATCGTCGGGCAGACCTGCCAGGACACCCTGATGTGCCATATAGGCCAGCTGGTTGGCGGTCTCGTCGCCATAGACGTTATCGGTGTTCATAAACCGGGCCTTGGGCCCGATCGGGGTGATCACCGTCTCCATATTTACGCCGCTGCCGCTTTCAGAGCGCGCGATGCTGTGGCATGTCTTGCAACTGTTGGCATCGGGAATGACGTAGTCAGTCGCACGGCTGCTGCCATCACTGTGAATCCAGCTGACCTCACGTGTGCCACCTGCCAGGGCGAGGTCTGCGTCACTACCGTCTTCGCGCCAGATGAAGGGCAACGCTTTCCAGCCCTCCTTGCGGTGGATCAACAGGCGGGTTTCGAGCAGTTCCTCGCCGGCGGCCACATTGAGGAAGTCCCGCGGCATGGTGAAGGTCTTGGCGATGATTGTGCCCACGGGGAAGTCCAGTGCACCCTTACTGGTATAGGCGGCCTGTTTACCTTCCGGGACGAAAATGAAGCGGTACTTCTCTGCATAATCCGTGAAAAGCGGGGTGATAAGTGCGTAGTGAATCCCGCCATTGGCCGCCGTACGCGGTTCTTCCTGGCTGGCGAAAAGGTTGTAGGCGGAGAGCGTGTCACAGGTGATTTCCACCGCGTCGAAGTTGGGTTGATCTCCGCTGGGGGTACAGAGCCGGGCAATTTCCTGGGCCGTCAGCGGTTTTTCCCCCTCAGAAATAACGTCGGGCGTATCCAGGACGACCTCCGGAAGTGATGCGTGAGCGCAATCGAAGTAGGACTGATCCAGGCTTGGCCCGTTAGGGCCGAACACGATACCGCGACTGACGGATTCATCCTCGTTGATACAGATGCGATCCGCATCGTCAAAAGGCGCACCCTGCTCGCCGATACCATCGTAGACGATCTGCGGCAGGCCACCCATACCGCCAAACATGGCGTCTACGTCGCGAGCCATTTCCATGGGTTGATAGGCATTATTGCGGTACTGGTTGTCGTGAATGTGTACCCGGCGCGGAGCACCGTCATAGTTGACGTCGTCAGTGGGCCGACCGCTGATATCATAGTGCACGACAACAATGGCCGCTGACTGATTATCCTCGATAACGTTGTCGAATATCTCTACATCGGTGAAGGCCATGACCAGCATACCGGTCCCAGTCGGCACGACGCCCACGATGCTGCCACCGGGGGCAAAGTTGACCGTATTGTTGTGGCGCACGATATTGTTGTACACCTTGGTGCGTGTTCCTTCACGGGATAGGTTGGGCAGGTCGAACACCAGAATACCCCCGGTGTTGTCGATCGCCGTGTTGTCGTAAACCTCGGAATTAGTGGAGTTTTCTATCTCGATGCCCGCCACGTTCAGGGACACCTGGTTCCTGCGCACGATGATCTTGTCTGACTGGCCCACATAGACACCGGCGTCGCTGGCACCGATCACCACACTGTCTTCGATCAGCACATTCTGGGTCTGCACGGGGTAGATACCGTAGGCGCCATTCTCACCACAGGCGCCGCAGGTCCACTCCACGCGCACGCCACGCATGGTCGCCCCGTTGCTGAATTTGAATTTAATGCCATCTGCGGGCGGGTCCACCACCGCAAAATCCTCGAGGACCACGTTGTTGCTGGTAACGAGTACGCTCTCGCCACCGCTTACCTGGTTGGCGAAGTTCAGGATACTGGTCTCGTGGCCCTGACCGCGTATGGTGACATTATCCACATCCAGGCTGACACTGGTGTCCAGGGTAAATTCACCCGCCGGCAACTCGATGATATTGCCCGGCTGAGCCTCGATCAGCGCTTCCAGGAGGCGGGTCTGGAAATTGTCTCCCGCCTGGACGGTGATCAGGTTCGGGTCAACCTCTCCTGCCGGTAGCGCCGTCGTCACCTCAACAGGTGAAGACGCATTGTTACTGTTGCCGCCAGAACAGGCTGCGAGCAATGAGAGCGCGACTATCAGGGTGGCTGACGTTAACGCACGCCTGGGCGGAGCAATATTTCTCATAATCTTTCTCATAAAGTCAGGTTGTTTTAATCAATGCCTCTGGAAACCGGCGCTGCATTGTCACCAACAGGCTGAAATGAACCTGAAAATTGCGCTGATCATGGCTTTGAAGGTGCAACCTTACAGATTTCAGTGGGCTTCACACCGGGCATTCACGTCCAGCAGGTCGATTGGCGGGAATCCTACAGGGGCCAGGGGCCAGCCCGGGATTGCCATATGCGCCAGATCCTTGGCGGAACACGCCAAAACTGCCCCAAAAGGTCTATTTAATATTGGGGCAGCCAAATGAGGGGGACACCACGGCAAGGTCACCATCGCAAGACAGGGAGCGCAAACATGTGCGAAAGCATCCGGGAGTACCTTCATTACGCACGTTTAGCCAGATGATCTATATTGGTAGAGGTGCGGACTACAGGTGGATGAAGCGTCTATGTAGACCGAGCTCACAAATCATGGGTGAAAACAGAAAACTATTCAGGAGATCTGCCATTGAACAAAATGAAAAACGTTTGGATTACCCCGATGTTAGGTATCGCCCTCTTGTGGAGTTCAGCTGGTTATGCCGGCTGCACTCCGTCACAAGTTACTGGCGTATGGGAGGCAGCTTTCTCCAACGGTAATTCATGCCGTTTCAAGCTGAAACCCAACGGCACGATCGATACGGCAGACGCTGTCTGTTATGACCCGGATCGTGGCACGGCAGGTTTCGATTCAGGGACAGTCAAGGTGAAAGGCGACTGCTTTGCCGAAGGGGAAGTTGTCATTGGGGGAGTCACGGTAGAGCTCCCGGTCCAGTTCTCCAGCAGTCGGGGCACGGCTGCCGGGAGATTCAGGATTCCCGACGATGGTTCAAAAGGCAGTGTCGTGATGGTACGCGTCCCCTAGGCCCCGATCGGGGCCATTGCGCGCAGCCACCCGTTCAGCGAAGGGCGTTCAGTAGTTCTTCAGCGACGGCTTCCGAGGACGCCGGGTTCTGGCCGGTAATCAACAGGCCGTCAACCATGACCTTGGGGTTCCAGTCCTCTGTTTTTTGATAGATGCCGCCCAGCGCGGTCAATTTCTCCTCGAGCAGGTAAGGAACGACGTCTGTTAACCCTACCGCCGCTTCTTCAGAATTGCTGAACCCGGTCACTTTTTTTCCTTGCACCAGCGGGTCACCATTGGGGGCCCTGGCGTTCAGCAGGACCGCCGGGGCATGACAGACAGCCGCGACCGGCTTGCCTGCAGCAATAAAGCCCTCAATGAGCGTGATGGAATTTTGGTCGCTGTACAGGTCCCACAAGGGGCCATGTCCACCGGGATAGAAAACGGCATCAAAATCCTCCGCCTTCATGTCGGCCAGTCTTGCCGTGTTGGCCAGTTCCTTCTGGGCCGCGGGGTCGCCCTCAAACCGACGCGTAGCATCCGTTTGAAACTCAGGTTCGCTGCTTTTGGGATCCAGCGGCGGCTGACCACCCTCAGGTGACGCCAGTGTCAGCCGGGCACCGGCATCTTTGAGGCGATAGTAGGGGGCGGCAAATTCCTCCAGCCAGAAGCCGGTTTTCTCACCCGTATCGCCCAGCTGGTCGTGAGAGGTCAGGACAATCAATACGTTCATGTTTCAGCTCCAGTTGCGCTGTTTCGAATCACTGCCAGTCTACTGGCAATACCACACCATCTCCACAGATGGTCATCTATTACCCACCCTCTCAGGATTCATTTTCATGCGAAACGATCACCATCGCATCGCCGGCCAGACTTACCGTTACGTCGACGTCGATGGGACGACAGCACACCTGACAATCCTCGACATAAGCCTGGTGGTCAATCGATAAGTCGATAACCACTTCTATCTGTTCCCCACAGTAGGGGCAATCTACCCGTTTGGTACCGAGCATGGGACTCTTTCCTCGCTGAATGCCGGGAAGGTCACCCGTCCAGGGCCAGCATAGCTCTGGTCACAGACTCGCCTGTGATCCAGGTGTTCCTCCTTCTTCACAATACGGCAGGCGATCTGATCCGGTTTTACCGATCTATTCCGAAGGTGAGATCCGCATGCACGTTATCCTCGACGACATTTGAGACTCCCGGCGCCAGGTGGACCGGATCGGAAAAAGGTACGTACCTACTCAGACCAGAATACACCAATCAACGTGCGATCAGTCGGACCAGCTCGACAGGAAGCCTGCCGTGACCTTGAACGCACTGACAGGGTTATCCAGAGAGGACACCCATGCCAGAAGGCCCTGAAATCAGGCGGGCGGCCGATACTATTGCCGCAGCCCTCGTAGACCGCGAGATAACCAGCGCCCGCTTCGGCCTGCCGCGGTTGCGGCGCTACGCCCGGTCTTTCGTGGGCCGCCGTGTCATCGACATAGAGACCCGAGGCAAGGCCATGCTCACCCACTTCGATCACGGCCAGAGCATATACTCACATAACCAGCTTTACGGCGTCTGGCGCGTCGTCGCAGGCCACCGGCTGCCGGAAACCAATCGCTCCCTGCGCCTGCTGCTCCAGACAGAAACGCACAGCGCTATTCTATACAGTGCATCGGACATCAGCGTGTGGCAGACCGAGCAGCTGGCAGCGCACCCTTTCCTGAGCAGGCTGGGCCCCGACATCATGGATCCGGGCCTCACCTGGCGCGACGTGTCCCTGCGCCTGGCGGAGCAGCCCTTCAGCGAGCGGGAGTTGGCGGCTCTCTATCTCGACCAGGCCTTTCTTGCGGGCAATGGCAACTACCTGCGCTCGGAGATCCTGTTCGATGCAGGCCTGCATCCTCGCAGAAGGCCATCAACGCTGAGTCGCGGCGAGCTTGGCAGACTGGCACGCAGCACGCTTGCCATCAGCAGACGCAGCTATGATACCGGCGGCATCACCCTGGCACCTCGCCTTGCCAGGCAGCTGGTGAAGCAGGGTCTGGAGAGGGAGTGGCGGCGTTTTTACGTGTTCGGGCGCAGCGGCCGGCCCTGTTATCACTGCGGTACGCCGATAAACCGCAGCGAGGCCAACAGCAGGCGCCTGTACCATTGTCCCACCTGCCAGCCGTGAGGCCGGGCCGAGCAGTCCGGAGAGCCATCCAACCTGCCACTACCCGCGTATAGAACGTGCTTAGGGGCAAATTCGCTCAAACTGAGCTTTACCGGCCTTGCTGGCTCTGCACTCGTGCTTTGAGACCCGGCTAGGTGGGCCGGGCACATTATGCCCGTAATAATCGAGGAACAGACTGGATCATGACTCCTGAGTCGCGACGCAACATGATGATGACGCTGGCAGTGCTGCTGGTCGGAGGTGGTATTGCCTATGGGCTCCTGGTGGGCAAGCCGGGGCCTGCGCCCGCGGCAGCCCCCGAGACCGCGCCCCCTCTGGTAGACCTCGTCACCGTCCAGCCTGCCCTGCACTCATTGAGCGTTGAAACGCAGGGCACGGTGCAACCCCTGCGGGAAATAGACCTGATCAGCCAGGTGGCCGGCCGGGTCATCTCCACGGCTGATAGCTTCGCGGCCGGAGGCTTCTTCGCGTCCGGGGAGCCCCTGGTGCGAATCGAGGAGGCGGATTACCAGTTCGCCATCGCCCGGGCCGAGTCGCAGGTGGCAGCGGCGCGACAGCGTGTGGCTGAGGAGCGTGGCCGGGCACTGCAGGCCCGCCGCGAATGGCGTGATCTCGGCAGTGAGCAGGCCAACGACCTGTTCCTGCGCAAGCCGCAGCTGGCTGCAGCAGAGGCGGCCCTCCGTGCAGCGGAAGCCGACCTCGACGCGGCGCGCCTGGACCTGGAGAGAACCAGGGTTTCCGTCCCCTTCAAAGGCCGCATCAGCGAAAAATACGTGGACGTGGGTCAGTACGTCACCCGCGGGACGCCCATCGCCCGGGTCTACGCTACGGACGTGGCTCAGGTGCGACTGCCACTGACCGACCGGCAGGTTGCATTGCTGCACCTGCCCCTCAGCTACGAGAGCGGCGGAGACGATTCCCCCGCCGGCGCCGAAGTGGTCCTGCGGGCCCGCTTCGCCAACCAGGCCTGGGAATGGCGTGGTCGCATCGCGCGAACTGACGCCAGCATCGACGTCGACAGCCGGATGGTCCATGCGGTGGCCGAGGTCCAGCAACCCTTCGCCAGAGAGCCCGACAGCGAGCGGCCTCCCCTGGCACCCGGTCTGTTTGTCAGTGCCACAATCAGCGGGCGCCAGATCGACGGCGTCGTCGAACTGCCCCGCGATGCTCTGCGGACAGACGGTTCAGTACTCGTGGTCGACAACCAGCAGCGGGCCCAAACCAAGCCCGTGGATGTGCTGCAGAGCACGTCGCACCGGATGTGGGTAAGCGGGCTCGACAGAGGCGATCGCGTCATTGTCAGCGATCCTTCGGTCGCGGTAGCGGGTATGGAAGTGACAGTGAACGATAGCGCTGCCCTGGCCGGGCGGGGTAACTGATCATGGGAGGGCCTGTTCGCTGGTTCATCGATAATCCTATTGCCGCCAACCTGCTGATGGTATTTCTCCTGATCGGAGGCCTGCTGGGCGTGCAGGCACTGGACAAGCAGTTTTTCCCCGAATTCGAACTGAACCGGGTCAATGTGTCCCTGGCCTACCCGGGCGCCGGCCCGCGTGAAATCGAGGAACAGATCTGTATCCGGATCGAGGAGGCCATTCACGATCTCACGGGTATCAGAGAAATACGCTCCACCGCCCGGCAGGGCCTGGGAACAGTCGTCATCGAGGCGGAGCCCGATTACGACATGCAGCGCCTGACGTCGGAGATCAAAACCCGGATCGACGCCATTGACACGTTTCCCCAGGATGCCGAACGGCCAGTTGTGACGGAATTGGCTCACCGGAACCATATGGCCGTAGTGTCCCTGGCTGGCGACATCGGCGAACGGGAGCTCAAGGAACTCGGCGAACAGCTGCGGGACGACCTGGCCGGGCAGCCTCATGTGTCCGTGGTGGAGCTCGCCAGCCCAAGGCCCTACGAAGTAGCGGTGGAGGTGTCAGAATACACACTGCGCCGCTATGGCCTCACCTTTACCGACGTGGTGGAAGCCATTCGCGGCTCCTCCCTCAACCTGCCGGCTGGTGCGATCAAATCCTCAGACGGGGATATTCAACTGCAGACCCGGGGGCAGGCCTACAACCGGTATGATTTCGAACGCATCCCGCTGCTCACCACCCGAGAGGGTACCCAGGTCTTGCTGGGCGACGTGGCAACCATTGTCGACGGGTTCGAGGACCAGGACGTGCGCACGCGTTTCAATGACAAGCCTTCTCACAACCTGCACGTCTTCGTCACATCCAACCCTGATACCTTGAAAACAAGCGAAGTCGTCCATGCCTGGGTGGAGGATGCACGCCGGCGGCTGCCTCCCGGGGTGGAGCTGGCGGTCTGGCAGGACTCGTCGGTGCCTTTCAAGGGCCGGGTGAATACGCTGCTCAAGAACGGTATCGGCGGCCTGTTGCTGGTATTCCTGGTGCTGGTTCTGTTCCTGCGCCCAAAACTTGCCTGGTGGGTATGCGTCGGGATCGGGGTAGCGTTCACAGGCACACTGTTCATGCTGCAATATACCGGGGTCAGCCTGAACATGATCTCCCTGTTTGCTTTCCTGCTGATACTGGGCATCGTGGTCGACGACGCCATTATCGTCGGCGAGTCCATACACGCCCGTCAGATGGCGGGAGAAACCGGCTCGCAAGGTGCATTGAGCGGCACACGCAGCGTCATCAAGCCGGTGATGTATGCCGTCATCAGCACCATGATTTTTTTCGCTCCCCTGCTCTTCATGCCGGGTGATATGGCCGATGCGGCGACCGCGATACCGATCGTGGTGATACTCGCCCTCACCTTTTCGCTGGTGGAGTGCCTGCTCATCCTGCCGCCTCACCTGGCCCACATGCGAGCGCCGCGGCCCAGTCGTTTCGCCCTCATGCGCCAACTGGAGACCCTGCGGCAGGGCTGCGCCGATTCGATGACCCGCTTTGCGCGCAACGTTTACCGACCTTTCCTTGCCAGGAGCCTGCAGGCCAATCTGCTCGTCGCTTCGATATTCCTCGTGGCGCTGCTGATCAGCCTGGCTCTGTACGCCGGCGGCTGGCTGCGTACCGGCTTCTTCCCCTCGATCAATTCCGACTATGTGGTCGCGGAGATCGAGCTGCCGGAGGGTGGCTCGTTCTCCGATACCCTGCGGGTGCTCAGGCAGGTCGAGGCCGCTGCGATCAGCGTGAAATCAGAGTACAACGCAGATCCAGACCTCAACATCTTCGGCCCGGTGATCGGCCATATCGATTCGCGGGGGCAGGACAACGAGGTGAAGGTCACCATCGAATCCACCTCCGACCTGGTAGACACAGCTGACCTGGCCCGGCGCTGGCAGGAGCTGATCGGCGATATCACCCCGCTGAAGAACCTGCAGCTCGATTACACAATCAACGAACGCGGAAAGCCGATCCGCCTCGTGCTCGCCTCGCCCTCTCTGGATGACCTGCGGGCCGTTGCGGTGGAACTGCGTCAGGTGCTCGAGTCCTATCCCGGTGTGCACAACATCAATGACACACTCGATTCGCCTCGGGACGAGCTCGTGCTCGATCTGAAACCGGCCGCGGAGAATCTCGACATTGCGCTGCCTGACCTGGCGCGCCAGGTGCGCCAGGCATTCTATGGCGCTGAAGCCCAGCGTATCCCCCGCACCAAGGAAGACGTGCGGGTCATGGTACGCTACCCGGAAAATGAGCGTCTTTCGGTGGAGAACCTGAGCGGCATGCGGATGCGTACACCCGAGGGTACGGAGGTACCTTTCGACACGGTCGCGGATATCCGTTACGAGCCGGGCTACCTGACCATCGAGCGCCTGGACCGCAAGCGGACCCTGGAGGTCAGCGCCGACGTTGCCCGCGGCGTGTCCGATCCCCGGGCCGTGGTGAACGCGATCATCCAGACGCACATGCCCGAGTGGAGAGCCAGATACCCGGGCCTCAGCCTGGGCCTTGACGGCGAACTGCAGGAAGAGTCGGACTTCATGAGTGCCATGCTGAAATACATGGGATTATCGATGCTGGTCATCTACGCCCTGATGGCCATACCGTTCAGGTCTTACTGGCAGCCCATCCTGGTGCTGACGGCGGTGCCCTTCGGCGTTATGGGCGCGATCTTCGGTCACCTTATCCTCAACTGGCAAGTGAGCATCTTCTCCCTCATGGGCGTGATCGCCTGCGCAGGGGTGGTAGTCAACGACAACCTGGTCCTGATCGATCGCATCAACCAGCTCCGCAGCGCTGGCCACGGCGTGATGGAGGCCCTGCTCGAGGCCGGTGAAAATCGCTTCCGACCCATCGTTCTCACGTCGTTGACAACGTTTATCGGCCTGTTGCCGATCATGGCGGAGACCAGTGTGCAGGCCCAGTTCCTGATCCCCATGGTCACCTCACTGGCGTTCGGGATTCTGTTTGCCACGGCGGTCACCCTGATTCTGGTGCCCACCCTTTACCTTATGGGCGAGCAGCTGATCGAGCGCATGGGGGGGGCCGGCCAGCCCGAAAAGGTCTATCTGTCGTCGCGAGGCCAATCTGCCGTGGAACCGGATCGGGGCCCTGCCCACGAGACCTGATGTTTATGCCAGCTGGATCTGCCGACTAATGCGTAACGAAAAGCGGCCGGGACGGCCACAGCGCGCGACGTCCGTCGCGGTGAGCCTGTCTCTGGCTCTCTGTCTGATCTCCAGCGCTCATTCGCTGCCGGACGATCATGCAGTGGAGGTGACGGAGGTCGCGGATTTCGATCACCCCTGGGCAATGACCTTCCTGCCTGAAGGGCGTTTGCTGCTCACCGAAAAGTCCGGCACCCTGCTGCTGGTAGGCACCGACGGCAGACGCGCGGAGATAGACGGCGTGCCCGAGGTAGCTCATGGTGGGCAGGGCGGCCTGGGAGACGTGGTACTGCACCCGGAGTTTGAGGGGAACGGCCTCGTCTATCTCAGTTATGCCGAAGCCGGTGCAGGCGGCTACGGCGCCGCTGTAGCCAGGGCACGGCTTGAGTTGCACGAAGCGGGGGGCTCGCTCGAGGCGCTGGAGGTGATCTGGCGACAGACGCCGAAAGTCCGGGGCCGGGGCCATTACGGACACCGCATCGCTTTCGGCCCCGATGGTTATCTCTGGATAAGCTCGGGGGAGCGCCAGAAGTTCGACCCCGCCCAGGACATGAGCAGCAACCTGGGAAAAATTCTGCGCCTGCGAGACGACGGCAGCATTCCCGATGACAACCCTTTTGCAGATCGCGGTGGCGTCACCGCTCAGATCTGGTCGTCCGGCCATCGCAACCCACTGGGCCTCGCCTTCGATCACACCGGGCGTCTGTGGAACGTCGAAATGGGCCCCCGGGGAGGCGATGAACTGAATCTCGTCGAGCGGGGCGCCAATTACGGCTACCCCATCGTCTCCAACGGTGACCACTACAGCGGACGCGAAATCCCGGACCATGACACCCGGCCCGACTTCAACAAGCCTGCCATCTCATGGACGCCCGCCATCTCCCCGGCCAGTCTGATCTTCTATTCAGGCGACGAATTCCCGCAGTGGCGCGGCAGCGCGTTGATTGCCGGCTTATCATCCAGGGGGCTTGTGCGTGTAGAATTCGACGACAATCTCGCCCGGGAGGCGGGACGCATTCCCCTGGGAGCGCGAATCAGAGAAGTGGAACAGGGACCCGACGGGGCCCTGTGGCTGCTGGAAGACGCCAAGCATGATTCGCAGGGGCGACTGCTGCGGCTGAACCGGAAACATTGAATTACAGGAGATCATTACAATGCCCAGGGACTTACTATCTACGCGACTGATGGCCAACCGGGTTTTACTGCCCCTCGGGCTCGTCGTCGCTGTCTTCGCCGTGGGTTGCTCCAGTGGTTCGGATGGGGGGCCTGCCACTCCCCCGGACAGGCCCGATCCCCCGGTAGTGCTGGAGGACCGGGCCTACTACATCCTGCCGCCGGGGAACTTCGGCGGCCTGCCGACCACCGAAAACTCCTTTGATCAGCTGGGGCTGTACGACGGGCTGACACCGCTGCGCGGCAACGTCTCCGACGAGGATATCGACCGGCTGTACCTTCCCGAGGACTTCCAGCCGGTCGGCGAAACCTTCGAGGAAGCCACGGGTCGCCCCGGTACAACCATCCTCTACGACGAGTTCGGCGTGGCCCACATCACCGGTGAAACCAGGGAGGATATGGTCTTCGGCGCCGGCTGGGTAACGGCCCGGGACCGGGCCATACTGGTCAATCTGGGGCGCTACCCCGCCCGGCTTGCGGTAGCGGATGTACCGGGGATCGACGCCTTCGCGGTTCTGCTCAACGGGCAGACATTCGTGCCCAGTGTCGCGGC
>Ga0316201_10002035_pt1 | contig 14170 bp, 9 predicted proteins | sample CS6wburrow_MG_FD_204516 | JGI IMG/M metagenome (GOLD analysis project Ga0316201, IMG submission 204516) | Coastal sediment microbial communities from Delaware Bay, Delaware, United States - CS-6 worm burrow | ecosystem: Environmental > Aquatic > Marine > Coastal > Sediment | place: USA: Delaware... | reverse complement strand
CGGCCGTTTCATCAGCACCGCCTAGATCATCATCTAATGACAAATCATCGTCTAAAGATAAGTCATCGTCTAATGACAAGTCATCACCGCCGGCCGTTTCATCAGCACTGCCTAGATCATCATCTAATGACAAATCATCGTCTAAAGATAAGTCATCGTCTAATGACAAGTCATCACTACTGGCCGCTTCATCACCAGCACCTAGATCATCTAATGACAAATCATCGTCTAAAGATAAATCATCATCACCACTGGCCGCTTCATCATCACCACCCAGTTCATCTAATGACAAGTCATCGTCTAAAGATAAATCATCACCACCTGCTGCCTCTTCCTCGGCACCGCCTAGAGCATCGTCTAATGACAAGTCATCGTCTAAAGATAAGTCATCGTCTAAAGATAAGTCATCATCACCACCTGCTGCCTCTTCCTCGACACCGCCGAGATCATCTAAGGATAAGTCGTCACCTAAATCTAGGCTTTCTTCACCACCGTCAGCATCCGCCTGTTCATCACTGTCGCTAAGAGAGAAATCATCATCTAAATCTAAAGAAAGACTGTCATCCTCTACTTCATCCTCGGTGCTATCCACATCAAGTCCCAAATCACCCAAATCATCGCCGCCTTCTAACAAATCTATCTCATCACCCGTATCATTGCCGAGCAATGACAGAAGATCATCATCCGTTCCTTCCTCTGTTAACAGTGATGCATCCATTGATTCGTCTGTTTCGTCACCGCCTAGCGTAGCGGCAGCAATGGCACCCGCTCCCAATGCAGCAGCCCCTGCTGCAACAGCAACGCCAGCACCGACACCTTGACTTGATGGTGTCGTATCCAATTCACGCCCAGGAGATAAACCTTGCCAGAGTGTTTGAGCTTTATCCCATAAAGGCCCTTGCCCATCGACAGCACTATGTAGTAGCTTGGCTTGTTGTTCAAATTCATCAACTTCCTTGGCTTGTGCATGAATTTCCAGCAATTCCAAGCGATATTCAGCGTGATCGGGGTATTTCTCAATCGCTTCATTCATCAAGTCTTTAGCTTTCTCGAAATTCCCAAATTCCTTGTACACACCCACTTCTTCACGTAAATCCTGATCAAAAGTCGGATCAACACCCTCACCCGTTTCGAGCTTGCCCTCATCGCCGAGTTGTTGAATCATGTCATCAATATCTTGAAGAGGCGCGTTGTCACTTTCCCCATCCGTTAGTGGTTTTCCTTCTGCTTCTAAACGCTCCAATTCTTCTTCGATTTCTTCCTCGCTCAATTCAGTGCCAGCTTTCCATTCTGGTGGTTCAAGTGATTTTGAAGAACGGCCTTTCAAAAAACCAACAAGGAGAAATAACAAGAGTGTTCCCCCTCCGATACCGCCAACAGTCAGCCAACCCCCTGGGAGTTGTTCATCCACAAACATCTGAGCCGTTGCGACAAACGTGGGTTCCGCTTCTGGAGAATCCTTTTTGTCATCCTCAGGCTTTTGTTCGTCTTTCGGCGGTTCGCCTGAATTTTGAGTATCTGTTTCAGCAAGCAGCCCTTTTCCCCCAGCTTGAGCATCGCCAGTGGTACTAAAGCCATCCCCTTCGCCAGGTTCTGTTTCATCTAATCCTGGGGTTAGGGTATCTTGCCCACCAGCAACTTGCGTTTCTCCTTCAGGTTGTTTTTCAAGAACATTAGGCTCTTTTTCCGGGGTTGAAGGGCCTGTCGTTCCGCTTGTTTCAGCTTGTTGTCCCGTCTCAAGGGCTGGTTTACGAGTGGGCTGAACAGATGCTATTTTTGTTTCGCCGCTTTGTAATGCTGCAATTTGGTTTTGGAGCTGCCGATTGTCGTCCGCTTGTCTCTTCAGTTGCTTTTGTAACTCGGCCAGTTGTCTGTTTTGAAGCGATACCATTTCATTGAATTTCTTCAACTGCTTTTCCATGGTCATAACCATCTTCTTAGTCGCAGTCAAGTCTTCTTTTAAATCCTTGTTTTCGCTTTCAATACTGTAATTTTTTTCCGTAACCTTCTCCAATTGGTTACGAAATTTGTTAAGCTCGGCCGTATTATTCCCACTCACTTGTGGCGCTTTAGGAGAACCCGCTCCCTTTTCCTTTGATTTAGGCCCACCAAGCTTCACTTCTGCTTCTGGCTTAGTTGTCTCAGGTTTCGTTTTAGCTCGAGTTGTGTCTGTTTGTGGAGCCGTGCCTGTCTCTTCACTCATTTCCGTCTCACGCCGAATGTCTTGTTTTTCAACGACACGAGTCATTCTGCCATTCCAACTCGGTATGCGTAACACCTTTCCGGCCTTAAGCAAATTCATATTCCTTCTGATAAAGGCACCTGGATTAGCACGGTAAATTTTCAACATCTGTTCCCGCATAGACACCCCTTTAGAACGGGTACGTTGAGCAATTTTCCACAAGGTATCATTTCTAACCACAGTATAAGAGGCACTTCTAGTGGCCTTGGGTGTTACCCGCTTTTTAGGGGGTTTATACTTCGGTTTTTTAGGTTGACTCGTTTTTCGAGTGGTTTCGGTTTTGCGAGATGGGGTTTCCGTAGATTGGCGAGAGACTGGGGTTAATTGATCCTGTTCTGAAATACGACGGCTCAATGTTTGAATAGGAGCCGACTTATATAAAGGAGGATCTAACAATGCGGTATATTCGCGCAAAATTCGCCCCCCTGGCCATCTGACTTCAACTAAAAAGTTGATAAAAGGTTCTTTCACCGGCTGTTGGGTGGTCAGCTTAATAACAGCATTATTCGTTTCAGCAAGCTGTTGAACATTAAAATCTATCTTGGTGAGCAGATAGGGACGATCTAAGCCTGCCCTTTGAAAAGCTCTAGCCGAGGCTAGGCCGACTTTGATATTGCGAGCCTCACCGGAAGGAATAGATAACACATTGATTTTTGCATTGAGGGATTCATTCAGTTTTGAATAAACTTGGATATGGCCGAGCCCAAGTGCTGATACCTCAAGCGCCAAGAATGTGCCTATTAAGGCTAAGGATATCGTCAGTTTACGCTTCATCACGATTTTCCTTCTTTGATGGAATGGGCAATAACGAATGAGTGACTGGCCGTTCAAAATTTTCCATTCGCTATTCGTTATTCACCTATTAAATTAAAATTAACGCATTATCAAGTTCCACATTTCACGCTAAAGTTTCGCGAAGCGAAACAAAGCGCGTGAAATACAGTTTTTGCGCGCAAAAACTTTTGCGTGGAACCGAAGGTCAGCGAAGCTAAATCAGTTATCAATTATCACATCAGTTATCAAAATATTAGAGTTATCCCGGAAACTAAGGCCTTGATTTTTATTATCAAAGTCTCTCTTCTTTTCAATGGGTTATGTTTATTTAGGGACAACTCTATTGATATTCTCAGTGATCTTTAAGGGCAACTGAATTTATATGATAAACTATAGAATCTACTTTAAGAAGTCTTGGTAAGTATAACTTATATATGATCTTTTACCAAAATTTCGGCAATTTGAATACTGTTCAGGGCTGCCCCTTTGCGGATATTATCGGAGACAACCCACAAGTTAAGGCCGCGTGGATGAGAAATATCTTCGCGTATACGCCCAACAAAAACGGGGTCTTTTCCCGCCCCCTCAGTGACAGCGGTAGGATAGCCACCGTCTTCGCGCTCATCCATCAAGACAATCCCAGGGGCATTTTTGAGCAATTCTCGTGTCTGTTCGGTACTGATTTTATCACGAGTTTCAATATGCAGCGCTTCGGAGTGCCCATAAAAAACGGGAATACGAACAGCCGTGGGATTCACTAAAATCGCGTCATCCTCAAAAATCTTTTGCGTTTCCCAAACCATTTTCATCTCTTCTTTGGTATAGCCATTGTCCATGAAAATATCAATATGTGGCAAGGCATTAAAAGCGATTTGTTTGGGATAGACTTCGGGGGTAATCGCTTTGCCATTGAGCAATGCCGCGGTTTGGCCGGCCAATTCTTCAATAGCGTTTTTACCGGTGCCTGAGACGGATTGATAAGTCGCCACATTAATGCGCTCAATACCCACCGCGTCATAAATCGGCTTAAGGGCAACGAGCATTTGTATTGTAGAACAATTGGGATTAGCAATGATATTGCGCGACTTATATTGTGCGATGGCATGAGGATTCACTTCTGGCACCACAAGGGGAATATCCTCATCTCGGCGAAACTGTGAAGTATTATCCACCACAACACACCCAGCTTGTGCAGCACGCAGGGCATGAACAGCTGACACTGAGGCACCGGCTGAAAATAAACCGATTTGTGCTTTAGAAAAGTCAAATTGTTCCAAATCCTCAATCATTACAGATTGACCCTTAAACTGAATTCGCTTACCCGCCGAACGGCTACTGGCTAAAGGATATAAGTGATTGACAGGAAAATCACGTTCTTCAAGGATAGAGATCATGGTTTCACCGACGGCACCGCTGGCACCGACAACTGCAACATCAAATAAACGACTCATTGATTTAATATATTCTCCTGATATGGGAATTTAATTTGACAAGGATGCTCGGATTTGTGGTTTTGGGTTAATCTTGCAATGTAGATAAATACAATAAAACGCTGATTAAAGCCAAAGCAATCAACGTTCCATTCCCTCTCATAAAATCACCCACATTGCTATTGATTTTTGAGTTTTGATAAAAGATCAAGGAAATGGCTTGCCGTTGTCTATTAATTTTTTGGAGTTACCTCCCTAACGCAGCCACCACTGCATCACCCATTTCACGGGTACCCACTGCTGTTTGCCCTTCTTCTTGAATATCTGGAGTACGCAAACCATCGCGCAAAACTTGAGTCACCGCATTTTCAACGGCCGTAGCCAGTTCCGCTTGATTTAAACTATACCGCAACATCATAGCCACTGATAAAATCGTCGCTAATGGATTAGCCCTATTTTGGCCCGCAATGTCAGGGGCCGAACCATGTATCGGTTCATACATCCCCTTATTATGGGCATCTAAAGAGGCCGAAGGCAACATGCCAATAGAACCCGTCAATTGAGAGGCCAAATCCGACAAAATATCACCAAACATATTCGTTGTCACGATAACATCAAATTGTTTAGGCGCACGTACCAATTGCATCGCCGCATTATCCACATACATGTGAGTCAATTGAACATTAGGATAATCCTGACTCACTCGCGTCACCACTTCTCGCCAAAATTCAGTCGCTTCCAACACATTCGCCTTATCAACAGAACACAAGCGTTTTTGGCGTTTTTCCGCACTGTCAAAGGCAACCCGTGCAATGCGTTCAATTTCACTTTCACTATAGACAAGCGTATTAAAGCCTTGCCGCTCCCCATTCTCCAAAGTGCGCATACCCCGCGGTTGCCCAAAATAAATCCCACCCGTTAATTCGCGCACAATTAAGATATCTAATCCTGCAACCACTTCAGGCTTAAGCGTTGACGCATTAGCCAATTCAGAAAACAATAAAGCCGGCCTTAAATTGGCAAACAGTTCAAGTTCAGAACGCAAACCTAATAAACCTTTTTCAGGGCGACGTGCGATCTCCAGCGGCTCCCACTTAGGCCCCCCAACGGCCCCTAATAGCACCGCATCCGCTTTTTTAGCCAATGCCAAAGTCTCAGCCGGCAAAGGATATCCAGTAGCATCAATCGCAGCACCACCAACCAAACCCTGCTCTACTTGCACATTCAAACCAAACGACTTTTGTAAGGTTTCCAATACTTTAAGAGCCTCTGCGATGATTTCAGGGCCGATACCGTCGCCGGGTAAAACTGCGATAGTTTGAGTCATAACATCCCACTTGATAAATTAAATTAAATGAAAAATGAACAATAAAAAGCATGGACTCCAAAATTTTTTTTAGATCGGAGTGCAAATTTTAGTTTGCAATGCCCCCAGAAACTAAAGTTTGTACTCCAAATCTGTGAAGCCTTTTTTAATTAAGGAAAATAATTCTCTGAATAGCCTATTTGAACAAAACCCTTACGAATTTAAAGCCTCTCGTTCTGATAGATTTATATCAAAGCGTTTAGCATTAACCATTAACCATTAATCATTAAGCATTATTCACAGAAAAAGCCAAGGCGTTTCCTGCTTACGCCGATTTTCATAAGCCGTAATCGCATCAGTATGTTGCAAACTGAGCCCAATATCATCTAACCCATTGAGCAAACACTGTTTTCTAAAAGCCTCTACCTTAAAGCTCAAATGCTTTCCTGCCGGAATAGTCACCGTTTCTGCCTCTAAATCAATAGTCAAACGATAACCAGGCGTGGCTTCCACCGCTTTAAACAACGTTTCAAGAATTTCTTCTCTTAACACTATCGGTAAAATGCCATTTTTAAAGCAATTATTATAAAAAATATCGGCAAAACTAGGGGCAATAATGGCCCTAAAACCATAATCAAGCAAAGCCCAGGGCGCATGTTCACGGCTAGAGCCACAGCCAAAATTTCGACGTGCCAACAAAATTTGCGCCCCCTGATAACGGGCCTGATTGAGTACAAAATCTTCATTTAAAGGGCGATGAGTACAATCCTGCCCCGGTTCCCCATGATCTAAATAACGCCATTCATCAAATAAATTCGGTCCAAAACCGCTACGAAGAATGGATTTTAAAAATTGTTTAGGAATAATGGCATCAGTATCAACATTAGCGCGATCCAATGGCGCCACTAAACCCGTCAAAGTGGTAAAAGCATCCATAATCAGTTATCAGTTATCAGTTATCAGTTATCAGTTATCAATTATTTATCAATTTGTTCGTGCAAGAAAAAGGTTGGGAGGGGTAATGCCTCAAAAACCGGTTATAAGTTTACCAAACATTTTCTCTGTACAGGATAAAAATTTGTAAATGACTGATTCTTCTATTTTATATCTTATAGCTTCAATAAAAACAATGGATTACAAAAATTATTCATTTTTTGTTCTGTACTTAAAACTCATTGAAAACACAATAAACTTTCATCAATAACTTAGCTTATATTTAAGGGACAAGTCTAATGAATATTATCAAATTTTCCATACCAACGTATCCATTATCGCATCTATAAAATGCCGAAGCATACAATCTTTACCCACCTACTAGGCTAATTCAGACAGTTTCATAATGAAATATTGAGAGCTGGGGCAATTCGGATGTTTAGCCGCTCGACAAACATCAAAACCATAATCACGGATAAATTTACGTGCAAAGACTTTTTTGCTACCTGGGCCGCGTTGTTTTGGAGAATTTGTGCCTAATTTTTTAATGTAATCCCAAGGCATGACATCGGTTTCTTCTGGCTTTTCCAATTGAAAATGGTCATCTTCTAACCACCTTCTCATGGCTTGTGTATCGGCTAAAAACCAAGATTCCATTGCTTTACGGGCAATCACAACCAAATCAATATCTTTGTTACCAATCATTTTTTTACGTTCGGTAATACAAGGCACACACTCTTCTGGATCAAGATCAGCTAACACAACGATTTTATCCGGTTGTGCCTGTATCATTAATTTTTGCACGTATATTTCGATTTTTTGGCTACACAGATTCCTATTGCCACCCGCATCCACAACGTCATCAAGAATTTCTAAACCACATTCTTGTTTAGCCCAATTTTTAAAAGTGGCACTTTCGATTAATTTCTTATCTGAAACACCTTCGACAACAAAACCTACCTTTACCACGGCAAACCTCCCCCAAGCAAATTAGACAACCAAGCTTCATCTACACCCAAAGGGGCTAAGTCTGCTTGTTGTAAACGACCAGCAGCGGCAGATTTCATTTGGGTTCGACCCTTTTTTTTATCGACTAACCACAGTTCATTGAGCTTTAATTGACGTACAACCGATTCACTATGGGTAGTCATCCAGATAGGATTGGAATGAGAAGCCTGTTCACGAATCAAGTCAATCAATTCAAAAATAGCTTGAGGGTGCAAACCCCGTTCCGGCTCTTCAATTAAAGTCAAACCGTATCTAGGTGTATCCAAAACAGCCACTAACAAACTCAGTGCGTAAATGGTGCCATCTGACATAAGATGAGCAGGAAATTGTCTGCCTTGTTCTTTAAATGAAATGGTCGTGTTAATCGCTAAGTTTTGTCGCTCCGTTTTAATCTCTTGAATGCTGGGAACGACGGTTTCCATCCATTCTAAAATCGTTTCCCGTAAATTATCATCCTGTTCCAAACGCCGTAATACACTCGCCAGGTTGTAAGCGTTAGATTTTAACAGCGAAGCGTCTTGATTAGATTGCTCCTGATCCGGGGCTCTAAAAGGGTTATCAATGCGATAGATACTGATGTTTCTTAATAATGCACTTAATGGCAATCTTGGTATCGCAGATAGCCCTGAATACTCAAGCATCTCTCGAAAAGGGTTAAATTCTTTAGGCAAATTGATGGCCAAACTCTCATTTCTAATGAGTGTCTTTTCTTGATTAATAAAAAGTTGTTCGTTGATTTCTGGAGCAGTATCTAACGAATTAATGATTAATTTGTATTGATACTGGGTATCAATTAAATTATCTTCCATCTTCGTGGGCAAAGTACACTCAATTTCAAACTCAAATCGCCGAGCAGACTCTTCATTTTCTTGAATAGAATGAATATGCTCAAATCCGCCATGCCAACGCAGCGCATCTGTTATCCCATGACGCATAAAACGACTCACGAAATCCAGCGCATCAAAAAAATTACTTTTACCGCTACCATTGGCACCCGCAAAGACAGAAAAATCATTAACCTGCCTTAATTCCAAGGACTCAATGCTTTTGAAATGAGATATCTTTAAAAATAGATTGCCGTTGTTTTGACTCACACTGTCATCTCCGCTAATTGTTGCCTAAAAGGTTCATCATTTTCACCGATATCTTGCGTCTGCACACACATCAACGTGCTGACATCTAAAAAACAAACAATGCCTGATAGAGATAATCGTGAAAATCATCATCTGAACGCCACTTTAACCCTATTTCTTGTAAACCACGGCGAATATGACGCTGTAAGACTTGGCCAAAACGTTTCTCATCTTCAAACAAATTTTCATTATGGAATACGCTTAAGAGGGCACAAATCGCATCCGTAAAATCGCGACAACCTAACTCATCCTGTGTTAGTCCCAAACCTGTGACTTGTTCTAAACGATATTCACTGCCTCGACTGTCCAAACGATCAAAGCTGTCATCTGGTGGGCTTGGCATTTGAAGTGATTTAGCCAGGGCAATACGTAAAACAGTCCATTTAGGCACCTGCTTTTGTGGCGTATTCAAACCGTAAAGACGAATAGCTTGAATCAATTCTTCATCTTGGGCATCCGTATAAATTTCTCCTGCCATGATTTATCTTCCAACATTAAACCTGTTTAAGTTCTTCGACATAAGCCGTTAAATAAATCTAAACGCTGTAAAGCGCATTTACCGGTAGTCCCTACAAACCCGTGGTGGTCTTAAAAATCAATGACTTGTGTGATTTGCTTCGATAGATTTTGCCACGGAAAAACACGGAAAAACACGGAAATATTCCGTGCTTTCCGTGTCATTCCGTGGCTTTTAATCATCCCAATTCTGTAATGATTACCCAATTCGCACTGTTTGAATACCTCCATTGGCAAAAGATCAGTTCTAATAATATCTCCCCCTTTGCGTATTCCTGTTTCTGGAATATCAATAGGAAACGCTTCCAGTATTTCCCTTGAATGAGTGCTGGCAATCACCGTCATACCCGGATGTTCCCTTACAAGCTGTTTTAATAAGTTCAACAGAGCATGTTGCCAGCTAGAGTGTAAGTGTACATCAAGTTCATCAATAATAATCAAAGTGTTACGTGTCATGTGTGCGCCAATACGCAAAAACATTTGCACTAAGCTTTTCTCGCCACTACTTAACCGATCCAAACGATGTTTCTCAGTGCCATTTACCATAACAATGGCTTCTGGCGGGACACGTCTTATGCCATTGATATATTTATTTTTATCAAAAACCAGGTCATTAACGAGTTTGATTACTTTCTCAAAACGGTCATCGTCTAACCATTTAAGCCAAACTAAAAGATTGTCCAGTGATCGAGTCCAAGTACCGTCTTCTCTGGTAATCTCATGAACCGGATAATAACCCCATTTTTCCGGTTCAGTAATACCCCGTTCCATACTGGCGATTACTTCGATATCCCGATAAGCCGAAAAGTAGAGTAATGTGGGTAAGGAAAGGGTTGATTCTTCAAATCCTGCCGGGGATGAAGACATTTCAGCACGAATACGGCCTAATAAATCAGCTACAAACTTATCACTTTTACCAATACGTTCTAAATGTCCCAAGGCAAGGTAACGAAAACCCAAGCGATGCCAAGCCCTCGCACCGTATTTTTCTAGCTGCTTTTCACTCCAAATTTTCATGGCCGGTTGCTCTTCAGCTAAACTACCCGCCAATAGCGATAACACAACACAGTGTTTTTCGCCGCGCCAGTCTAATTTTACCCGTAAATCCCATTGAACTCGCCCCCTACCCTCATCTAAATCTTCATGCCCAAATCGATCCGGTTTGTCTTCTCCTAACAGAGACATGAGACAATACATTATATCCAGTATGGTGGTTTTGCCGCGGCCATTTTGCGACATCAATAAGAAAATATTACAAGGCTGATTTTCGGCATCAGTAAAATCAATTTCATAAGGCGATTCCCGAAAAGGCCCGATATTTTCGATAGTCAACCAAAGGGGTTCAAAAGCTTCAATAAAAAAATCGTCTTTTATCATCAGTCTCCTCATAAAAAATAGCGTTATTGTGTTGAACCGAAGTCACCTATATATATTGCTTGTTCTTTGACTTCAGTCGTATCACCTTGAGCATTATATAAGCAATATTCTTTGTAAATATAAGGTTTTAATTGTTCATATTTACGCACATCTAATTCAGAATCGGTTGGCAAAATAATCACTTGTTTTCCAATATTAGGATAATATTGCCTGAGTAGATTATTTTGATGTTCTCGATCAATACGTGCTAAAGGGGTATCAATAATCAGAGGAATATTTTTCCCAGAAACTTCTTTCAAAGCCCACAATAGCGTCGTAGCAATCAACTGCCTCATGCCCGAAGAGAAATTATTGATGCCCAGAGCATACCCTTCCGCGTTTTCATAGCGAAGCTCAAAATCAGAAGTCACGCGAATATGGTGAATCATCTTGTGTGCCGTCATTAAGATCGGAAAATAATGGTTAATCGCTTGTTCTATTTCTTTTTTCCGTTTATCTTTCAATCTGTCTTTGAATTGACTGAAAAACTCTCGCAGTGCTTTAGCCAGTTCGACTTTTTGACGAGTCTGTTCGTTCAAGTTGACTTGTTCTTGTTGTTGTCTGATGGCCGCTTTTTGCTTGCTGATTTCTGTTTCTAGGCCCTTCATTTCACTGAGTAGCTTTTTAAATTCGGCTTTTTGATTAATCAATTCATTTTGATATTTTTTTTGTTCTACCTTATGTTGCTGATAGCGAGTCCGTTCATCCGCAGATAAACCACTGATAGTATCTAACTTTTCATCAATTTTGATTAACTGGGTTTTAATTTGCTGCAACCTGGGTAATTCATTTATCCGTTCTTGCAAAACTTCTTCAAGTGTATAACGTTGCAATTGTCCCAAAATTGACTTAATACGTGAAGGTTCTAAACGTAACACCGTCTCAAGCGGGATTGAATTAGAAATCAGCTTGTTCTGTAATAAGTGAACCAAACGATCTTGATAAAAATGTCTTTGTTGATCGTCTAACGGGGTTTTAGGATAAGGCGGCTTATCAAACAACTCATCAGGTAAATTGGCTACCAACTCTTTTAACAAGTGATCAACCTGAGTGTGACTTCGAGTCTCAAGCAATTCGCTTAACTGAGTCAGGGTTCTTTTTACCAAGTTAAGATTCGCTAATAAAGGTATATCTCGTGGCAACGTTTCAGCTATTTTAGATTGAAGTTCTACTCGTTGTTCTTCAAGCCGTAGCTGATCCTGCTTCAGGAGAAGCTCATCACGTTGATAACGAAAAGCTTGCATCCTATCAATAACACGTTCCAATTGCTGAATACGTTCTTCTAACTCCTCAATCTTAGCACCCATATCACGACTTAAGTGTTCTTTAGTCGTGTATTGTATGTCCAAGGATTCTAACTCGCTTTCCAGTTTGCTTAATTCGGTTAGCGTTTTTTCATCTAAAGCCTCACGTTTCCAGTCACTGATCACTTTACTCAAATAATCACGCAAGGTATTGATAGGTGAAATATTGAGTAAGCGTTCTATATGCTGTTGTTGGATGACAGCATTCGCTTCAGCAAGTTCTTGTATTTTCTCACCATCAAAGAAAAAAAACGGCAAATAATCAAGGGGCAAACGTTCATTAAGAAAATCTTGCGCTTTATGACTATCCGTTATCCTTTCTTCGAGAAAGCTGGCTTTTATAATGAGTTCATTATGAACCTTCTCCCCCTTGATTACCCAACGACGAGAAACTTGCACCTCTCCTAATTTTTCCTGCCAAATAATCTGAATACCGCATTGGTTTAGGCCCTCATGATACGCCCGGCGATTCATCATACCTAACCACTCCTCGCCCGCCCCTAATACATATTGACGTTCAGACAGCATACGCCCTCGCTGTACAGAGCGACGTAAGGATTCTGTGACACCCCCAAATAATAATTTGACACTGTTCAAGAGGCTGGTTTTGCCAAAACCATTGCGGCCAGAAATCAGAACAATATTACGGCCTTCAGAAGGTTTGCGTAGATCAAAAACCTGTTCACCGTAATAGGAAAACAGATTATAGATTTTGATTTCATCAAAAATCATGAGTTGAGTTCTTTTTGGGTAACAGCATTTTCTATGATCAGTTTAATATCTCGTTTTAAATTTTCCTTACTGCCATACACATCTAAAGAAGGATATTTTTGAATGACTAAATCAAGTAGTTCTGCTATCAAATCTTCTTGTAAATCAAAACTTGGCAGAAGTTCTTTTATTAATGCTTCTATTTCAGGTGTGTCAAACATCAGTTATCAGTTATCAGTTATCAGTTATCAGCTAAAATTGATAATCATAAGCCGATTAACGGCATTTTCTCTTTAATAGCTTTGCAACAATTCGTAAAGGTATTATTTGAATTCAAAAATGGTATGATAATCCAATACAATTCAAAATGCTTTAACATTGGCACCATTTGCTAATGAATTATGAATTTTTAGGCCCTCTGATAATTGTCATTTAAGTGAAAAAGCAATACGTTATAAAATGAATAACCTTTAAACATTACCTAAAAAACCATTCCCCCCCAATCGAACCCTGTGGAGGGGCGATGCCATTAGATTCCAAATTTTATATTGAACGGCAAGTTGATTAAGAGTTTCAAACGGCGATTCAACGCCGTGATAGCATCGTGTTGCTCAAAGGCCCTCGGCAAGGGGCGCATTCCCAAAAAAAGGGTCATCAAGATAGATAAATTTTGAAGGCTCGCTTTTCGTTTCTGTTATTTTGCGGCCTTTTTTTCGTTCCAAATTTATTTTGCTTCGGCCTGATTAAGATTGATAATGACTTTTTTTGACCCATTTTACCTCACGCAAAGTCGCAAAGACGCAAAGTTTTAAGAATCAATTACTTAGCGTTCTTAGCGGCTTTGCGTAAGCTAAATAGGACAGAATTAAAAAATTTCTTGATTATAACTTGTTTTCGTTTCAACTTTTTTTTTGCCAAAAATTTTTCAAAACGGCTACCAATTGGCGTTCAAACTTTAGTTTGAATTGGGGTTATTTGAAAAAGCATTTCTTGTCATTTTGTGAAACGACAGAACTGACAAGTTTTAAAAACCTGTCATCTGCTCAAAAAGTTCGTAGGGTGATTAGCCGTTAGGCGTAATCCACCAACTTGATTTAAAGGTGAACGAATGCCATTCTACTTATTAGAAACAATCCATGAACTCGCCCAAGATGAAAACAACATCATCCTATTAGGACGAAAAGTTGAAATTGATGTGGCTAACCTTGGCTATTTTAAGGCTGATGTGGCGGCTTGTATCAAAAATCTATGGCCGTCAGATTTCCATAAGACTATCCACTATGAGAATACCAAATTAACTTTTGACGTTTATAAAGGTAAATGTCTTTCTCCTTCAGGGGAATACGAGGAAGTTTATATGAAGTTGAAACTGGGTTGTAAAGGTGAAATTTGTGTTA
>Ga0316201_10002034_pt1 | contig 14173 bp, 16 predicted proteins | sample CS6wburrow_MG_FD_204516 | JGI IMG/M metagenome (GOLD analysis project Ga0316201, IMG submission 204516) | Coastal sediment microbial communities from Delaware Bay, Delaware, United States - CS-6 worm burrow | ecosystem: Environmental > Aquatic > Marine > Coastal > Sediment | place: USA... | reverse complement strand
GAGGTCGTGGGTCGATTGCTCAATCACACACCCCTGTCGATCACGGGGCAACGCTATGTCCGGCCCTCGCTGGACGCGCTCAGACCAGCCATGGAGGTGGCATGTGGGGAGATAAGCAGGCGATCCAAGGCTGTGAGACATCCAAATGAGTAAGCGGGCACGCTTTGCGCCGATCCCGGCCTTCTCCCACTGTATTAACCCCGACTTAGATCTATTGGATTGGGGTGAGTGGGCAGATCGGGCTGGTTTCAGGTTTACAAAACAGGCCAGGGCGAAAATCGAAGACGCGCTCAACCTTCTCTACACCGAACAACGCTGTATCGAAGGCGGCCTGCTCATCAAATTTGAGGACATGCGAAAAAGGGTACGCGCCGTTAAAGACAGACTTTCAAAGGGCCATCCCGCGGATGATGTTAAAGCATGCGACTATATTGAGAAACACACCTTTGGCGAACCTTTCGTCGGCAAAAGCCTCAAAGAACGTGCGGATACAATGCTTCGCCTCATGAAAGAATGCCCGAACGACGTTTCGATGGAACTTCCCAGATCCGAAGCGATGGCACTGTTTTTGATCCAGGAGGCCTTTGAAATCCTCGGCGTACGCTCGAAACCTCGACATACCTACCCGACCACAATCGAGGAAGGGAACGAGCCCATAAGCGCATTTGAGGACTTCTGTTTCACCTATGTCTTGAAGGACATCGGACGCGGTCCCAACGAACGGAAGATTCTTTATCGGCGCCTGAAGGAAGCAAGTGACGCGCAAGAAAAGGCCCAGCGGAAACGCTGAAAAAAAAGCCGTCCGTGATCGGAAGCTGCGGACACCACATGATGAGACCAGAAGACGAAACAAGAGGTATCATCATGACCAAGTACTTATCATCACAGGACATTCAGGCACGGTATCGCATCAGTCGGAGCACCCTGTATCGATGGATCGAGAATCCGGAAATTAGCTTTCCAGAGCCGGTCAAAATTGGTCATCGAATTCTCTGGCGTGAAGCCGATTTGAAAGTCTTTGACGAGCGCATCGTCGAGCAACGCGGCCCTAGCGAGACCGCGTAGCGCCCATCCAAACTTAACAGAACGTCCCTGCCCCGTTCTATTGGGAGCAAAGGGTTTCGAGCGCATGAAGTTTAGAGACAGAAACAATGATCAATTTGCATGACCTCTCGCCCGAACAACACCGGTTCTTCGCAGCACTGCCTCAGGGCCAGTTTATTGTTTGGAAGTTCGAGGACGATCCGAACGGCGGTAAACCCCGCAAAGTTCCCTGCAACCGCTACGGCAAGCGTGTGAATGCGCATGACCCCCAAAACTGGCTAACCTTTGAGCAGCTTTCTCAGATACTTGTCATGCCCAGCCATATAAGGCCTGGGTTCGTTTTGTCCGAGAACGATCAGTTCTTTTGTCTTGATCTCGACGATGTGCGGGACCCGGAAACCGGCGCGCTGTCCCCGGAAGCACAGGATATTGTCAACAAGTTTCCAGGGGCCGGCTCCGAAGTCTCTGTCAGCGGCACTGGCATACACATTATCGCAACCTGCAATGTCGCGAAGCTCGGTGATCGCCTGAACAAGTGGGCCGACGGCATGTGTGAGTGGTATTCACAAAAGCGCTATATCGCATTTGGGACGAACCAGCGCGGTGATCCGACCCTGGATTGCACGGAGCAGCTCGACGCTCTTGTGCCGAAAAGGGCGATAGGGCCCACCTCTTTGGTGCGCGAGAAACCGACCGAGATCATTACCCCCGAAGAGGCGCACCCAGCCCTCGACTGGGACGGTCCTACCGATGACGATGAGCTCATCAAAATGATGATGGCCAGCCGCGGGTCCTTCAAGGCCGTGTTTGGCTACAAAGCAACCTTCACAGAACTTTGGAACGCGGACCTTGATGCGTTGAGCAAACACTTCCCGGCGGCCGATGGAAACAGGTACTGTGACTGGTCAAGCGCCGATATGTCACTCTTCAGCCACCTTGCGTTCTGGACCGGTAAGGACATCCCCCGCATGATCCGGTTGTATCAGATGTCCCCGCTCGCTGAGGCGCGTGGCGAGAAATCAGATAGAGGGGACTATCTGTTGCGCACCGCCCGAGCCGCCGCAGCATCGTGCACCAGTGTCTATGGTGCGGGTAACTCCAGCTATGATCGAAATAGCGATGTGGTCATACATGGAGGCATAAGTGACCATGAATTGGCGCTCATTCTTTACGACCGCCACTGGGCCGAAAATGCTCGCTGGATCACCGATCAAGGCAAATGGATGTTCTGGGATGACAAGCGATGGTCCATCGACGATTCCAAGCAAAGGCATCTTCAACTCGTCCGAGAACAGTTAAGCGCTCTTGCGGCAACGTCTGGCGATGTGAGGTTTGCCCAGAAGCTCAAGAGCAAACGAAAGATTGATGAAATTGCCAGTCTGATGAAATCAAATCCTGGCGCGACGCTTCAGTCGGAAGATCTCGATCGGGATGCCTTCCTGCTCGGCATACCAAGCGGCGTCGTTGACCTCCGAACCGGTGAGCTTCGCGACACGAGGCGCAGCGACTACATAACCAAATCCACAGCCGTCGATCCCTCGCCGAAAGGCGTAATCCCAAACTTCTGGATCGAATTCCTGAACCAGATCATGGACGGTGATGAAAACGCGATTCTGTATCTACAGCGTATTGCTGGATACGCTTTGACGGGGTCAACCAAAGAGCATGCTATGTTCTTCGCCTTAGGCAGTGGCCAAAACGGAAAGAGTACTTTCCTAAACACCTTGATATATGTTCAGGGTCCATATGCGGCCCAGGCGCAAAGCGACCTGTTCCTTCAGAAATTGGGAACTGATCATCCCACCGGGCTTGCCGCACTAAGCGGCAAAAGGTTGGTGCGAGCCTCCGAACTACCGGTAGGCCGCACCTGGAACGACACGCTTTTGAAACAGATCACAGGAGGCGATCCGGTGACGGCGCGCTTCATGCGCCAAGATGACTTCAGCTATGTACCGCAGTTCACATTGATCATCGACGCCAACAACGCACCGTCCTTTGTGGGGATCGATGACGCTATGCGCAGGCGGTTCAAGGTCATTCCATTCGACGTTACAATCCCGGCCTCGAAGGTCGACAGATCGCTTCCCGATAGGCTCAAGGCAGAGGCCCCGGAGATCCTGCGCTGGTGCATCGATGGCGCGGTGGAATGGCTGGCCGGCGGGCTCTGTGAACCAGCCAAATCCACCGAAGCAACCGCCGAGTACTTCGAGGCCGAAGACACACTGGGGGGCTTCATCTCGGGCAAGTATGTAGTTGACACGAACGGCCGCATTGCGACGGGCGAGTTTCGGACAGCATTCTGGGCTTACCTTGACGAAAACGGGTACACACGCTGGAAGGCAAATACCCTGGGTAAAGAGATGAATAAACGCGGCTACAAACCGGTTAAGGTTAACGGGAGTCGGTATTATCTCGGTCTTCGAGACAAAAATGAACGTTTACGAATGCCCACAGGGTGGCCATCGATGCCAAAATGAGGCAATCCCATCGCGCACAAAATTAAATCGAAATGCAACAGGGTCAGTAGGGACAGTTAATTCAGGTTATCGGCCTATAGAAATCCAGACCTATATACATAGGGAAACCATAGTGGGAAATAACCGTCCCTACTGACCCTTTGCCAAAAAATAGCCCGACACTCTTGAAAATTATGTTTGTGATATTTGCTGCAACCTTATCGTCACATATCTTCAGGTTCGCGCGCTTGTGATAATTATCGGTCGGCGATTCATTAAATTGGGTTGAAAATTTCTGCCTCTAGAAGATTCCTACGGTCGCGCGTTACCCGCGTGCAAAATATCTTTCAGGAGGACCCACAATTTATCAACCAAGTGGCACCAGCTATGGACTGTTGCTCTGACGCAGCATATTTCGCCATCGCACCGGCTCCGAAACAGCATTGCGACCGAGTTCGTAACGCTGGTCATCTTGCGCCGCGAAGAGAACAGGATCGTCCACCTCACTTTCGCAAAAGGCCGGATCGATCAGCCGCTTCCTAGCCGGCTTTCGAGGAGTTCGCCTTGCTCTTTCAAAAGCGGGTAGGCAATCATAGCGAACGCCGTGTTGAGCATCTTCAGGGATCTCAGGAGATCGATATGGATCGCGCTGGTTTCTATCGACTCGGCAAGGCCCTGGCGCAACCGCGTCAGGTGCTTGCGCTCCAGTTTTTGTTCGATTTCACGGATCTTTTCCTTTTGTTCCACCAGTTCGCGCGCCGCTCCGACGTCTTCAGACATCAGGACGGCAATCGCGTGTTGAACATTTCTGAGCACCCGATCGTGGAAATCGGACAGGTCGCTTCGCCCTTCGTCCGAGAAGTTGGTCTTCTCCAGGTTTTTATGACGCGCGAGGCTGACCATTTTTCGGGCGATCACGTCTGCGCCGGCTTCGAGATTGGTCGCCACCCCGGCGAGATCAAAAGCGCGGGTGCCGGTGTCTTCGTTCGGATCACTGCTGCGAATGCCCGACAGGTAGACCCTCAGATCGTGTGACATGCGCGCAATGCTGCGTTGCTCCGAACGGACCGTCGCGGCAGCGTCCTCATCGAAGCTGTCAAACAAAGGCATAGCGTCTCTCAACATGATCTCGATGCGGTTGCCGATGTCGACCAGTTCGCGCTGTGCGCAGGCAAAGGCGCGGGAGGGATGGTTCATGACAGTGGGGTCGAGGACAGAGCGGGTATCTTCGCTGCTCGCGCGACCGGTGCCCGGCAGCAGGAACCCGGCCAATTGCGTCGAAGGCTTCAGCAGCAGAAGTCCGGCCAAAAGCAGGACCCCGTTAAAGGCGAGGTGAACGTTCAGCGTCTGCTGTTGGGCGGTCGGACCGGGAAGGAAGTTGGCATCAAGCCAGAACAGCAGACCCAGTGCGATGCAAGCCCCGCCGCCGCGCAAGACAAGGTTGCTAAGGATGACGCGCCGCACGTCAACGTCTGAATGCAGCGTCAGAAAGAAGGCGATGAAGGCACCACCCAGATTTGCGCCCAACACCATGGCAACCGCAGCCTCAAGCGGCAGCACCCCTTGAGCCGCCAAGGTCGCGAACAGCAGGACAGCGGCGACGCTGGAATGAACCAGCCAGGCAAACAGGGCGGCGAGTAGGAACGCCGTGAACACATCGCCCGAAAGATAAGCCATGGTCGATTTCGCGGCGTCGCTTTGCGCCAACGGAGCGCTTGCTTCGCGGATCAGGTCAAGTGACAAAAAGATCAAAGCGAGACCGATCAGGATGCGCCCGACCTGCCTTAGACTTCGGCGGGTACTTCGCAGAAAAAACACCACACCAAGAACCAGCAGAAGCGGCGTCAGCGCCGAGATTGGCGATGTCACGATCTGGACGACGATTGCCGAGCCCAGATCCGCACCAAGCATGATCGCCAGACCGGCGGCACTGCTGATCGCGCCTGCCGACATGAACCCCGCCAACAGCATTGCCACGGCTGTGGAGCTTTGCAAAAGCATCGACGCCGCAGCACCCGTTGTGGCGGCCGAGATGCGGTTGCTTGTCGAACGTTTGAGCCATTGTCTGAGCTGACCGCCAAAAGCGCGTTCGAATCCGGTGCGCACAAGGCGGACCGCCCAGATCAGAAGGGCGGCCGCGGCGGCAAGGTTCAGAACGACCAGGGTTGGCGAGTTGTCCATGGCTCAATACCCTAAAATGGAAAAGGTCCATCAGACGGGTCGAGGGGCACAACGCTCCAGATGCCGCCGGGGGAGGTGTCGATGACCGCACAGCCGGTTGGACCTGTCCGGAAACCAACCGGGGCATCCTCACGGCGATTCAGCGCAAAGGCACTGCATATCGATGGGGCGGTTGCGACTGGGTGACGGCCAAGCAGGCCGTGATGGACGCCGTGGACATGACCCCCGATCAGGGTGATGTGGTGATCCACGCCCGCAAGCTGGGCCTCCAGCACATCCGTGTTTTCCAGCCCGATTGCATCCATGAAGCGGATCCCGGTCCTGAGCGGCGGGTGATGCAGCATGGCCACAACCGGTCCGCCCTCCCACATGTCCAGCGCGTCGCGCAGCAGCTCGAGGCTGTCCTCGCGCACGCGGCCTCCGCCCCGTCCTTCGACCAAAGTGTCCAGACCGACAACAAGCGTATCTCCGATTGTTGCAGCCCAGTCGATCAACCCGTTGGGAGGCATTGCTTCGAGATTGGCAAAGGCGGCCCGAAACGGCGCGCGCGCATCGTGATTGCCCGGGACAACGTAAACCGGCAGGCCGAGGCGTTCGAGTTCGGCCTTAGCAAAGGCATAACTGTCCGCGCTGCCGTCATCGCTGATGTCGCCCGAGACCAGCACCGCGTCCAGCGGATCGAGGCCAGCTCTCATTTCCAGCAGCCGATCTATCGCGGCTGTCAGGATTTTGCGCGTGTCCAGAACGCCCGAGGCGCGCGTGCCTTCCTCAACCACATGCAGGTCGCTCAGTTGCAGAAACCGGGCCACGGCCTCACTTGATCCCGGCGCGCAGGAAGGCCTGAACGAACTGGCGCTGGAAAATCAGGAAGGCGATCAGAAGCGGGGCCACTGACATCATGGTGGCGGCAGAGATCACGCTGATATCAACGCCGTTTTCCGGTGCGCCAAAGATCGACAGGCCCACTGTCAGGGGCCGCGTGTCGGGTGAGTTGGTCACGATCAACGGCCACAGGAAATTGTTCCAGTGGGTCGAGACAGAGACCAGCGCGTAGGCAAGGTAAGTGGGTCTCGCGAGCGGAACATAGACCCGCCATAGAATGCCGAACCAGCCGCAGCCCTCGACCCGCGCGGCCTCGTGCAGCTCAATTGGCACGCCCTTGAAAGCCTGCCGCATCAGGAAGATGCCGAAGGCCGAGGCCATATACGGCATACCCACGCCGAGGATCGTGTCGAACAGCCCTAGCCGCGAAACCATGGCGTAGTTTTCGACGATCAGCACTTCCGGCAGGATGAAAAGCTGCATCAGTACCAGGATGAACACGAAATCCCGCCCCGGGAACTGCACCTGCGCAAAGGCAAATCCAGCCAACGTTGTCACGATGAACTGTCCGATCAGGATGACCGTCACCAGCAAGAAGGTGTTGAGAAAATACTTCAGCCAGGGCGCGCCCGCCCAGGCGGTGCGGAAGTTATCCAGCGTCCATGGCGAAGTGATGTTGAAGTTTACCGCGTCCGACGTGGTGTGAAACGCCGCCCAGAAAGCGAACACCAGCGGTGAGATCCAGATGATTGCGAGCAGCAGGGCACCCAAAGCCTCGATGTTTCGAGTCAGCGTCTTCATTGGTAATGGGTCCGCTTGTCGAGGATCGTGAATTTGATCCCCGCCACGACGCCCAGCACTACTAGCACCAGAATGGTCATGGCCGCCGCATGGGGCGCGTCGAAGAAGGCGAAGGCCATCTCCCAGATATAGTAGAGGATAAGCTTCGAGGCGTCGTTCGGTCCGCCCTTGGTCAGAATAAACAGGTGGTCGATCAGCTTGACCGAGTTGATCAGTGCATTGACCATGATGAACAGCGTCGTGGGCATCAAGAGTGGCAGCACGATCCGGCGCGTGTAGGTCCAGCGGCTGGCACCTTCGATATCGGCGGCTTCCTTGAGGTCTTCGGGAATGGTCTGAAGTGCCGCGAGATAGAAGATCATGAAGAACCCGGCCTCTTTCCAGATCGTCACGATGATCACTGCCCAAAGCGCTGTTTCAGGTTGGCCCAACCAGTTGATGCTGGGCAGACCGAAGAGGCTTCCAATCTGGTCCAGCACGCCCAGTCCCGGCGTGTAGAAGAAGAGCCAAAGGTTGGCGGCGGCAATCATCGGCAGGACTGTCGGCGTGAAATAGGCAGTGCGGATGAAGCCGCGCGCGGGGATCTTGGAATTGGCCCAGAGCGCCATGGCAAGGGCAATGGCAATCGAGATCGGGATGGTCGCGCCCGCATAGATCAGGTTGTTGGTGACGACCTTCCAAAAGGTCGGATCGGCAAAGAGATCTGTGTAGTTTTCGACCCCCTTGAATTCGCTCGGGCGGCGCCGGGTTTCGCGGCTGAAAAGACTGGACCAGAGCGTTGCCAACGAGGGGTAAAAAGCGAAAGTGGTTAGCAGGATCGCCGCCGGAGACAGCAGAATCCAGCCATAGATGGCCTGCCTGCGGCGTTCGTTGGCGACGTGTTGAGACATCAATTGTACCTGCTGGGAAACGGGTGCCCGACACTCGGCCGGGCACCCAGTTTGGCGTTACTGGTAGTCGCGCAGCAGGCGCACCGCAGCGGCCTGTGCCTCGGCAAGCGCGTCAGCCGGAGAGGCCGAACCCGTCAAGGCCGCCTGGATCGCGTTGTTCAGACCTTCCCGCACGCGGGCGGTCTCAAAGGTCGAAAACTCCGCAACCGCGTTTTCAAGCTGGTTGCGTGCAACCAGCGCTGGCGGGAATTCCTGCGTATAGCTCACAAGCGCGTCGGTCTCATAGGCCGCGGGCGAAACACCCATATAGCCGGTGCCGATTGACCATGCCGCCGCCTGTTCCGGGGACGTCATGAACTCGATCAACTTCAGCGCTGCGGCTTGTTCCTCGGGCGAAGTGTCCTTGAAGACGTAGAAGTTTCCACCGCCGGTAGGCGATCCCTTGCGAACGTTCGCAGGCAGCTCCGCCACGCCAAAGTCAAAGCTGGCGTTGTTCTTGACCGCTGTCAGATTGCCCGTGGAATGCCACATCATCGCGGTCTGCCCTTCAAGGAAGGCCTGGCGGAGGGTGCCCCATTCGACGGTGCCGGTCGGCATGATGCCGTGCTCCTGGCTGAGCGACTTCCAGAATTCGAGCGTCGCCACCACATCGGGATCATCGAAATAGGTGGTCAGGCCGTCGTCCGACATCACCTCTTTGCCATTCTGGATCGCCAGCGCCTGGAACATCCAATATGGATAGCCTGTGGACGGGATCATCAGGCCATAGGTGCCGTCCTTGGTCAGCGCCTTGCCCATGGAAATCATCTCGTCCCAGGTGGCTGGCGGCGCTTCGGGATCGAGACCGGCGGCGCGGAACATGTCCTTGTTGTAGTACGCAACGATGGTCGAGCGCTGGAACGGGATGCCCCAGGTCTTGCCCTCGATCTTGCCGTTGGCCATCAGCGCCGGATAGAAGCTGTCGAGCCAGCCTGCATCCACCCCTTCGATGTCATCAAAGGCCATGATGATGTCCTGTTCGATCAGGTCATAGGCGTCGATGGAGAACATCACCGCCAACTGGGCAGGCTCACCTGACGCAAGTGCCGACAGCGCCCGCACACGGGTATCGTCGTAGTTGCCCGAATAGATCGCGTTGACCTTGATGTCCGGGTTCGCGGCTTCGAAGTCGGCGACGATACCGTCGACAACCTCGGTCAGTGCGCCGCCAACGGCGATCGGATAGTACATGGTCAATTCGGTTTCCGCCGCTGCCGGCGCGGCGAGGGCGGTGGCTGACACGGCGGCCAGTCCCAGTTTTCTGAATGCGTTCATTGGTATCCTCCCTGGATGTGCATCAGATTTGCATCGCCGGTCACCCGGCTTGTTGCGCGAGCCTTTGGCCCGCGGAGTCGAAAAAGTGCAGGTCTTTGTCAGAGAAGGAAATTTCCATCTCTTCGCCTGCTGGGATGTTCCGCAGACCCGGCAGGCTGACGGTCAGTCCGGACGCGCCTGGATGCGAGAGGCCGACAAAGGTCTCGGACCCCAGAAACTCGCATTCCGACACCTTGCAGGTCATCCGTCCGGTTCCGGCCTCGGCGACCGCAACATTCTCGGCCCGCAGACCGATCCGGGCGGAATCGCCGAACCCCGGCAGCGCTGAGCTGTCGATCAGCGCCATCGGCGGCGCGCCGACAAACTCGGCGACGAAGGTGTTTGCGGGTTTGTAATACAGTTCCTCCGGCGTGCCGGTCTGCTGGATGTGCCCGTCTTTCATCAGCACGACCATGTCAGCCATGCTCATGGCCTCGGTCTGGTCGTGGGTGACGTAGACGACCGTGATGCCAAGATCGATTTGCAGCTTCTTGATGTCCTTGCGCACAGAGGCGCGCAGTTTGGCGTCAAGGTTGGAAAGTGGCTCGTCCATCAGACAGAGCGGCTGGTTTGCCACGATCGCTCGGGCCAGCGCCACACGTTGCCTCTGACCGCCTGAGAGTTCTCCCGGCTTGCGGTCCTCGTATCCTAGCAGCCCCGTGATCTCGAGCGCGCGGGTCAGTTTCTTGCGCCGCTCCGCCGCGCCGACCTTGCGCACTTTCAATCCAAAGACCACGTTCTCTGCGACACTGAGGTGTGGGAATAGTGCGTAGGACTGGAACACCATAGACAGATTACGCTCGGACGGGGCCGCCTTGGTCACGTCGCGGCCGTCGATGACGATTTGGCCCTCGTCCGGTAACTCGAGTCCGGACAATAGCCTCAAAGTCGTGGATTTTCCGCAACCCGAAGGGCCAAGCAGCGCGACAAAGGCTCCCCGCGGAATCGAAAGCGAGATGTTCTCGACCCCAAGCTGTCCGTTCCACCTCTTGGCGACGTTGTCCGCGTGAACGAAGGATGCCGCGTTGTTCATTCTGTCTTCTCCGCGAATAGGAGACCGTCGCCGAGCGCCTCGATGATCGGATCGAATTCAGCCGACGGCCGCCGGTCGCACACCACCTTGTCGACATCCGTAATCATTGCGCCCGCTGCTGGGGCGAGGCGTCCGAATTTGCTGTGGTCGATCACAAGGATCGAGCATTGTGCATTGGACCGCATACGCTCGGACGCCCGAACCTCGGACTCGTGAAACTCAAGCAACCTGCCGTCCTCGCCGACCCCAGCGGTTCCGAAGAGGGCGAACTCGGCACGGAAGCGCCCGAAAAAGTCGACTACTTCTTCGCCAACGAAATCGCGGTCGGGAAGCCGAAGCTCGCCGCCGGGAAGAATGATGCGGTTCGAAACTTCCTCGCTCAAGGCCATGGCTGCGCTGAGGTTGTTGGTAATGATGGTCAGTTCTTTGCGATAGCGAAGGGCCCGCGCAACACTCAAGGCAGTCGACCCAATGGAGATGAAGAGCGTCGCGCCGTCCGGAATCTGTGCTGCTGCAACCTCGGCAATCGCTCGCTTGCTGGCGAGGTTGGTCCCGGCGCGCTCGTCAAACGGCGTATTCAGGCGATCCTCGGCGAGTTCGATCCGACCGTGCGCCCGACGCAGCGTTTTGCCATCACACAGGATGTCGACATCTCGACGAATCGTTTGCGTGGAAACGCCCAACATCTCAGCAAGCGAACCGACGCTGACGCCACCCCGCTCCTGAACGACCTGCTGGATCATGTCGCGTCGTCTGATCTTTTTCGATGCCATCGAATCCCTGACGATTTGTTAGAACAATATCAGGCAAAAGCGACAAAACAACAAAAAAGTCCGGCTGAGGTCAGCAATTTTGGGCTAAATCTGTTGTTTTGTTGTTTCCCTTTTCATTTTTGTTTGCTCTCGTTACCATGGCTTCAGCCGCGCGCACGACGCGTGCCGCTTTCTGATGGAACCGTGCTGAACACATGGATGATGTAAATAGCATCTTCGAAAGGTATCAGTCGGTTCGCCACCGTCTTCCGGTTGCCGAATTCGCCGCTGATACCAAATTGGTGAATTCGCTGCTGGACGTTGCGGGCGACGTAGATGCTTTCGTTTTTGACGCCTTCGGAGTCTTGAATGTCGGTGAAACTCCGATACCCGGAGCGGCGGAAAGACTGGACCGACTTCGAGAAAATGGGCATGCGATCCGCATTCTTTCAAATGCGGCAAGCTATAATCATGATCGCGCGACCGAAAAATTCCGCAAACTGGGCATGCGTGTTGAACCAGAGGAAATTATTACCAGTCGTGATGCAACGCTGCGTGGGCTGGATGACATCCTCTGGGGGTGCATTGCAGCGCCGAGCGATGACTTGACGGATATTTCGGCCGACACATTGCGCCTCAACGGCGAACGGTCGGAATATGACCGGGTCGAGGGCATTCTGTTTCTTTCGACTGAAATTTGGACTTCCGAACTTCAGGGCATCCTAACTGAGAGCCTTTTGGCCAATCCGCGGCCTGTTGTAATCGCCAACGCGGATATCGCGGCCCCACGCGATCATGGTTTCTCGCTGGAACCTGGCCACTTTGGCCACATGCTGATCGACAAGGGTCTAACGAATGTCAGTTTCTTCGGAAAACCCTTCCCGGAAGTCTTCGAGATGGTCGGAGAAACCCTAGTTGGTGTCGAGCCAAGCCGGATTGCCATGTGCGGCGACACTCTGCATACGGATATTCTCGGGGCCGCTGCGCAGGGGTGGCGTACCGTGCTTGTCGAGCGGGATGGGATGTTCTGCGGTGTTGACGTAAGCGACTTCTGCGCCCGGTCGGCACTTGTCCCAACATGGCGGCTCTCGCGCATCTGAGATCTCGAAGTTGCCACCCGGATCCTCGGCACGCGTCTGACTTGGTTGCTATTTTCAGGTGTCGTCTCCAAGCGGCAAAAAGGCGACGCGAACAACACTGTCATATGAATGCGACCAAGGTCCGCCACGCCCGCGGCAATCGTATCCAGGCATAATGCAGCGGAAGATTGGTTTGGATTAAGGAGCCCGAAGTTTCCCGTGCTGCACAGGCAACGAACGTCGGCATTGGAAGATCCGAAAAAGGCTATGGACCGGTCTAAAACAACGTTCGGACAACACGCTAGCCCAAGTCCGATCCCGCTTCTTCGTACGATGCGCCATTCCCTCGCCGCCGTCCGCAACCAAGCATCCGGTCCGTTCGCACGCGGGCGGTGGCCGCGGGCCTGAACGACTAGAAGAGGATCATGAACGTTATTGGCACCGGTGCCACCGCAACGGCGACAGTCGCCAGGAAATGCGTGGGTTGGTAGAGGCGGCTCAGGCCCTCAGCGAGGGCAATTCCGCCACCCCCGCCGAGGATCGTGTTCCCAGGCATGTTGATGACAACCGCCAGTGCCGCGCAGCGGTGATGGAGGCAGCGGCAGAGCCACCGCCCGACAGGCTTCCGGTTCGGGATATCGTTGTCGCACTGAAGCGCCAGGTCGTGAAGACGGTTCACGCCCAACCCGAAAAATCGCGACAGCAATCTGTCACGCGGAATGAGTGTGCCGGCGGTGTAGGCCAAGGTCATTCCAATGACCGTGGCCCCATATCCACTTCTGCTGAAGCATGGTTCGCCAGAGTGCATCCGGTCAGACAACGGCCCGGAGTTCGCCGCAGAAGCACTGCAGGACTGGCTTCGACGTGTCGGTATCAAGCCGATCCGCATCGGGCTGGATCAGACCCGGAGCGGGTGATCTAGCGGTACATGATCCTCGATCGAGAACTCGTAGAACAGCGCGCCCTGCGCCACCTGCCTCGGCCCCATCATCGCCTGAACTCCCTTGCCTCAAGAGAAGTGAATCAGCCGAAGACGCGCCGCTCAAGTGGAGTTTTTCAACACAATCAGCCCACAGCGGACAATGGCGAGGTGTGCAGCGAAGTGCGGCCCTGAGCCCGAGACGGATATATGTTCTATCGCTGAATGCATTCCGATGCCATGGTCGGTCTTTTTCTGGTCGCGCACGCCAACGCTAAGCACCCGGTCTCGATTAGGATGTGCCCAACACGCGCGAGACGAGGGCTTCTTGAGTCTTAGGATTCAAGCATTTGTCATTGCCGAGACGTTGCTTCAATCCGTGCATCCGATTTTAAAATCCGCGGCGAACTGTTTCCCGCCAAGGTAAGGCAGTCCCAAGAGAGAAGTGTATATACAAATACTATACAAAATGCTAGGGTGCGGATGTGTCTGTAACGGGGCTGTAAGATGCCGAACAAGAAGAAATCGAAGAAGGACAACCCAAAGGACAGCCAGTTGATCATCAGAATTAACGCGTCGGACAGGGACCGGTTCGTATCAGTGTGCAAGTCGCTCGACACGAGCGCAGCGCGAGAGATCCGGCGCTTCATCCGTGGCTTCCTCAACGAACATCCAACCAAGTCTTAAGATTCTGCAATCCTAAAGAAACAGGAGATCTCACATGGCCAAGAAAGCCAAAGTCAAGGCGCTCAAGAAAGAAGTCAAGGCACGCAAATCGAAGGTTGCGCGCCAGAGTAAGAAACTGAAGGCTGCAAAGAAGGCACTGAAGAAAGCATCCTGACC
>Ga0316201_10002033_pt1 | contig 14180 bp, 15 predicted proteins | sample CS6wburrow_MG_FD_204516 | JGI IMG/M metagenome (GOLD analysis project Ga0316201, IMG submission 204516) | Coastal sediment microbial communities from Delaware Bay, Delaware, United States - CS-6 worm burrow | ecosystem: Environmental > Aquatic > Marine > Coastal > Sediment | place: USA... | reverse complement strand
TGGCCTGAATCTCCATGCCCACTTTGACGACAGTAAGAAACGTCTCCGGTACGGAGAAATCCAGCTTGATCCGGCTAACATCGTCAAGCGTCGTTATGACATCCTGGCTGTCGACCAGGCTGCCGGGACTGATGCGACGCAGTCCGACGCGACCTGCAAAGGGCGCCAGAATTCGTGTATTGTCCAGTCGCGCACGCGCGGCCTGAACCTGTGCCTCGTCGATCTTTACCTGTGCGAGCAATTGGTCCAGGTTCGAGGCAGAAATCGCCTGCGAGGATGCGAGTGCTTTACTGCGATCGTAGATACTCCGGCTTTCCGACAGCGAAGCTCTTGCCAGGGCAAGGCCAGCGACGATCTCGCTGTTTTCCAGTTCGATGAGGAGATCGCCCCGCTGAACTATCTGGCCCTCTTCGAAAGCAACGCGATCGACGACGCTGGCGATTCGCGGCTGAATCTCGATGGACTCATTAGCGCGCGCCGTACCCAGGGCCTCGATGTCGTCGATCATTGATCTGAGATCGACCGGTGCCGTGACGATCTTGGTTGCCGCTCCCCAACCTCCACGGACGTTTTCCGCAGGCTTTTCATCGCAAGCCGCGAGGCAGAGAAAGCCAAGGGCCGGGAGTAGCTGGATCCAGGCGGGCATTGGAGAATGTCTTCTTGTTTTGTATAAATAGAGCACGAACAGACAATACTAACTCTATCCGCATATCTTTATATATTTTTGCAGGAGTCGGCGGGTTCCGACGTGCCATCACCACCCGTTTTTGTCATAAACCATTGAAAATTATATGAAAATAGGAAATTGACAACTTGTGAGTCGGCTCACAGTGATGCCGGGTCAATCGTACTAAAGTATAAGCTCACTTCCGCAAGGGTAGAGAGCCATCAGCAGCGAGAAAGCATTTGACGACTGCGTGATCCTGTCAAAGGAAACCTTCGATCCGGACGCCGTTTTCTTCGACGACATTGTCGATGACGAGGTACTGCCGTATTTGAGCCTGGCCGTGGACGGCCTGACGGATGCGAGCGATGGCAGGAAGGGCGGCCTGGAGATGCGTCCGGAGGATGTTGCTGCAAATGATCCCATCCCGCCCGATACGACCATGCCGGTCGCAACCCTCGGCGAAGAGCTACTCGATGTCTATGGCTGGGAGTCGAGCTTGTGGAAGAAGATCAGAGGTTACATCGGCTTCTGATCACTGGCGCGCCGATCGCCCGAATTTCTAAGACTCCAGGACATCGCTCCCGTCAAGCGGGACCGAGGTTTGCCGACTCGTTTTGCGAGTTACCGTCGTTTTCCTCGCATACTTCGACCAGCCAAGACTCTGAATTTTCGATCAACATTATTCAAATGATGGGTGGTAGTATCTCGCCATGATATTCAAAGACAAAACCGTGATAATCACGGGCGGATCCGAGGGCGTTGGCGCCGCCACTGCACGCCTGTTTGCCGAAGCCGGCGCCAACCTGATGCTGGTGGCACGCAATAAGAAAAACCTCGAAGCAATCGCCGAAGAGCTGCGCGACAAGACTAAGGTCGAGATCTTCGCGATGGATGTATCCGATGCGGATGCCTGTGTCGATGTATTTAAGAAGGCGAAGTTCGAGTTTGGGAGTGTCGACATCCTGGTGAACAACGCCGGTATCCACGCGTGTGCCAACGTCGAGCAAGTCGAGCCGGCCGAACTCGCCAGGATGGTTGACGTTAATCTCCGAGCACCCATCCTGCTAAGCCGCCTGGCATTACCGTATCTCCGTGAATCCGGGGAAGGGGCGATCATCAATGTCGGGTCGCTTGCGGGTCGCGTGGTTTATCCGGGGGCAGCGACGTATGCCGCGACCAAAGCCGGCCTGCGTTCGTTTTCCCTGGGGCTTGCCGACGAGCTGCGAGGTACGGGAATCAAGATCGGGCTCGTGTCACCGGGGCCAATCAGTACCGCGTTCATAATGGACGACATGGACAAAGTATCCGACATCACTTTCTCTCAGCCGATGAGTAGCGCAGTCGAGGTCGCGCAAAGCGTGCTCGATCTTTGCGGCAACAACATCATCGAAGAGTCGATCCCGAAACGGAGCGGCGTTCTGAGTACGATAATTGGCCTGATGCCGTGGTTAGGCAGGCAGCTCCGGCCGACGCTGGAGCGGAAAGGCCAGCGTGTAAAGAAGAAGCTTAAAGCTGAAGCGCGCGCCGCGGCCCAGCAAGAGTGAAGCGCGCAGATTAAAGAAAGGAAGCCCGGAAACCGCTTACCACCCTTCGTGATTCGCTCGATTGCGTGCCCATATTTTCCTTTTTTAAGCGCAACGCCGTAGGCGTCGTTACTGATAACTCCCATCGTAAACTGGCTGGGCTGAGCATTCTCAGCGGAGACTGGCGCAGACAGCGTTGCAGTAATTAGCAGGGTGCCAAGAACTGCGTACTTATACTTCGTTTCCATTTCGAAAGACTTTTTCATAGCGCTTGCCTCAATGCGATTTGCCGTAGTTGCGAAGCGACAAGCTGCGTTTCCGTTCTTGTCGGGCGCTACAGTAAGTTCGAATTGAGTAACGTACAAACGAAAAATAATTTACCAAGAGCTGAAAAGATTTCAGCGATTATCCGCGAAATTTTGTAACACCCATTGTCTGAAAACCTGAATTTCTTCGTTGTCCCGATCTTCCTGCCTGTAGACAAGGTGATACGTACCTTTGGTCGTTAGCTCATGCTCGAAAAGCTGCACGAGGCTGGTCGATTCGAACCACGAATCGCTGAGCTTTTTTGGGATAAGAGCGGCGCCCAAACCTCGTTCGGCGGCGCGTGCGACGGCTATCATCGAGTCGAGTCGAACCACGTTGTTGTGGTCGGGAAGTTTGATTCGGGATGAGCGTTCCCACTCATGCCAGGCCTTTGGTCTGGATTCATGCACTACCAGCGGAAACTGGCCAACGATCTTGCCAGCCTTGACTTCGATTGCGTCATACAATTCCAAGGTCCCGGCAGGGATCAGGCACAGCGGAAACAACGGGTCGTTCGCCAGCGTGTCCGGTGGAGTCTTGAATATTCGTATCGACACATCGGCCGTGGCAGGGTGCTTTTCGAGCGATTCGTCGCTCGTATCAATGCTGATGTCGATATCTGGATGCTGATCTACGAATTCGCGCAGGCGAGGCACGAACAGTTCACTCGCAAAAAACGGCTGCACGGAAATGCGCAGCGATCGCTGTCGCTGCGTCCTTGCGTGTTGACTAATGACAGAATCGAAACCGACAATCAAAGGGCAAATGTCGTCGTAAAGCGCGCCACCTTCGGGGGTCAGCCGCAATGAGCGCGCAGTGCGCTCGAACAGCTTGATGCCGAGATCGGTTTCCAGCTGCTTGATCTGGTGGCTAACTGCGGAGGAGGTGAGAAACAGCGTGTCCGCCGTCTCGCGAAAACTCTCACGTTCAGCGGCCACGCGAAAGACCCGCATCGCGCGTAGCGATATGTTGCGATTTGCGGTGTCCATACCTAACGTTAATTTGCACGTTTCGTGCCAAAGCGATCAGGTTCAAGGCTCAACCTGAAGCTGTTATCTGGCGGGGCTTTGCACTCTGGCAGCGAAAGATGACAGTAATATTTCGCGCCAAATCGGGGCAGCGCCTGATCTTGATGACCCTTTATGAGGCAGCAGCGAATGCGTCGCGAGTGAGATTCTCCCGATCGTTGACCATTACCCGCACGTTGTCTTCGATGCGGATGCCGCCGTACGGGCGCAGCCAGTCAATCGTCTTCCAGTTAACGTGAGCTTCCGCCGGCGTTCCGCGCAGGTTTTCCAGCAGCAGGTCGATGACATAAAGGCCCGGCTCAATCGTCAGCACCATGTTCTCTTCGAGCACGCGAGTTAGCCGGAGATACGGGTGACCACTGGGCGGATCGATTATGCTGCCGGATTCGTTTTCCATGAATCCGCCAACGTCATGCACCTGTACGCCCAGGAGATGGCCGAGCCCATGCGGGAAGAATGCCGACGTGACGCCCGTCTCGAGCAAGGTGTCGGGATCACCGCTCGCGAGCTCGGCGTCCACAAGGATATTGGCCAGCATCTTGTGCGTGGCAATGTGCAGTTCGCGGTAGTCAACGCCCACCTCGACTTTCGCAACGATTTCCCGTTGCATAGTGTCCATGCGGTCAATCAGGTTCTGGAAGCGTCGGTCGCGGTACGAATAGGTACGCGTAATGTCCGACGCATAGCCGTGCACCTGAGCGCCAGCATCGATGAGGAACGAATTGACGACCTCAGGCGGGGCACGATCGAGATCGGTGTAGTGCAACACGGCGCCGTGCGTGTTCAGCGCCACAATATTGCCGTAGGGTAGCTCCGGTTCTGTGTGGCTAACCGCTTTGCAGTAGGCGCGGTGAATTTCGAATTCTGAGCATCCTTCACGAAACGCAGTTTCCGCCGCGCGATGTCCGGCCGCACCTCGCTGCGATGCTAGTCGCATGATTGCCAGCTCGTAGTTGGTCTTGTTGCCACGGGCAAAGTGAAGAATGTTGACCGCCGAACTCGGATTGATACGGTCAATGCCATAGGCGAGCGCCTGGTCGTCGAATTCGCCGATGACTATGCATTGTTCGCGCCTGTCAGGCAGATGTGCGGCAACGTCTTCGATAGCATGCACGATGCGAATGTCGAAGAGATCGGTCCAGTAGCCGTCAGGCATGCCCGGCACCACGTGCCAATAATCGCGAGGCTGAAAATAGACAAGTACAGGCGTTTCGCCGGGCGTGTAGACGATATAGGAATACGGCAGGCGCGTCAGCGGCACCCAGGAAACGAAATGCGGGTTGGCTTTGAACGGGTAGTTGTTGTCATCCAGAAAAGCGACCTTCGGGTTACCAGAGTAGATGACGGCGTGACTGGCGCCGGCCTGTTCGAGTGCGTGATCGTGTCTCCTGGTAACGGCCTGAAGATGACTCGCGTACAAAGCGCCGAGTGACGCGTTTTTGTCGGTATAGTCGGTACACATAGGGCGATCATACCCTGTTGCCGGCGTCGGCGGCGAGTGCCATCATTGGTGTCTTCGCCGGGATGCAGAGTAATGGTTGAAGCGAATCTCATGGTTAGCAGGCGTTCCGATTCAGGTTGTCGAGAGGCCCGGTTTGGTAGCTGATCCCGGATACGATCGGGTCGCAGGGCGGGCGTTCGCTTCTCGCTCGGAGGTTATCGCGCCTCATGGAATGGCTGCGACCAGTCAGCCCTTGGCGACACAGATTGCGCTCGATATTCTGAAGGCGGGCGGTAGTGCGGTGGATGCCGCCATTGCGGCCAACGCGGCGTTAGGCCTTATGGAGCCCACGGGTTGTGGCGTTGGCGGCGACCTGTTCGCGATTCACTGGGATGCCGACAAGAACGAGCTGACGGGCCTGAATGCCTCCGGGCGGTCACCGAAGACGATGACGCTGCAATACTTTCAGAAGAACGGTATCCACAAGATCCCTTCGTTTGGTCCATTGCCGGTCAGTGTGCCTGGGGCGGTGGACGGCTGGTTCGAATTGCACGGCCGCTACGGACGCTTGACCATGGAGCAACTCCTGTCGCCGGCGATCCGCTATGCGAAAAACGGCTTCCCGGTATCCGAAGTCATCGCGCACCACCTGGCTGCGGATGAGAAACACATACGGCAGTACCCTGGATTCGCCGAGACCTTTATGCCGCATGGCAGAGTGCCTCGAAAGGGCGAGATGTTTCGGAACCCGCGACTCGCGAAAACCTATGCGACGATCGCCGAGAAAGGCAGGGACGAATTCTACAAGGGCGATATCGCAAGGAAGATCGACGCGTACATGGCATCGCAAGGCGGTTTGCTGGCGTACGAGGATCTCGCGACGCATGAGTCGGAATGGGTTACGCCGGTTTCGACGAACTATCGGGGCTGGGATGTGTGCGAGTTACCACCCAACGGCCAGGGTATTGCCGCACTGCAAATCCTGAACATACTCGAGGGCTTCGATATCGCGGCGATGGGCTTTGGCAGCGCCGAATATCTGCACAGGCTGATTGAAGCGAAGAAGCTCGCGTACGAGGATCGTGCGAAGTGCTATGCCGATATGGACTTTGTTGACGTTCCGGTGTCGCGGCTCATTTCCAAGGACTATTCCGACGAACGCCGCAAATTGATCATGCCCCTTCGGGCTTCAAAGGAACTTCCGGTCGGAGACGCGAAGCTCGAAGACGGTGACACCGTTTACCTGACCGTTGCGGACAGGGACGGCAACATGGTGTCGTTGATTCAGAGCAACTATCACGGTATGGGTTCGGGAATGACGCCGGGAGAACTCGGGTTCGTCCTGCAAGATCGTGCGCAACTCTTTGCGCTGGACGAAAGCCACGCCAACGTCGTTGCTGGCGGCAAGCGCCCATTTCATACGATTATCCCTGCGTTCGTGATGAAGGATGATAAGCCATTGATTAGTTTTGGTTTAATGGGTGGCGCGATGCAGCCGCAGGGGCATGCGCAGGTCATCGTCAACCTGGTCGATTTTGGCATGAACCTGCAGGAAGCGGGCGATGCGGCACGTATCAATCACACCGGTTCATCAGAGCCGATCGGCACAACGATGACCGACGGTGGTGTCGTTCACATGGAGAGTACCTTTAGCAAGGAAACGCGTTCCGTGCTGGAGTCGTTCGGCCATACGCTGGGATCGAGCGATGGAAGCTTTGGCGGCTACCAGGCCATTATGCGGGATGAGGAGCAGGGCGTGTACTATGGTGCCAGTGAAGTTCGGAAGGACGGCCAGGCCGCAGGATATTAGCTGCGAACCTCCCGATTGCCACGATACCGCGTTGAGAAAGGCCTCAAAATGCTTGGGTACGCATCGTGTACACTCCGCTTTTCGGGCCTTTTCCGCCCCGTCTGGCGGCAACTGAGTAACTCTCAGCGCCAGGCCAGTATTCAAGTAAGCACAGACTATGACGCAAGAGATTTACCTGACAGGGATTACGACGACGGGTACACCGCACATCGGCAACTATGTGGGGGCGATTCGGCCGGGCATTGCCGCGAGCAAGGATCCGGATAAGAAGAACTACTACTTCCTCGCCGACTTTCATGCTTTGGCCAAGAACGAAGACCCGGACAAGATCAGCCGCTCCACGCTCGAGATCGCGGCCGCCTGGATGGCGCTAGGTCTCGATACGGACCATGCCACGTTTTACCGGCAGTCCGACATTCCAGAGATTACCGAATTAACGTGGGTGCTGACGAGTATGACGGCGAAGGGCCTGATGAACCGGGCCCACTCGTACAAGGCGTCGGTGCAGGCGAACATCGAGAGCGGCGACAAAGATCCGGACAAGGGTATTACGATGGCCCTGTACAGTTACCCAATACTAATGGCCGCCGACATACTGATGTTCAAGTCGACCAAGGTGCCCGTCGGCCGGGACCAGAAACAGCATGTCGAAATGGCCCGCGACATCGCGCAGCGTTTTAATCATCACTACGGTGACATCCTCGTGCTGCCCGACCCGGTCATCGGCGACGATACGGCCGTTCTTGCCGGGCTTGATGGCCGAAAGATGAGTAAGAGCTACAACAATACCATTCCGCTGTTTGCGCCGGAAAAACCGCTGCGAAAACTCATCATGAAAATCAAAACCAACAGTCTCGAGCCTGGCGAGCCGAAAGATACCGAGGGCAGCACCATTTTCGATATGTACAAGGCGTTCGCCACACCGGAAGAAACGGCCGAGGTCGAGGAGCTTTACGCAGACGGTATTGCCTGGGGTGCGATGAAGCAGAAGTTATTCGAGTATATTAACGATCACATCAAGCCCGCTCGCGAAGAGTACGATCGGCTTATCGCCGATCCGGGCGTCGTTGAGGCGGAGCTAACAAAAGGTGCGGACAGGGCGCGGGAAGTTGCCGTGCCTTACATGGCGGAGATTCGCAACGCGATAGGCATACGGAAGCTGGGGTAGGCAACACCATGAGTAACAAAGAGATTCGGGAGCTATTGGCCAAACTTCAGGGCGAGATTCAGAAAACGGAACTCGATGACGACACTCGCGCCCTGGTTCGTGATCTGGATTCCGATATTCACGATCTTCTGAATCCGGAAGCGCATGATGCTGAAACGGATTCTGTTTTGGCGAAAGCGAGGGAACTGGAAACGAACTTCGCGACAGAACATCCAACCATCGAACGATTCATGCGCGAGGTTATCGATGCGCTTGTGCGTATGGGAATCTGAACAAGCACCTTGCCAGCCAGGTCCGAGTTGGCTCAGGCGTCAGGCCGAGTGGGGTTTGCGGAGCACGGGCAGTGGGCAGCGATACAATCAGGATACCAATTAAAGTAGTGCCCGGTTCATCGGGAAACTGCATTGCGGGATGGCTCGGTGAGACGCTTCGCGTGCGCGTGACAGCTCCGGCAGAGCGCGGCAAAGCCAACGCAGCGGTCGAAAAGACTCTCACGCAGGCTCTTGGGCTATCCAGCGGCGCTGCCAGAATAATTATGGGAAAGACGTCGCCCAGAAAGGTAGTAGAGATTACCGGATTGTCCAAACCCGAGATTTATCGGCGGCTCCAGAAGGGCGCCGCCTGACCGTGTGCCGCACTTGCACTCCGGCTTCTGCCGCGAAGCTTGCAAGGGTAACCTTCGCGCCATAAGCTCAGATCAAGTTCGCTAAATTATTTGGTGGCGACCATGGGGTCCGAGCTACTGTTTCTCCTGGCCTCCGATGTCCTTCTATTCGGTCACGTGCTATTCGTTGCATTTGTCGTTTTCGGTATGGCACTGACTCTTGCCGGCGGTTTTCTCAGATGGGCGTGGGTGCGAAATCCATGGTTTCGAGTCGTGCACTTGGCCGCGATCGGCATCGTCGTATTGCAGTCCTGGGCCGGCGTAATCTGCCCACTTACTACATGGGAAATGGCACTCCGCGAACGCGCGGGCGCAGCCACATACTCAGGCTCTTTCATAGCGCACTGGCTCGAGTCAATTTTGTATTTTCAAGCGCCTGCGTGGGTATTCGCTGTGTGTTACACCGTTTTCGCCGCCGTTGTGGTTGCCAGCTGGTTCTGGATTCGTCCGCGACGGTTCCGAAAGCGCCCAAACCATGGCGCCACCTAAGAATGCGGCCGCATTTGCGGTTGATACTGTCTCGAATGAAACCGGGTATTCACGGCACGACAACTCGCGTTAAACTCACCTCGTGGCCCGTCAATTGCATCTTGCCCAAGCGAATATTGCGCGTATGCGTGCGCCGATGGAACATCCGTTGATGGAGGGATTCGTAACCCGTATCGAGTCTCTGAATGCGCTGGCGGACACTTCGCCAGGCTTCATCTGGCGATTGCAGACCGAAGATGGAGATGCTACTGCCGTGCGGGTATTCGACGACGAGCTCATCCTGTTCAATCTATCGCTTTGGGAATCGATCGAGGCGCTGGAAGCCTATGTGTATCAGTCCAGCCATGTCTCGGTCGTGCAAAAACGGGCTGAGTGGTTCGAACGCCCGAGCAAGTCACCGCTTGTTCTTTGGTGGGTAGACGCGGGTCATATTCCCACCGAAGAGGAGGCCGAGCAGCGGCTGGAGATGTTGTGGCAAAATGGCCCAAGCCCAAAGGCATTCACTTTCCGAACCCGATTCAACGTTGGTGACCAGCATGGCTCTTAGCGAACTATCGTTCCAGGTCAAAGGTTCATCCGCCGAGCCCTACGAGGTCACCTTCATCAAAGATGGCGATAGTCTGACCGCGCTGTGCTCGTGTCCGGCCGGTCAGTACGGTAATTTCTGCAAGCACCGTATTTCGATCCTCGACGGCGATAGCGGGGCAATCGTCAGCGACAATATCGACAGAGTTTCGACAATCATTGATTGGTTGCAGGGAACGGATGTTGCGGCGGCTTTGTCCGAGTTTCGCGAGACCGAGAGGTCCGCCGACCAGCCGAAAACGGCGCTTGTCGCTGCCAAGAGGAAATTGGCGCGGGCGATGAACAGTTGAGATCGCGATATTAAGGGTGTGGAGCAATAATGTCAGATATCAAAGAATTCCCGTCTCGGATCAAAGGCCTGCCGGCGTTTTCCGGACCCTTCGATGCCCATCAACTCAATGCTGAGAACTGCAAGGTTCTGTTCGCATCGTACCCGGCAGGGACGACAATCGACGCGCATACGCATGCGACCGAAAATTGTGGGGTGATTACGTGCGGCGAACTGATTCTCACAGTTGACGGCGAGGAACGTCGTTACGGCCCGGGGGACTGGTATCACTTACGGCCGGACCAGCCACATGCCGCTCGCTTCGAGGTGAGCACTTCTGAAATCGAGTTCTGGTTCGACTGAGCATTTAGACGTCGGGTCGGAATCCTTCCGACACCCTGCAAAACTAAGGCAATCGCTCCAGAAGGAAATCAGCAATCGGCGAAATTCCCGTTGCGACAGGATCGACGACGGGCAGGGAGAACCGTCGATGCAGGTCCTCAAGATATTCAGCGCGATCTTTGCCACGCAATCCTGATGAGTTGATGCTAATGCCGGCGCAAATGCATTCCGGGTTGGTTACTCGAGCGGCAGATAACGCCAGTTCAATAAATTCGTCGAGCGAAGGGATCCGGAAATCGCCGCCGACGTCCTTGATTGATGCGCGATTCGCATCATGACAAAGAACCAAAGCGTCAGGCTGCGAGCCGTGCAGCAAACCCAACGTCACGCCGGCATAGCTCGGGTGTAGCAGGGAGCCCTGACCTTCGATGACGTCCCAATGATCGCTTTCATTATCCGGGGACAGCGTCTCGGCCGCTCCGGCGATGAAATCTGCAACGACCGCGTCAATCGGGGTTCCCTCGCCCGCAATCATAATGCCGGTTTGCCCCGTCGCTCGAAACGTCGCATTGACGTTGCGTTGCTTGAGCTCCTTGTGCAGTGCGAGTGCGCTGTACATCTTGCCGACGGCGCAATCAGTGCCGACGGTGAGAACGCGCTTCCCGGTGCGGCGCCTCCCTGTGCCACAGGGCAGGCCCGCCGGGGGCACACGAACGTCAATCAGCCTGGCACCACTAGCACGGGCTGCCCGCACCAGCTCAGGGAATTCTGTGAGCCTGCTGTGCAGGCCGGCCGCGATATCGACGCCGGCGCTAGCCAGCTCAAGGAGCGGCGGCAACCAGTTGTCCTGTAGCTGTCCGCCTGTCGGCGCAACGCCGATAATCACTGTTCGTACGCCCGAGCCCAGCGCCTCCGCAACATTCAGGTTTGGCAGCCCGCTCTCCACCGCGCATCCGGGAAGTTTCATCTGTCCCGCACAACGATCAGGCGCCCAGTAGGCAATGCCGAGCCCGGTTTTTGCATTCAGGTGCTGGTGCACGTCGCCGAAGAAAATCAGGTACGGTGCTTGAAGCTTGATCGTCATCAGTTGCATCGCTGTATAGTACGCAAATAAGTCGTAATCATCACGAAAAGGAAGGCCGTGCAGACATCCAAACAATACCGCAACTACGTGTTGTTGCTACTAATGGTTGTCTATATTTTCAATTTCGTCGATCGGCAGATTCTTGTCATCCTGCAGGAATCAATTAAGGCGGAACTCGGTCTGAGTGACAAGCAGCTGGGTCTGCTATCGGGATTTACGTTTGCGGTTTTCTACGTTGTTTGTGGCATTCCGATTGCGCGTTGGGCGGATCGATACAATCGCGTCAATATCGTATCGGTGTCGATCGCTGTCTGGAGCGCAATGACCGCAATCAGCGGATTCGCGGCAAACTTCTGGCAGTTGCTGGCCGCGAGAGTTGGCGTCGGTGTCGGTGAGGCCGGTGCAAGCCCGCCGTCTCACTCGATCATCTCGGACTATTTTCCCCATGGAGAACGCGGTCGCGCGTTGTCTGTGTATTCGATGGGCATCTACATAGGCATTCTTGTTGGCTTCCTGCTCGGTGGCTGGATCAATCAGTTCTTTGGCTGGCGCGTTGCGTTTCTCGTTGTGGGCTTGCCCGGAGTCCTGATGGCCGTGATCGTAAAGCTGACATTGCGAGAGCCGCCCCGTGGCCAGATGGACGATGGCGATCACGCGGACGTACCGGAAAGCCACATACTGGTGGACCTCAAGCGTCTGTGGCTATTGCGCAGCTTTCGCTACGCGGCACTCGGCGCCGGTTTTAACGCATTTCTCGGCTATGGATCTTTGAACTTCATGCCGTCGTTCGCAATTCGCATTTACGAGGTGCCGGTTGGACTGGTTGGCACGTGGCTGGCATTGATCGCCGGGCTGGCCGGGGCGGCGGGTGTTTATGCCGGCGGGCATCTCAGTGATAGCCTCGGGAAGCGAGATGACCGTTGGCCGTACTGGGTGCCCGGGATAAGCACACTACTGGCTGGTGTGCTGCTCTTGCCGATGATGCTAAGCGGCAATCAAAACGTGATGTGGAGCATCTACGTCCTGGTAGCGCTTTGCCAGGCGATGTTCCTGGGGCCGACCATAGCGATGGCGCATGCACTTGTTGGGCCACGCTATAGAGCATTGTCATCATCCGTGTTGTTCTTTGTTCTGAATATAATCGGCCTTGGACTAGGACCATTAACGGTCGGCGCAATCAGCGATGCGCTGGCGCCATCGATGGGCGTTGAATCGATTCGCTGGGCGATCATGAGTACGGCGGTGGCCGCCGTTGTTGGTGCCGCTTTCTACTTCAACGCGGCCCGATACGTTCGAGATGATCTGCGAATGAGCGAGACTTCGACGAGCAATACGTAGCTAAATCACCGTTGGCGGTCGGGCCCGCCCTTTGCGTCAAGCGCAGAGCGCGAGCTACTATGGGGACTCGCAAAACAAGGCCATTTGGCGTGTTAAACAAGATTTCCGTTACGTTCGAGGGCGACCACATCCTGGTGCGGTCCGACGGTGAGAAGAATTACGAAGTCGTTGAGCAAATTTGGTCAAAGGTTTCGCGCCTCTGCGAGAAGCATCGTTGCTTCAACGTACTGGGAATCGGCGATACGACCAGACCGATGGAGGTGGTCGAAGGATACGAGTACCCGGGGGTGTTTCATGAATACGGCATCGACCAACGCTACAGGGTTGCCTGGGTTGAGCTGAATCCGGATGCTGTCGACGTCGTCGAGCTTACCGTCAATATATTGGCGAATCGAGACCTCCCGGGCCGGCTCTTTCCGACGGTCGATGAGGCCAGAAACTGGCTACTCGGAAGTGACAGTAGGTAGTGAACGGGCGATTCTATCCTTGCGGGGTAGTCCAATGAGCGAAACTCGCCGAACGCACTGGCAGCGCGTTTATACCGACAAGGCACCGACCGACGTATCCTGGTACCAGCCGGTCCCGGAAAAACCCCTGCATTTGATTCGCGAAACCAGCATCGCAAGAGCTGAGCCAATTTTGGATGTAGGCGGCGGCGCCTCGACGCTCGTCGATCATCTGCATGCGGATGGTTACACCGACATCACGGTAATGGACATATCTGGTAAAGCGCTGGAGCGATCACGCGCTCGGCTCGGCGAGACCGCAGATGTGATGAACTGGATTGAGTCGGATGTAACGGCGTTTGAGCCGCGGCGTCGTTACGCGCTCTGGCACGACAGGGCCGCATTCCATTTTCTGACCGATGCAACCGATCGCGATAAGTATATTGACAGCGTCGAGCGAGCACTCAAGCCGGGAGGATACTTGGTACTGGCGACGTTTGGGCCGGAGGGTCCGGAACGTTGCAGCGGGCTCGAAATTCGACGCTACGGAATCGAGCAGTTGCAGGAGCTGTTCGGCGGCGGGTTCAAGCTAGGCGACTACGAACTTGAGCAACACGTCACGCCGATGGGGTCGACCCAGCAATTCCTGTATTCGTGGTGGCGGGCAAGAATCTGAGCGCCGGAGGCAGACAGGAGAAAAGATGGACGTGAATATCCGGGCGGTCATCGTGGTCGCAGCGCCGAGTTCCTTGTTTGCCAACGGCCCATACAATCCGTTGCCTATCGATGGCGAGTATCACACTGTTCCGTTCATGCTTTCTGGCCTGAGTCGCGGTGCGTGGCGTTGAACAAGCGTCACCAAGGCTGGTACCTGGAGACCGAACGGCTATTGCTGCGGCGCGTCACCCTGGGTGACGCAGGTTTCATGCTGTCGATCTGGAACGATCCTGCATTCATGCGCAACGTGGCTGACCGCGGGATCCGCACGATTCAGCAAGCTGAGGCCGCGCTCATGGAGGGC
>Ga0316201_10002032_pt1 | contig 14182 bp, 7 predicted proteins | sample CS6wburrow_MG_FD_204516 | JGI IMG/M metagenome (GOLD analysis project Ga0316201, IMG submission 204516) | Coastal sediment microbial communities from Delaware Bay, Delaware, United States - CS-6 worm burrow | ecosystem: Environmental > Aquatic > Marine > Coastal > Sediment | place: USA: Delaware... | reverse complement strand
TGTAGGGGCAGCCCTGCGTGTCTGCCCTTTCGAGCGCGAAAAAATTTGAACCTCGAAACTTCAATCAAACCCAATTTCTTCGCTAAAGACGCTAAAGACACTCAGTAAATTGCGCCTCTTGCGCCTTTTGCGTTAAAAAAAAGCGCCCAATCAACACTCTACCATTAGCCTTTAGCTAATCAACCGCAACCACTTCAATCAATCCCAATTTCTTGGCACCAAGAGAAGTGAGGATAACCGTATACTTGCCTTCGGGTAAGCTTAACAGCAATGCCGCATCGGTTTTTTTAGTCAGTTGCAAATGAGCGGGAATTTCAGAGGCCCGTGGATCGTCTAGCCAGTTATCGTTTTGGGCCATAACCTCTGTTTTCCCCAACTCTTGTACAATCAAGACGGGATCAACGCCGGTATCAACGGCTGTGCCTCTGATGACGACTTTTTGCAAGCCTTCGCCTTCAATGATAAAGCCGGCAATGATGTCATAAGCCCCGCCTTGAACTAAGGCACGGGTACTGATATTAAACAGTTTGTTTACCGGTGGCGTTTTGGAGAGTCTTATCACTTCCACAATCCCCAGGGCTTTGGCCCCTTTTGAACTCAATTGAACCGTATAATACCCCTTGGGTAAATCTCGGAGTAAAGCGGCATCGGTTTCATTGTCGGGCCTCATACCACGCGGTATTTCAGTATGACGACTGTCTTGTTCCCAGTTATTATTCTTGCCCAACACTTCTTGGGTTGAATAATTTTGTAGCACCAATTCCGGATCAACGCCAGGTTCTAAACTGATGCCTCGGAGCAAAATGCGTTGCGTCTCTTTACCTCGGATGCCGAATCCGGCAATGATATCACCTGAACCGCCTTGGATACGCGCACGGGTACTGAGATTGCTGAGGTAAGTGGTTGCTGAAGAAACCGTGACCGTTTTGGTTTCGCTGTCCGAGAAATTGCCCTCATCGGTGACAACCAGCGTAATGTCGTAATTACCCTCTTTGGTAAACGTGAAAGACGTTTTTGGTGTGGAGGCCGTTTGTCCATCAGACGTTGTCCACGCATACGTTTCAATAATCCCCTCTTTATCTGAAGATTCACGACCATCTGCTGTGACTGTCAACGGTGGTTTGCCTTGGGAGGGCGTGACAGTGACGACAGGAGTGGGTGGCGTGTTACCCGGTATAGCTTGATTAACGGTATAGGTTTGCTCAGTAAGCGTGTCGCTAATCGTGAGCGTACCTTGACGGTTTTGCGTACTGATATTAGTTGTAATGGCGTAAGTCACCGTCCCGGTACCTTGTCCATTAAGTCCGCCGGTGATAGTTATCCAAGGATTGTTACTGTGAGCCATCCATTGACAACCCTCAAGTGCTGTTACTGTGATGCGCCCGGTTTCTGCATAGCCAGTATGACTATGGCTGGCTGGCGTAATGTTAAAAGTACATTGACCCGCAGGTTGAGTTAGCGTAAAAGTTTGCTCAGCGATGGTCAGCGTTCCCTGACGGCTTTTGAGAGTCGGATTCGTCGTGACTTCATAAATCACCGTGCCCTCGCCTTTTCCAACACCGCCAGAGGTGATATTGGCTTGGATATCGTTACTACGGGCTGTCCAAGCACAGCCCGGCGAGGTATTGACTTTCACTTCACCAGTATCGGCACTGAAACCATGTGCATAATGAGTCGGTGAAATGCTGTAATCACAACGCTTGAAAGTAGCGGTCACATTTTTAACCGCATTGATGGTCAAAACACAATCTCCAGTACCGCTGCAAGCCCCACCCCAACCTTCAAAGGTAGAACCCGTTTCTGGTTCGGTGGTTAAAGTCACTTGATTGCCAACATCATACTGCTCAGTGCAATCACTGCCACAATAAATGCCTTGCCCACTAACGCGCCCATTTCCGGTACCGCTTTTAGTGACAGTCAATGTGGGGGCTAAATCTTCATTTGGGGTATCACTACTGGCAGTTAGCCCCTCATTATCCGTGATAGTGAGCGTAACTTTATCACCGCTATTAAGCGTAGTAGTCACCATCATGCCTATAATGGTTTTTCCATTGACAGCCCATTGATAACTCACAATTGAACCATCTGGATCATGAGAACCACTGGCATCTAACTTAACGGTATTACCACTTAAAGGGCTAACCGTAAATTTAGCCACCGGATGAGACATAACCCTGACATTTTGTTGGGCTTCACTTGTTGAGCCATCATTATGCGTAGCTACGAGTTTAATAACATATTCCCCATGTCCGGTAAAGGTATAACTGGATGGATTACCGGCATTGATGAATTGATTATTAGCATACCATTGATAATTGAGCATGGATGAACCAACAACACTATCAGCATTTAAAGTTACTGTTAGGGGTTTTGTGCCTAGCGTGGGAGATACCATGGAGGGTGGGGTAGATTGACCATATTGATTATCTCCCCAACAAACAACACTTCCGTTGGTTTTCATGCCACAGGTGTGAGCAAAACCGACACTCAGCTGTGTAAAAGTCCCACTGGGTGGGGTGGATCGACCATCATCATTATATCCCCAGCAAGCCACGCTCCCATCTGTTTTCACGCCACAGCTATGAGCAGCACCTGCACCCACCTGTGTAAAAGTTCCACTGGGTGGGGTGGATCGACCATCATCATTATATCCCCAGCAAGCCACGCTCCCATCGGTTTTCACGCCACAGGTATGATACAGACCGCCACTCAGCTGTGTAAAAGTCCCACTGGGTGGGGTGGATTGACGATAAGAATTACTTCCCCAGCAAGCCACGCTCCCATCGGTTTTTACACCACAGGTATGATATGCGCCTGCACTCACCTGTGTAAAAGTCCCACTGGGTGGGGTGGTTCTGCCATTGCCATCATATCCCCAGCAAGCCAGGCTCCCATCGGTTTTCACGCCACAGGTATGAATCCCACCGGCACTCACCTGTGTAAAACTCCCACTGGGTGGGGTGGATTGACTATAACCATCATGCCCCCAGCAAGCCAGGCTCCCATCTGTTTTCACGCCACAGGTATGAGCACTACCAGCACTCACCTGTGTAAAAGTCCCACTGGGTGGGGTGGATTGACCATAGTCATTATTCAATCCCCAGCAAAAAACGCTACCATCAGTTGTCATGCCACAAGTATGATATGTGCCCGCATCTACTGTAGTGAAATTTAAAGTTAAGGCGAATACCTCCACACTGGCTGTCATACCCAGTAGTAGGACAAGTGGATAGAAAATGCTGGGTGATGCACGACTGCGTTTTCTGATATGTCTAAACAGTTTGGATAACATTATGTTTCTCCTTTTTAATATGAATGAGTACAGCTAATTAGTATAGCTAATTACGGGGATAAACGAATTAAACCAACGAGTGAATGAGTCCTTTCTCCCTGTTATCCGTTGTGGTGAGTGCTTAACCTAGTCAGCTAAGCGTTTATCACAAGAGGCTTGCCTTAAGTTTTATAATTTATCACAAAGTTGTAATTATAAGGCTTTAAATATAGAAAGCTGCTTGTTTTACAGATATAAAAAAATAAACGCTAAAGACGCTAAAGACGCTAAAGACGCTAAAGAAAGAAATTTTGCGCCTCTTGCGCCTCTTGCGTCTTTTGCGTTAAAAAAAGTGACCATTAGCCATTCGCTAATCAACCGCAAACACTTCAATCAACCCCAATTTTTGGTTCCCCATAGAACTCAGGATAACCGTATAAGCTCCCTTTGGCAAGTATAACAATAAAGCGGCATCAGTTGCTTTCAGGCCCAGTTGCAAATGAGCCGGAATAAGCGAGGCCAGCGGATCAGTCTGCCAACTATCGTTTTGTGCCATAACCTCATCCTGGCCTAATGCTTGTAAAATCAAGAGCGGATCAACACCGGATTCTACGCCCGTACCTCTGACAACCACTTTCTGCACACCCTCTCCATCAATAATAAAGCCGGCAATAATATCATAAGCACCGCCTTCGATTTGGGCACGAGTACTCAGATTAAACAGTTTAATCGGCTGTTGTGTCTTGCCCGGTGGATTAAGTGTCACCACTTCGACTATGCCGAGTCCTTTAGTCGCATTAGAACTCAATGTCACAGTGTAATTACCCGCAGATAAATCCCTGACTAAAACAGCATCAGTGACATTTCTGCCAACCATATGCGCTGTGATTTCACTATGACGAGAGTCCGATTGCCAGTCATCGTTCCTCGCGAGTTCTCCCCCATTCAGTCTCTGTAGCAATATAGCAGGATTCACACCTGGTTCTAAGTTCAAACCTCTGAGCATCACTTGTTGTGTCCCTGCGCCTGTGAGCATGAAACCGGCAATGATATCGCCTGCTCCGCCCTTGATCTTGGCACGAGTACTCAGGTTAACCAAACGGGTCGTTGGCGGATAAACCGTGATTTTCTTCGTCACTTGTTCTGAAGCACCCTGATCATCATTCACGAGAAGCGTGATCTCATAACTCCCCTCTTTTGCGAATGTGAAAGAGGCTGTCCGACCAGATGCCGTTTGTTTATCAGAAGTTGACCAAGCATAATGATTAATAATGCCATCCTGATCTTTTGAGAGGCGGGCATCAACTTTAACACTCAAGCTAGGGGCAATACGTGGATTGTCAGTTATCATTTGTCCCCCTTGTGGTAAAGCACTGAAGCGAGGAATCGGTGGACAATTAACCGGAGGCGATTGAATGATCGTAAAAGTTTGCCCGGCGAGAGTCAGTTCCCCCTTACGGTTGAGTTCACAAGTCTCATTTTTCTCAATGGCATAATTCACCGTACCTTGACCTTCTCCATAGGCTTTATCCGTCAGGCTGACCCAAGAGGTTTGACTACGCGCCGTCCAGGCACAATTAGATGCCGAAGGTATCACAGTGACATGCCCCGTCTCACTATGCGCATTGTGAGTGTGATTGTTTGGCGTAATCTGGTAGGTACACGTTGCAAGTGTCACCGATACCGTTTTTTGAGCAGTGGCTTCCTCTCCCTTATCGTCAGTGACTGTTAGGGTAATCGTGTACGTGCCTGCCGTATTGAAAGTCAGGCTGGCTTTTTCACCAACACTCCTTTGTCCATCAGAACTAAACCACGCATAGCCTGTAATCATGCCATCATCTGTTGATTCGCCGGCATCTAAGTCAACCGTCAAAGTGGCATCACCAGACTCGGGGCTAACAGTCAACCTAGCTATCGGGGGCTCATTTTTAGGAGCGGTTGTGCTAGAACTTGATGGCATGTCGATGATCAAGAAGTTGTCAAAGGAGACATCAACCGCTTTTGAAGCTTCAAGACTGATACTGCCACCACAGTCTTCTAGTGTTAATTCTTGGACTTGGGTACGGTTGATAGAAAAAACAAATCGTTCGTCTAGCTTTAGAATTGACAAATTGTTGGACTCGCCAGATTTAATCAGAGAGGAAGCTGTCCGATCCACCAATATCTGGTGTTGTCCATTAAAAACACGACTGATGTAATAAGCGGTATCATCACCTTCACCATCGATCAGGAATAGCAGCGAGTCAGTTGTACCGACGCTATTTTTCTGATGACAGACTGACAGGCCATAACTCGCGTCACCCTTTCCACCTTGCCAAAGGGTATCAACTGACAAGGCAAAGTTTTCAAAATAGTTGGAATCACTGGGTTCTGGAGTCAAGCCGCCAGGATTCGCACCGCCATCCCATGGCACAGAACGTGTCCCTGTTGAACCATCACCCCGAAAAATCAGTTGTTTATTGGACACATAAAAAAACGTTGAGTCAGAAAATCCACCCGCATCACTATTAAAATCTTCATCAATGAGAGGAATCACGCGAAAATTATCAAAGGCCAGATTCACTGACCGTGGCGCTTCCAGGCCAATAGCACCACCAGCACAGTCCTCTATATCCGTCAATTTTTCGACTCGATTATCATTGATAGAGAACGAGAAATAATCGCCTAGCTTGAACACAGACAATTTATTAGCCTGGTTAGGCAAAATATGAGCAGAGGCAGTCCAATCAACAAGGATTTGGGATTGACCCTCTTTAACCCTGACTATCTTGTAAGCCCTATTGTCTCCTGCGGCATCTATCAAAAACGAGATATAGTCAGCATTACCGAGCGTATTTTTTTGTATGCAGACTGAAAGGCCATAAGGGGCGGCATCGTTTCCGCTTTCCCAAGTCACTGCCATTGAGACATCAAAGTCCTTGAAATAGTTGGAGTGATTAGGATTGGGATTCCAACCAGCCGGATTAACACCACCCATCCACGCTGCTGTCAGCGTTCCCGTCGGGCTATTGCCACGAAACACATAACGTCCGTTCGATACAGAAAAAAATTCATTTTCCAAAAATCCCCCAGGGCCCTTATCAAAAGTTTCTTCTACACCCACGGCCCATAGCGGTGTAGATAAAACGATCATGATCCCTGTCACGATCAAAGCCATGTTTCTTGTCATGAGACTTTCCTCAAAGTGAGTTAAAGATAGAAAGAAATTACAAAAAACCCCATATTAAAAAGGTATAAATAGGTTATACCCACAACGGCCTCAGCTGGGTAGAAAAGGCCATTGTCCCAATTATCAGATAAGAGAAATAAACACGCTTTGACGCTAAAGACGCTAAAGACGCTAAAGACACTCAGTAAATTGCGCCTCTTGCGCCTCTTGCGCCTTTTGCGTTAAAAAAAAGCGCCCAATCAACACTCTACCATTAGCCATTCGCTAATCAACTGCAAACACTTCGATTAAACCCAATTTTTGGGTACCCATAGAACTCAGGATAACCGTATAAGCCCCCTTCGGCAAATATAACAATAAAGCGGCATCGCTTGGTTTAAGTCCCAGTTGCAAATGAGCCGGAATAAGCGAGGCCAGCGGATCAGCTTGCCAACTATCGTTTTGTGCCATAACCTCATCCTGGCCTAACTCTCGTAGAATCAAGATAGGATCAACACCGGCTTCTACGCCCGTGCCTCTGACAACCACTTTTTGCACACCCTCTCCCTCAATAATAAAGCCGGCAATAATATCATAAGCACCGCCTTCGATTTGGGCACGAGTACTCAGATTAAACAGTTTGATCGGCTGTTGTGTCTTGCCCAGTGGATTAAGTGTGACCACTTCGACTATGCCCAGTCCTTTCGTCGCATTAGAACTCAATGTCACGGTATAATTACCCGCGGATAAATCCCTGACTAAAGCCGCATCACTTGCATTTTTGCCAGCCATATGCGCTGTGATTTCACTATGACGAAAGTCCGATTGCCAGTCATCGTTCCTCGCAATTTCTCCCCCATTCAGTCTCTGTAGCAATATAGCAGGATTCACACCCTGTTCTAAGCTCGACCCTCTGAGCATCACTTGTTGCGTTCCCGTGCCTGTGAGCATGAAACCGGCAATGATATCACCAGCCCCACCGTTGATCTTGGCACGAGTACTCAGGTTAACCAAACGGGTCGTTGGCGGATAAACCGTGATTTTCTTCGTCAATTGTTCTGAAGCACCCTGATCATCAGTCACGGTAAGCGTGATCTCATAAGTCCCCTCTTTTGTGAATTTGAAAGAGGCTGTTCCACCAGATGCCGTTTGTTGTTTATCATCTTGATCAAAAGTTGACCAAGCATAATGGCTAATAATGCCGCCCTGATCTTGTGATAAACGGGCATCAACTTTAACAGTCAAGTTAGGGGGAATACGTGGATTGTCAGTTATCATTTGTCCCCCTTGCGGCAAGGCACTGAAGCGAGGAATGGGTGGACAATTAACCGGCGCTAATTGACTGATCGTAAAAGTTTGCCCGGCGATACTCACTTCCCCCTTACGATTGAGTTCACAAGTCTCATTCTCCTCAATGGCATAATTCACCGTGCCTTGACCTTTTCCACTGGTTATACCCGTAAGACTTACCCAAGACGTTTTACGACGCGCCGACCATGAACAATTAGACGCTGAAGGTATCACAGTGACATGGCCCGTATCGGCATTAGCATTGTGAGTATGACTGGTTGGTGTAATCTGGTAGGTACACGGTGCCGCTTTGACCACAACCGTTTTTTGTGCAGTGCTTGTCTTCCCCTTATCGTCAGTAACCGTTAGGGTAATCGTATACGTGCCGGCCGTGTTGAAAGTCAAGCTAGTTTTTTCACCAGAAGCCCTTTGCCCATCAGAACTAGACCATGCATAGCCCGTAATCATGCCCTCATCTCTTGAGTTACCGGCATCTAAGTCAACCGTCAAAGGGGCATCACCAGACTCGGGGCTAACAGTAAAACTAGCTGTAGGGGCTTGATTCTCAGGTTCTGGGGTTACGCCACCATCAGAACTTGAAGACATGTCGAAGATAAAGAAGTTGTCAAACGAAACATCAACCGCTCTTGAAGCTTCAAGATTGATACTCCCCCCACAGTCTTCTAGTGTTAATTCTTGGATTTGGCTCTGGTTGATAGAAAAAACAAAGCGATTGTCTAGTTTTAGAATTGACAAATTGTTGGACTCACCAGATTTAATCAGAGAAGAGGGTGTCCAATCCACCAATATCTTGTGTTGCCCATTAAAAACACGACTGATATAATAACCCATCTTATCACCCTGTCCATCTATGAGGAACAACACATAGTCAACAGTGCCCGCGCTATTTTTCTGGTTACAAACTGAAACGCCATAACCCGCTTCAGCATTTCCACCTTGCCAAATGGCATCAACTGAGAGACCAAATTCTTCAAAATAGTTGGAATCAGTGGGCTCGGGACTCAAACCACCCGGATTCGCTCCGCCATCCCATGGCACAGAACGTGCCCCTGTCGAAGCATCACCCCGAAAAATCAGTTGTTTATTCGAGACATAAAAAAAATTGGAACCCGAAAACCCACCCGCATCGCTATTAAAATCTTCATCAATGAGAGGAATCACGCGAAAATTATCAAAGGCAACATCCACTGACTTTGAAGATTCCAGAGCAATAGCACCACCAGCACAGCCCTCTAGGTTTGTCAATCTCTGGACTCTGTTACCGTTGATAGAGAACGAGAAATAATTGCCTATTTTGAAGATAGACAATTTATTAGCCTGGTTAGGCAAAATATGAGAAGAGGCTGTCCAATCAACAAGGCTTGTGGATTCACCCTCTTGAACTCTGACAATCTTATAAGCGCCATTGTTTCCAGCCCCATCTATCACAAACGAAATAGAGTCAGGACTGCCAAGACTATTTTTCTGGATGCATACCGAAAGCCCATAAGGCGCTTCATCGTTTCCGCTTTCCCAAGTCACCTCCATTGAGACATCAAAGTCCTTGAAATAGTTGGAGTGATTTGGATTGGGATTCCAACCTGCCGAATTAGTCCCCCCCACCCAGATTTTTCCAATACTTCCCGTCGAGCGATCACCCTGAAACAAAAAGCGTCCGTTCGATACAGAAAAGGATTCATCTTCCAAGAATCCCCCAGGGCCCTTATCAAAAGTTTCTTCTACACCCACGGCCCATAGCGGCGTAGAAAAAATGATCATGACCCCTGTCACGATCAAAGCCATGTTTCTTGTCATGATACTCTCCTCAAAGTGAGTTAAAGATAGAAACAAATTACAAAAATACCCCGATGATATCAAATGATTATAATTTAACCTACCCACAACGACCCCACCGGGGTAGAAAAGGCCATTGTCCCAATTATCAGATAAGAGAAATAAACACGCTTTGACGCTAAAGACGCTAAAGACATTGTGCGTTTTTGCGCCTCTTGCGCCTCTTGCGTTAAAAAAAAGCACCCAATCAACATTCTACCATTAGCCTTTAGCTAATCAACCGCAACCACTTCAATCAACCCCAATTTCTTAGCCCCAAGAGAAGTGAGGATAACCGTGTAAGCGCCTTTGGGTAAGCTTAACAGCAATGCCGCATCGGTTTTTTTAGTCAGTTGCAAATGAGCGGGAATTTCAGATGCCCGTGGTGAGTCGAGCCAGTTATCGTTTTGGGCCATAACCTCTGTTTTCCCCAACTCTTGTACAATCAAGACGGGATCAACCCCAGCCTCGACGGCTGTGCCTCTGATGACGACTTTTTGCAAGCCTTCGCCTTCAATGATAAAACCGGCAATAATGTCATAAGCGCCGCCTTGGACTAAGGCACGAGTACTGATATTAAACAGTTTGAATTAAGTTTGAGAATCCAATAATTGTCATATCCCAAGTCACTTCTGGTCGTACCAGCCACGACAAAACCACCGTCTGTTGTTTGAACCATTGAGTAAGCACTATCACCATTACTGCCTCCAAAAGTCTTTTCCCATAGCCAGTTTCCGTTGGTATCCAAGCGGATAATCCAAATATCGGTGCTACCGGCCCCTTTTGAAAAGGTGGTGCCCGCAACAGCAAAACCACCGTCTTTGGTTTGGAGTATTGCATGAGCATGATCCCAATTATTGCCACCAAATTTTTTATCCCATTCAACATTGATGATGGCCGTTGCAAAGGCCGGTTGGTATGCGAGCAATAACAGCCAGAAAATGAGCAGATATGGTGGGTTTAGCTTCGCTCTACCCACCCTACAAAATTTGGATCACATGATATTTCTCCTTTTTAAAATCAATCATTCAAGTTCATCGGGATTAATGCCCAAGGCGCGTAATTTGGCAGCCAATCGTTCTGCACGTTGGCGTTCATATTCGTAAGGCGTGGGCAATAATTCTCCTTCAAGCGTTTCCCAACGTAACCAAATGGCTTTGACTCCATTAAAAACGCCTTCCCAACGCACTAAAGCCAAGCCGAGTTGACCACTGATTAATCTATTTTGAGCATCGAAAGCTTTCTTCTGATAAACCCATTTTTCATTAGGTTTCCAACCGACGAAGTCTTCAGGATTAAACGGATCAAACCAATAATATTCCAACACTTTTAACTGATCCTGATAAATGGTTTTTTTTTCACCTTTATCAATAGCAGCCGTGCTTTCAGATAACAGTTCAATCACAATATCTGGACTGGCATCTTCATTCCAAACAATCCAGCTTTTGCGCTCAACTTGTGAAACGCCTAGCACGACAAAAAAATTGGGGCCCTTAAAATTCGGATTCTCGAACAGTTGTCTACTAAAATAGAGAAACATATTACCGCCTACATAACCCGAGCCCTGTTGCGCTAACCAAGGTTGAAGTGAATCGATCAATAACTGTATTTGAAGTCGATGTCGTTGACTTTCCATTGGTACGCCTTCATCGCAAGGTAGTTCATCTTGAGTGGGCATTCGTAAAACGGTTTCAACAGGCTCTTGCTCATCTGTATATTCAGTCTCCTGTGGGAGACTTTTTGAGCAATCTGCCTGTTTTGCTGATTGAGTTAAAGTGGGTTCTAACATAAGTTGATCCTGAAAGTTTATGTTGGGTGGACTTTGCAGACCACCAAAATATTATCGGACTAGATGACTATTCATCAATCGTTCAGCTACTTTTCACTAAAAGCCTTCGCAAAATAAATTTGGAACGAAAAGCTCAGGCAAAATAAATTTTGCACTCTGTCAAATTATTTAGCTGAAAATTTATCTTGATTCTCTATTAATCATTCCAATTCATCGGGATTAATGCCCAAGGCGCGTAATTTGGCAGCCAATAATTCGGCACGTTGTTGAGCCTGTTCTTTTTCCCGACGTTCTTCTTCTTTTGCCTGACGTTCCTGTTCTTTTGCCCGACGTTCTTCTTCTTTTTGCTGACGTTCATATTCTTCAGCTGTGGGCAATAACTCTCCTTCAAGCGTTGCCCAACGTAACCAAACGGCTTTGACCCCATTAAAAACGCCTTCCCAACGCACTAATGCCAATCCGAGTTCGTCACTCATTAATCTCTTTTGGGCATCGAATGCTTTCTTCTGATAACCCTTTTTTTTATCACGTTTCCAACCGACGAAGTCTTCACAATTAAACGGATCAAACCAATAATACTCATTCACTTTTAACTCATCCTGATAAACCGTCTTTTTTTCACCTTTATCGACGGCAGTCGTGCTTTCAGATAACAGTTCGATCACAATATTTGGGCCTTTGCCTTCTTCCCAAACCACCCAACTTTTGCGTTCGACTTGTGGCACATCCAGTACGACAAAAACATCAGGGCCTTTAAAATTCTGATTGCGTAGCTGTTTCTCACTGAAATAGACAAACATATTACCGCCTACATAACCCGAGCACTGTTGCGCTAACCAAGGTTGAAGTGAATCTATCAATAATTGCATTTGAAGTCTATGTCGTTGAGTTTCCATGGGGATTCCATCGTCGCAGGGTAGTTCATCTTGACCGGGTAATCGTAAAACCGTTTCAACAGGCTTTGGGTCATCTCTATATCGAGTCTCCTGTGGTAGGCTTCTTGACCAATAGGCCGGTTTGAGCGGTTGAGTTAATGTCGTTTCTAACATAAATTTGACCCTGAAAGTTTTGTTTAGGTAGTCATTCAAACTCTTCTCTATTAACCATCAATATAGTGTGTCATTATCTTTTTTTGAGAGGTATAACGGGTAAAATTTCGAATGCTGCTTGTTTCACAGATATCAAAAAAATAAACGCAAAAGACGCTAAAGACATAATTTTTTTGCGTTTTTGCGCCTCTTGCGCCTCTTGCGCCTTTTGCGTTAAAAAAAAGCGCCCAATCAACACTCTACCATTAGCCTTTCGCTAATCAACCGCAACCACTTCAATCAACCCCAATTTCTTGGCCCCAAGAGAAGTGAGGATAACCGTATATTTGCCTTCGGGTAAGGCTAACAATAAAGCGGCATCGGTTGACTTCAGCCCAAATTGCAAATGCTCCGGTATTTCAGAGGCCTGTGGTGAGTCTTGCCAATTATCGTTTTGGGCCATCACCTCGCTCTTCCCCAACTCTCGTAGAATCAAGACGGGATCAACCCCAGCCTCGACAGCCGTGCCTCTGATGACGACTTTTTGCAAGCCTTCGCCTTCAATGATAAAGCCGGCAATAATGTCATAAGCGCCGCCTTGAACTAAGGCACGAGTACTGATATTAAACAGTTTGTTTACTGGTGGCGTTTTGGAAAGTCTTATCACTTCCACAATCCCCAGGGCTTTTGCGCCTTTTGAACTCAATTGAACCGTATAATACCCCTTGGGTAAATCTCGGAGTAAAGCCGCATCGTTTTCATTGTCGGGCCTCATACCACGCGGTATTTCAGCATGACGACTGTCTTGTTCCCAGTTATTATTCTTGCCCAACACTTCTTGGGTTGAATAATTTTGTAGCAGCAATTCCGGATCAACTCCAGATTCTAAACTGATGCCTCGGAGCAGAATTTTTTGCGTTCCGGCCCCGCTGATCCCGAATCCGGCAATGATATCACCTGCACCCCCTTGGATACGGGCACGAGTACTGAGATTGCTCAGGTGAGTGCTTGCTGGCATCACGGTGATAGTCGCGGTTTTGCTGGCCGATAAATCCCTGGCATCCGTCACAGTCAGCGTGATATTGTAAGTCCCTACTGTCGTAAACGTGAAAGAGGCCTTTGCTGTCGAAGCCGTTTGTCCATCAGACGTTGTCCACGCATACGTTTTAATAATCCCCTCTCTGTCATAAGATTCACGGCCGTCTGCTATGACTGTCAAAGGTGGTGTGCCTTGGGATGGCACCGTTGTGAATACGAGCTCCGGTGGTGGCGTATCCACTGTAGCTTGATTGACAGTAAAAGTTTGCCCGGCAACAGTGAGCGTACCTTGACGGTTTCCGCTACTCGTATTAGCTGTAATGGCATAACTCACCGTACCGTTACCTTGTATCGGGAGATTAGTCCTGATATTTAAAAAAGAAACCTCATTGGTACGGGCAGTCCACTGACATTGTTCAAGAGAAGTTATCACACTCACGCTACCCGTTTCGGCATTAGCATTATGAGTATGGCTTGTTGGCGTAATGCTATAGCTACACTCTCCTTTATCTTGATTAACAGTAACCGTTTTCCCTGCAATGGTTAACGTTCCACTACGAGATTGGAGAGTGGGATTAGGCGTGACAGAGTAAATGACGCTGCCACTACCTTGTCCACTGCTGTTATTGATATTGATCCAAGGCTTATGGCTCACCGCTGTCCACTGACAATTCGCAGGTGCGCTGACTGTCACATTGCCCGTTTCAATACCTGAACCATGAGAGAGATTTGTTGGTGTAATTTGATCGACACATTGATTGAGTGGCGGCGGGCCGCCATCAAAA
>Ga0316201_10002031_pt1 | contig 14184 bp, 13 predicted proteins | sample CS6wburrow_MG_FD_204516 | JGI IMG/M metagenome (GOLD analysis project Ga0316201, IMG submission 204516) | Coastal sediment microbial communities from Delaware Bay, Delaware, United States - CS-6 worm burrow | ecosystem: Environmental > Aquatic > Marine > Coastal > Sediment | place: USA... | reverse complement strand
GACGGGCCGGCTGTCATCGAGGTCTTGCGCGTGGGGCCGGGCTTTCCGGCGATGGATATCCAGGTGCACCGCATTGGCCGGTTCGTCGAGCATTCGAAGGGCAATATCCAGATCGATGTGTTCGCCCTGGCCGGTTGGCACCTGATAGTGCCAGCGGACACCGTTGCGGTAATCGAAGCTAAATGTCTCCAGGCGGTCCAGGTTGATTTCATGGGAATACCCCTGATAAACGATCCAGGCGCGGCAGCGTGTCAGCAGGATGCGCCGATCTTCTGGAAAATCGGGATCCCGATTGGCGGCCAGCAGGGCGTCATAGCGGCTTGCCAGGTGGTTCCAGTCGCTGTGGACGCGCAGCATGGCGCCGCGTCCATTGGTATCCAGTGCCAGAAGGGGCTTCTCGTGGCACTCTTTTCGGGAAAAGGTGAGCTGGACGGGCGGCTGGCGCGACCTGCCGAGCAGGAGGAGCTCCGATGCGGCGTGCCGGGTCTGCTCCGGAGCATAGAGGCTCAACATCAGGGTGACATGCTGGTGATCTTCGCTGTGCCACTGCGGCTGCAGCAGGACAAACGCCATGCCGTGGGTGTCGGTGAGGCTCTCCTCGGCCGCCATGGTGCGGTCACCGGCTCGCAGACGAATTTTGAACGAGTGCTTTGCCCGCAATAACAAAAAGTGCCCTGGCGGCACCATCACCTGGCGCTTCAAATCCGTCGGGTGATCCCATGCGATGACCCGACTTTCACCGGAGTCACGATTGAGGCCCCGGCAGAAGGCTTCTGGATTTTCGGCCAACGCAGCGGCCGCGGTGGACAGATCTGCCGGAACAGGCGCGCCGCAGGCAGCCAACACCTCCAACGTTTTGGCCCGAAGGCGTTGTCGGTGCAGCGTCTCGGGCGCGGATTTCGACCATTGCCGGCGATCGGTTTCGCTGGCGGCGTTGTCCAGGCAAAGCACCTGGCCGGGGAGCAGGGCCAGTCGGTGCAGGCGGCCCGCTTTCTCGATGGTCACACTTGCGCCGCTGAGCAGATCGGTGGGCCCTGCCGCCTGCCAGTGGCTTCCATCGGTGTCCCAGGAGGCGGTTACGGGATGCTGCCAATCGAGGTTGGCTAGGACCAATACCCATCTGCCACTGGGCCGATGGTGTCTCAACAGGGCAATAAAATTGTCCTCCCCCCGGCCGACCAGCTCCAACCGGGTATCCGGTCCGAAGGCCGGGTGGGTTTTAAGCAGGGCACTGATCGTGGCGATCTCAGCTGTCTGATTGTCCGGAGCACCCCAGTTGAGGCTGCAGGCATCGTGAACACTGATTTTTTCGGTGGCAAACCATTCGACACCGTTGGCAAACGCAAATGCACCGTTGGGCGACAGCAATGCGCAGAGTGCCGTTCTCATGCGGGCGTAGGTGGAGGACGTGGCCGCAAGTCGATTGTTATCGTGGGTTTCGGCAAAGTGGACGGTGATGCCGTCTGACGCTGCAATATCGTAGGCTTCCGGCAGATACCCCTCGATCTGGTCGCGGTCATAGTTTTGAAACAGTTCCGAGTAGGCCCAGTTGAAATTGGCCCGGTTGAGCAAGTCTCGGGTAACGGATATCTTGCCCCCCAGCCCCTCTAAAAAGAAAACCGTGTCGGGGTATTGCTCACGGACCTTGGCAATCATGTACTGCCAGGCATCCACCGGAATCATATACCCGGCGTCGCAGCGAAAACCATTGACGCCGCGTCGACACCAGGTGAGCAGCACCTCGGCCATATAGCACCATAGATCCCTGTGGCTGTAATCCAGATGGGTGAGATCTTCCCAGACAACGCCCCAGGCACCCGGATTTTGGATTTCTCCGACCGCGTTGCGGGCCAGCCATTGGGGGTGGGATTCATGCAGTCGCGCAGCCCAGCCGGTGTGGTTGATGGCGATATCGAGGAGGATTTTTCCCCCGCGGGCATGAACGGCATCCGCCAGCTCGAGAAATTGTTCGAGGGGGGTGGCCTTGGGATCGAATACTGCCAGGGCCGGATCCACCTCCGTGAAGCTCAGGGCGGCATAGGGGCTGCCGAAACGGCCCATTCGGCCATAGGTCGTGGGGGTTGGGTGGATGGGCAACAATTGCAGCCACCGGCATCCCAGGCGGCCGAATATGAAATCGAGCTCGCCGATGAGGTCACGAAACGTACCCGAGGGCGGAATGACCGTATAGCCGGCCTCATCCAAATCCTGGAGCGTTTCTGCCAACGGTGGTCTTTGTTGTTCCGGGGCTACTTTTGCGGGGCCAAACTGCCGGACGAAGGCGTTGTAGATGATATTGCTGCAGCAGGTATCGGCCGGTTGGACATTGAAGACCGTGTTGGGTCCGGAGGGCCAGATGGGTTCCTGTTCCCCCTCGGGAATGAAATGGCACTTGGCTTCGAAATGACCGACTTCATAGAGCCCCAGGAGGATTTCGAATGCACCTGGATCCGTCTGATGCATGGGGACATCGAACCAGTCGCGTTCGAGTCTCGGTTCGTTGCACTCCACCTGGCGGACCACTTCCCGCCACATGGTGTGTGCATGCCCGATGTTGGTTCGAACATAGGCGTTGCCCGGTTGCGGATGCCTCAATGAGAGACGAAATAGAACCACATCTCCACTGAACTGAACGCGGCGGTTTCCCGGCGGGGGCTGTTGGGTGATATGTTCAGGGGCGGTCATCGGTTCGCCTTTTTTGGCCCGGCGTCGGTTGATTCGACATGCGGCGGCCACATCAGGGGGACGCCGCTGCACTGGAGCAACGCATCGAGATCATTCTCCGGACACCAACCATGGTAAGATGGACTTGCCCTAAACCTTGGCCAGATTGCGGATAAAGGGCATTAATCGGTCCCGCATATCGGGGCGATCCAAGGCGTAGGAGAGGTTGGCCATTTGAAATCCCACTTTGGTGCCGCAATCAAAGCGTGCGCCCTCGTAGCTGTATCCGTAGATGGATTGAGTTTTGAGAAGGCGGGCCATGGCATCGGTAATTTGGATCTCGCCTCCGGCGCCGGTCTCCTTATGCTCCAGAATGTTGAAGATTTCAGGCGTTAGAATGTACCGCCCGATAATCGCCAGGTTCGAGGGGGCCTCCTCGGGTTTGGGTTTTTCCACCAGGCCGCGAACTCTCGTCAGGCCCTTTTCGGGAGGATCGGCATCAAGAATGCCATAGCTTGCCGTGGCCTGGCGGTCCACCGCTTCCACACAGACCAGGGAGGATTGCAGGTGTTGGAAATGGGCCATCATTCCGCCCAGAGCCGGTTTCGAGGATTTGATCAGGTCGTCGGCTAGCAGAACGGCAAAGGGTTCGTTTCCGATGATGTGCCGGGCGCACCAGATGGCGTGGCCCAGTCCCAGGGGCTCGTTTTGTCGTGTATACACGATGGTTCCAGACTCGGGGATGATGTTGGTGATCTCCCTGAGCAGCGCCTCTTTACCCCTGGCCATGAGGGTTTGTTCCAACTCGCAGTCGTGATCAAAATGGTCTTCGATGGCATGTTTGCCTTTTCCGGTGACGAAAACGATATCCTGGATTCCGGCACTGAGGGCCTCTTCCACGGCGTATTGGATTAATGGTTTATCCACCACGGGGAGCATTTCTTTGGGCATTGCCTTGGTGGCCGGCAAAAAACGGGTGCCAAGTCCGGCGACGGGAAATACTGCTTTTCTTACCTGCATAAAGACTCCTTGGAGGGATAGTTGTGGCTTCTAATAGGAAGACATTTCATTAGGTTTCCGGTGCAATGGTGCACCACAAGGTTAGGCGTGTTTTAACGTCGACAAGGGACCGGTCTGCAGTCGGCGCTGCGGCCGGTTCGATCGGTCGAAACCATCACACCGCCGGCTCGACCCATCCCATGGTGTCCTCTACCCGGCTGTATTGGATATCCATGATGGCATCGAAAAACTTCTGGGCGATGGGGCCCACCGTACCGTCGCCGATTTTCAATATCTGGTCGCCATATTTCAACTCTCCCACAGGCGAGATGACAGCGGCCGTTCCAGAGCCGAAAATTTCCGTCAGCAAACCGCTATTGTGATGGGCGATGACCTCATCAATGCTGATTTTTTGCTCGCTGACCGGCATATCCCACGATTTGGCCAGCCTGATGGCGGAATCGCGGGTGATCCCCGGTAAAATACTACCGCTCAGCGCCGGTGTGATTAACGCATTGTTGACCACAAAGAAGATGTTCATGGCGCCGACTTCCTCTACATATTTTTGCTCCACACCATCGAGCCAGAGCACCTGGGTATAGCCGGCGTCATGGGCCTCCTGCCCCGCCAAAAGGCTGGCGGCGTAGTTGCCCATCGTTTTGGTGTCGCCGACTCCGCCGCGCACGGCGCGGACATGGTCACGCGTCACCATGATCTTTACCGGGTTGAAGCCTTCGGAGTAATAGGCTCCCACTGGTGACAAAATGATGAAAAAGCGGTAGGTGTTAGACGCTCGAACACCGAGGAACGGATCCGTTGCGATGATGGTCGGTCGAATATACAGAGAGGTTCCCGGTGCGCTAGGCACCCAGTCCTTTTCCACCCGCAGCAGTTCTTTGAGTGCGCCCAGGGCGAATTCAACATCGATGTCAGGAATGCACAGTTTACGGGCGGAGTAGTTCAGGCGTTTGAAATTATCACGGGGACGAAACAGCTGGATACTGCCGCTCTCAGTACGGTAGGCTTTCATCCCTTCAAAAATACCCTGGCCGTAATGCAGCACCATGGTGGCCGGGTCCATGGTGAAGGGCCCGTAAGGTTCAATCCTTGGGTTGTGCCATTTCAAGTCCGGGGTGTAGTCCATATTGAACATATGGTCGGTGAATCGAGTACCGAACCCCAGCTTTGTCTCGTCCGGCTTGGGCTTGGGGTTCTGGTTGGTGATAATCTCCAACTTCATGACGATCTCCTCTATCGGGTGGTCAATGATAGACTTGGGTTGCGATCTCGGCAACGCTGTCCGGGCCGTATCCCACAATTGGAAAAAACGTACAAAACCGGAAACACCATAGCACCACCGTAGCTCAGCTTGCAAGCGGCAAGGCAGGCACCTTGCCGCAGTCGACGCACCGGCCGGGGGCGAAACCACTTGACATTCATGCAGCAGCATTTTACTTAAAGTCATAACCTTTTGTTATTATAGCATCTTAATGGATCGGTAGCGTCAGCGTCGCAGCTTGCTGCGATTGCCGCGCGGTCGAAAACAGGAAAGACGAGGCGCACCATGGAAATGACGCCACCTGCCAAAAGAATCTGGGAAAAGATTGCGCCGGAACTCCGTCTGCGGATATTGAACAATGTTTGGTGCGTGAATTGCATGAAATCATCTTCCATGGGAAAGGCCGCGGGTCGTGTGGAAAAAGGGCTGCTGACCCTCACTGGTGTGTGCACCCGCTGCGGGGGGGTGGTGGCCCGGATTGTGGAGTGAAGGGGGATAGAAATCCACTGCTCTGGCTGCACCTATTGCGGCAGGGCGGGCGCAAAGCAGATTCCTGTTCCTCAGATCCCGCCTGATGCTTGCCGAATGATATTCAAATCTTACGCATGGCGGCGTCATCAGCTTGCTGGTTGAAGTGGTCGTCTGCTGAATGGATGCTTTACGATGCGGCATCCGGGTCGGGCAGGTCCTGTCCGGTCATCGGGTCTTTTGGCCTGAAAAGAACTGATTTGAGCCAGTTGACCCCGAATTTAAGCAGGGCCACATCGTCGGTTTTTAGCTTCTTCAGGGTTTCATCATCGACGGGCACGCGCTCCAGAAAAGAGCTTTCGAAAACAAATTGGCGAAATTTATCGATGTTGTAGCTTACCATGAAAAACATCTGCTTGGCCTGTTCGGTGAGTTTGATGTTCGGTGGGAACGATCGCTTGTGCACCACCAGGTCGGTCCACTCGGCATTGACCTCATCGCGGATGTCGACACCCTGGTCGGCGCGCCACTCGGCTACGGTCCAGTCGCACGGCTCCTCGAACCCCTTGCAATGGGGCTCATGGACGAAAAAGAAAAAACCGTCGTCGTCGGCGCCCTCTTTGTGTTGCAGCGAGGCCACTCCCAAAGGATAATATCGGCAGGCGGTCGGGCGGTCCTCGTAGATGATGCAGCCCTCATCACGGACAAAAGGACAGGAGTCCTTATCGTCGTCCATCTTCTTCAGGGTGAGCACCGGGATATCGGTTTTTTCGAGAAGGTGAGGTTCCGTGTAGATGGCCAAAAATTGATCTGAAGGCAGATTGAGTCGCGTTTTCAAGCGAATGATATCGTAGGGTGTTAAAATAATGTTGATGCCCCGGCAGCACTGGGTGAAGCAGGAGACCCCCGGGTGGCATTTGAATTTGAAGGTGCTGGTGTGTCCCAAACGAACGGGATTGATTTGAGCTGGATTGGTGTTGTTTTCTTCCATGGTTATTTCCTTCCTGACGCAATGTAATCGGGCCACCATAGCCGAGCACCTGTGGGATGTCAAATCGATGGCCGTGCCGCCGCCTCCTGCACCCAATTACCCGATCTGGTCGATCAGCCAGCCGGGCCGGTCAGAGATGATACCATCCACCCCCAATTGCCGTGCTTTGTCAACTTGCTTTAAGCTATTGCAGGTATAGGTCAGGACACGCAGCTGTTTATTTTTGGCCTGTTGGACGTGGCGTTCGGCGAGCCTGTCGATATTGATGTCCACGGCCCACAAGTGGTTCGTTTCACCTCGAATCATAGAGAGGGCCGTATCCGGCACATTGAGGACATAGCGCAGATGAGGCGCGCGGACATGGGCCCTTAAGAGGACATCGGGATCGAACGAGAGGATGGCGATGCGGTCGTGAAATGTGCTGAAATCCGGGTGATCGATCATTTCGATCAATCGCTCGGTCAGGCGGTAGGGGTGGCCGCTGGCGCGTTCGCTGGGATGGGATTTGATTTCCACGAGCATGCGGGGGAAGCGGTCCAGCAAGTCGAGCGCTCTGCGCAGGGTCATCAGGGGCTCTCCCGTAAAATCGGGATGAAACCATTTTCCCCAGTCGAACTGCGCCAGTTCATCAGAGGTCAGGTCCGCCACTCGTTGATTGCCGCCACTCACCTTCTGGACGGTGCGGTCGTGAAAGAGCACGAGTACGCCGTCGCGGCTCATCTGCACGTCGAACTCTATGCCGTCCACGGGGTAAGCCAGGGCGCGTTCAAAAGCCGCCAGCGTGTTTTCGGGGGCCTCGTCACGGGCACCGCGGTGGGCAATGCACCAGGGGCGATGTGAGTCCATGCGATCCTTTCCCTTTACCCTTTTCAATTTACAGGTTATATTGCGCCCTTGATGATGCAAGAGCAATGGATGACAATAGAATTAAAGGCCAATGTGCTGACCCGTCTTTTCGACCTCTATGACGAGACCGTAGGATCTTTTGAAACGGCCTGCGTTCGGGGGTGCTCGACCTGCTGCACCTGCAATGTGACCTGCACAACCCTGGAAGGGTGGCTGTTGATTGACCATTTGATGGCAAGTGGCGCATTGAATGCCATTGATGCCATGGTGTCCCGCGCACCGGCCAGGCGATTTCAACCCACTGTGACCATCAACCAGATGGTTGCGCTTTGTGTCCGGGGTGAGGCGCTTCCCGAAGAGTCCAACGACCCCGGGGCCGGGGCCTGTGCCTGGCTGGAGGAGCAAGCTTGTCCAGTCTATGCGGTCAGGCCCTTTGCCTGCCGTGCCATGCTGTCGACGGTATCGTGCCACGGCGGTGGTGAAGCGTGCATGCCACCTTTTATCCTATCCCTGAACAATGTGATGATGCAATACTTGGAAGCGCTTGACCGGCCGGGTGCTTCAGGAAACGTGGCCGACATCCTCGCTTTTCTGGCCGAGGAGAGGTGTCGCAGCGCTTATCTGAGCCAGACCTGGCGTGAAGTTGAGCCGCCCCTGTTGTCCAATCATGGATTTGCCGTCCTGATGATTCCACCGGAACATCGTGGACCACTCCAGCCCGTTTTGGAACAGATACAGGCCATTTTTAGCAGCGTGCCATAGTGCGCATGATTGAATATGAACCAGGAAACCGCAATGATCATCGGTGAATTGAGCATCACCACGGAGCAGCTCCGGTTGGTCCAATACGGTTTTATTGCGATGATCGGCCTGATTGTGATCACGACCTCGTGGCGGTGGATGCGGGCTCCCGTCCGGCGACGTCAAATGGCCGGCCTTGCGCGTCGGTTGAACATTGACTTTCTGGGACGCCTGACCTTCTCCGATGCACAGCCGCCGTACACCTACCCAGCCAATGAAGCGCATCACGGCGTTTCGTTATCGGATCATGATGCGATGGATCCGCCCCACAAATTGCACATCGACGAGATCGCCAGGGGGTCCGTGTTAAATGATCCGCGCTTTTTCAACGCCTTCAATACAAGCCAGTTGCGCAACTATTGCCGCGGCCCGTACCGCGACTGTACGGTGGAGGTTTTCGATTGGCAGCAATCCCGCAGGCGCAACGATCGCTCGGCGAGAGGTCCCCGGTCGACGGTGGTGATTCTCCACTTAGGATCGGCAGATCTTCCCTGGTTTATCGCCTTTCCATCCATTGGCGCCAGTCGTAGAAAGATCGCCAACGCGATACAGCCCGCTGTATGCCCGGCCTTCAACGCTTATTACCAGCTTCAGGCCCCCGATGGACACCCCAATAGTGAAAACCGCATTCTATCCTTGTTGAGCCGACCGGCTCTGGAACTGCTGGTTGACAGCAGAACTATCCAAGTCCGGGCTGCCGGCCCGCACCTCCTGTTCAGCCATGGTAACGTTCTATTGACGGCCGCCAAGATTGACGATTTGCTCGATTTTGGAATGGAATTCTACCACCGCATCGATTTAGTTTAGCGTTATATGCTTGAATTAATTTATCAAAACCTGCAGAAATTTTCAGAAGCTTATGATTGAAATTAAGCCAACAATACATGAGCCGAACGAAATCAACGATAGTGATTTTGTGTGTTTTTGTTTTGAATACACGAAAAAAGATATCGAAGACGATTTCAAGAAAAATGATAGATCTCTTATTTACGAAAAAATAATCTTCGAAAAAAAGACGGGCGGATGTAATTGCGCTTCAAAAAATCCAAAGGGCAAATGATGTTTGGTTGATGTCCACCAGGTGGTGGAATCGTTAAAAAAGAGCATATAACAACCGGCTTCACAAGCGGACCGCGAGGACCGTGCGGTCGAGGACCGTGCGGTCGGTGAGCCGGAGCATTATAGTGCAGCTGTAGTCATGGCGAAGCCGGGGCGGTTCCGTCAACATGTTCCACATAATAAAGGGTGGCTCCCACCGGGGCGAAGGAGAGCAATACGATATTGAGGCCGGGAATCAAAAAACAGATCCCGAATCCAAGATGGAATCCAACCTGATGGCGGAAAAACCGGAACCGGTTTTGAAAGGTTTCCAGCCGCCGGGCCGGAACAAGATCTGTGTTGTCCCAGGCCAGAAAACCACCTGCGATTACCGGAGAGATAATCGTTAGTACAGGGGCCAGGGGGGTCAGCCATCCAGCTATCATGGCCGCCAGCGAGATGCATATGGGGAGTGTCGCGCGAGGGATTTCCTGCTTCAGCAGATAGAAAAAATAGGTGAGCCGGGGCATGTCGGGCGAGGCGATCTCTTTTCCGGTGGCCCGGCGTTCTGTAATTCTGGACATGTAGTCCATAATCAGCACACTGAACAGCACCTGAGCGATGAGAAAGGCGACCACGGCGGAGATACCGGACAGCAGCAACGCCAGCAGCCATGACATGGCATACCAAAGCCAGGCCAGCCAGGCGCTGTCAGGGCGCGTCCACATCATGTTGGCAAGATCTTGGTATCTTGAAATGACCAGGCTGACCGCAGCGATGGTCAGGGCCAAAATCACCACCATCCGCACCATTCCCAGAAAGAGCAATGAGGGCGTTTTGAGCCCAACTGCCAAACCCTTGAAATTATATCGGATTCCTCTTATAAACGCTACCATTTCGCACCGGGCTCCTCTCTTCAGGCCGCATTCTGAAGGGGTTGTAGCAACTTCACGACACCGGGTCAACGGTTCCGGCTTGCACTGCCTGCATGCGTGCCTACTATTCAGTCTGTGCTGTGAATTCGTGTCCTTAAAGGAGAATAAGGCCAATGAAGTATATCGGAGCCCATGTGAGTGCTGCCGGCGGCGTTGAGAATGCACCCCTGAACGCCGACAAAATCGGTGCCAGGGCGTTTGCTCTATTTACCAAAAATCAGCGTCAGTGGAAAGCCGCACCGCTCAAGAGAGAAAGCGTCGAACTGTTTAAACGCAACTGCAGTCGCACCGGCTTTCAGCCAGAGCAGATCCTTCCCCACAACAGCTATCTGATCAATCTTGGTCATCCCGATGGCGGCGCCCTCGAAAAATCGCGGCGGGCTTTCGTGGACGAATTCAAGCGCTGTGAAGCGCTGGGGTTGAAGTTATTGAATTTTCATCCCGGCAGTCACCTCAACAAAATCGATGTGTCAAAAAGTCTCAGACTTGTGGCCGAATCCATCAACATAGCGCTGGAGGCCGTTGAAGGCGTAACCGCCGTCATTGAAAATACAGCCGGCCAGGGAAGCAATCTCGGGTATCGGTTCGAACAACTGGCCGAGATTATCGACGGTGTTGAAGACCCCACCCGGGTGGGCGTCTGCCTGGATACCTGTCATACTTTTGCCTCTGGCTACGACATCAAGACACCCGACGGGTACCGGCAAACCATGGACACCTTCAATCGGGTTGTAGGGTTTCAATACTTGAGGGGGCTGCACCTGAACGACTGCAAAAAAGCGCTGGGCAGCCGGGTGGACCGTCATGAGAGCATCGGTAAAGGCGAGCTGGGGCTTGATCCATTCGCTTTTTTCATGTCCGATCCCAGATTCGATGGGATCCCGATGATTCTGGAAACTCCGAACAGTGACCTATGGGAAGAAGAGATTCGGATGCTGTACAGCCTGTCCACGGCAGGAAACGGCAGTTGAGACGGGGCGCTGCTGCAGTTAAAGAATTAAGAACGGGACGCCTCCTCCGCACATTCGGAAACGTCCCGTCATTCTGGTGGGTTCAATGTCTAAACAACGGTTACATTGACGGCTGCCGGGCCTTTCTGGCCTTGTTCGATATCGAAGGTGACATTGTCGCCCTCATTTAAGGTGCGAAAGCCTGATGAGTTGATGCCGGAGTGATGAACAAATACATCCGGTCCGTCTTCCTGTTCAATGAAGCCATACCCCTTTTTTTCGTTAAACCATTTCACGGTACCATTAGCCATAGTGACGCCCTCCTTATACTTTGCTTACACTAGGTCCAAACTTCAGGTCGCCACTACGCACCATTTTTGGTATCTGCAGAGAGAATCGTTAATGATCGATTCCGCTCCCGCCGAGCAGTGTGCAGTATAACGAATTTCATTACAGTAAAATGAACAATTGCAACGATCCCTGAACATAGGACCACCTCAACGATCTGCTATCCCGCTGGCATCGGAATGGTTGTGCGGATTACTGCGCAGAATCTGGGCAGCATCCAATTCCTTTGCGTTGCAATGCGGGAGAGGCGATCGATACTAACGTTGGATACTTGAATGACGAAAAAGGATAGACGAAACCATTCCGGCGCGATGAACCGAGCCATGGCCTGTCGAATTGTTGCCTTGACTGCTAACCATTGTTTTTTATGCGTGTCTGACATCACGGGTATACTAAAAGGAAACGATATAAGGATTGACAACTCCAGTTGCATAAGATTAGCTGTGCGGAACTATCCGAACCACGGATGAACTCTACCACGGTCTGCGGAGGTATGCAATGGCTGATTTTGGCAACGCCCAACAAATCGATTTTTCAGTTGATCGAGACAATCTGTATCGCGAGGATGCAGTGACGGATCTGAAAGTGGCCTCCATTCGCAGACTGGTCCCCATCAAAGCGGACGGGACCGAAGATACCAGCCGTTCTCCCCTTTTCATGGGGCACTCCCAAGTCATGACACCTGAAGGACCCCTTCCTCTTCAGAGTCGATTGATGGCCAACACACTGGAAGAGGCCTTTAACGTTTTTCCCGACGCCATGCAGAAAGCGCTCAACGACATGATTGCGCAGTTGCAGGAGATGCAGCGCAAGGAACAGGAAAAGCAGCAGGACGAATCACGGATTATTGTCCCCGGACGATAGGACGGTTTTTTTCAACGCTCTGCGTTGGCAATTGATAGCTCGAAGCGACCGCAAAATATGGACTTGAGCGTTCAGCCTCTGAATTCTGCCTGAGGTGGTGTCGGCGGGGGTATGCTGGCGTCACGTCAGCAAAGGGGCCGATGCACACCTTATCCACCGGTATCGGAAGCAAACGGGAACAACATTGACCATGGGGTTGCGCTGGGAATCAGTGAGCCGTTGGCTTGTCGTTGTTCCAGTCGGACGGGTGTCAGCGGACGATGGCAAACCCCAGGCGGAAGGCTTCGGTGCGTTCCTTATAGTCCAGCAGACTTTCTGCCAACTGGTTCACATATTGAGCTTGCACGTAAACGTCAAAAGGATTGAAGATAATATTGGACAGCGGGTAAGTGACGTCCACCTGCACGGAGCCGCCTTGCGATGCCAACCCCATGTTGGTATCCATCACCCAACTATCCGCCTTTCCAAGTGTGACGCCCAGATTGAAATACCCGCGATAGGCATCGATATCCGGATTGTTTTCATTTTCGTTTCTGAAATAGGCCCAGATGCGGGGGGTGATTTTCAGACCTGTTCGATTGTCTTCGTTGTAAAAAAGCAAAATCGGCTCTACATAGGCGGTGTTGGTACCGCGGGAAAATTCGCCACCGCGTCCGTTGGATTCATGTCTCAACCCCGCTTTGATGAACAAGCCGTCAAGGGATAAAAGATTGGTGTCAAGGCGGTCGGAGATAAAAAAAAGTTCCGGTTTATAGCTGGTGTCCTCAAAGGGCGCCGAGTCGGAGCTCAAGTCCCAGAAAGAGGTTTGGGTGTATCCAAAATGGAAGCCATGGAGCCAAGGGTACCTGCGGAGGATCTTTTTCTCCGGATTGAAAAACCGGTATTTCAGGCTGATTTGAAACTTGCTGTACTTTGGTTCCGTTCCTACCAGAAAAAACATCGGTTCATAAAAAGAGATATTTTTGACATAGGGCTGGTATAATTGGATCAGGGAGTCCATGGGCTCATCGGTCGCTCGGGGGACCCAGGCGAATTGATCCTCCTCCTCTTTGTCAGGTGCTGCGGCCACCGGAAAAAAAACTGTCGTGTCCGCCAGGGAAGGGATGGTCAGTTGAACGTTTCCTGAAATGGCCTCGGGCAGCCGTATGGCGTAGTAGGCCTTCAAAAAGCCGTTGGCGTTGATGGTGTACGTGCTGGTCTGGTCTGTATCAACCCTCCGGGCGATGACATCGGCGGCATCCCCTTCGGAGATGAGGCGGCACTCCAGATTGGCACCGAGGGTCACCGATCGAGGGATGGCCCCGGCGTTATGAACGTATAGCGGCAACTGGATGGTCTCTCCGGCAGTCGGAGAGGGTCCCACCGTCCCCAGGACAATATCCAGGGTATCGGCATGGACCGCTGTACCGAAAAGCAGCATCATGAAAAGAAAAAAGGGTCGCATCGGTTCCTCCCGAAAGCGTAACGCGGTGATCGCAGCCGGAATCGGGATGCCCGCCCCGCTGTCGAATCCTGCAAAGCGTATCGTTGCGTCAACAATGTATTGCAAAACGGCACATGATTCGGCATGTTCTACCCACCATGATCCGTATTGCCGATAATTTACATGTCGTGAACCCAGCCGTGGCACAAGCCCTCGCCCGCCTTGATCCGGAACCCATCGAGCGGTTGGTGGCGCGTTGCATAAAAGCCGGTGCCCAGGCCATCGATATCAATTCCGGGCCGCTGAAAAAAGAACCCCAGAAGTACTTTCGCTTTTTGGTGGAGGTGGCCCAGTCGGTCACCGATCTGCCCCTTGTCCTGGACACAACCAATCCTGAGGCGCTGGAGGCGGGGTTGCAGTGCTGCCATCGTACCCCCATCATCAATGGGTTCTCCCTGGAACCGGCCCGTCTGGGTTCCATATTGCCCTTGGCCAAACGGTATGGGGCTGATCTCATTGGATACCTGCTGGGGCCAAAAAGCCAGGTACCTGTGGAGGAAGAAGAGATGATGGCCATG
>Ga0316201_10002030_pt1 | contig 14185 bp, 5 predicted proteins | sample CS6wburrow_MG_FD_204516 | JGI IMG/M metagenome (GOLD analysis project Ga0316201, IMG submission 204516) | Coastal sediment microbial communities from Delaware Bay, Delaware, United States - CS-6 worm burrow | ecosystem: Environmental > Aquatic > Marine > Coastal > Sediment | place: USA: Delaware... | reverse complement strand
TGTCATCTTCCTGTCTTCGGACAAGCCTTCCGGCAGGACATCCGGATCCAAAACAATCCGGGCCGAACAGGCGCCAATCTCAAGGGCTGATGAAAGAATCGTGTCCACAGCATCACCCATCTCAAGAGAGGACGCCACACCCTGGCTCACAGACAGCAATCGGTTCAGCTCAACCATGCGATTCTTCAAACTCCGGCGCATTTTCTCAAATGCCCGCCGCAGCTGCCCCACTTCATCTACCCGGGGGGTCAACCTTAAAGGATGGTCCAGCTCACCTTTCGTGATGCGGTCAGCCTCTTCAGTCAGGACATGCAGTGAATCAGCCACCGAACTCAATCCAAAATACATCACTGCCATTGTGATCAGGGCGATCAATAACACAACCCCAGACAAGGGGGCGGCCAGATCCAGGGCAAGCTGCTGGGCATTCACAGCTGGCATGGTCAGCATCACTGTCCATGGTCGACCCAGCGCTGAACGGATATACACCAGATGGCGGGTTCCATCTGCGGCAGTCTGCTTAGAGAACACTTCTACATGGCGCCGGTCAAAACTTGGAAAGAAGATCCCGAACAGGTTCTCTTCTGAGGAATATAGCACCCGTCCCTGCTCATCCAGCAAATATCCCACACCCCCCATCTCGTTGATTCCTTTCAGATCGCTGAGTATGGGCTGGGTAAAAGGATTTGATTCCAGGTCAACCAGGCCAACCAGGACGCCAGAGGGTTCCCCTTCCGCTGCTGAAATGCTGCCCATAAAGGTGATGACCGTTTTGGAACCGATGCCAGCTGGCGGCGAAACATAAACCAGGACAGGAACACCCCCAATTGCGGATCCCAGGTCTGCCTGGAATTCTGGCGAAAAAGCGACATTCTCTGTGGCTTGATCAGGATAGGCACTGATCAGATCCTTATTGCTGTCAAAAACATAAAACTGGGAGAAGAAAGGTATGGCCCGGAAACTTTTCCTCAGCACATCATCCAATTCCTCTGGTGAGGCAAAATCACCGGAAAGATCAGAAGCATACTGGCTGATCAAACTCTGTCCCGTATTAAAGAAGAACGGGATCTTATTTGTCGTTGTCTGGGCGATATTTTCCAACTGGGTCTGGACCATCTTCTCCGCGGATCTCCCCGCCACGAACCAGTTAACAAGCAGCAGGACCAAAACCAGCACCAGCGTCAAAGAGACCACATACTGCAGGAAACGAACCTTGATACTGCTTTCTGAGGGAGAGGGTTTTAACTTTGCCTTCACCCCGTCTGCCCGGGGAAAAACCACCAGGGCAAATTCCCCGATCAGTCCGGCGATAGCAAAACAGGCAGCCACAGCCACTACGCCGGAACGGGCGTTTGAAATGGCAAAATCAAGATTTTCGACTACAGATCCGGATGCCCAGAAAAAGGCGCCCACGATATTTACCAGGGAATGAAAAACCGCAATGACCAGGCTGGCCAGGAAAGGCCGCCTTAAAATACTGAAAAAAGCCGTCCGAAAACGCTGGCGGATGGCAACGGATAGAAGCAAAGCAAAAAAAGTGAATTCAATGACCGTAAAGGGAGAATGGGTATCCCAGTAAGCCAGACAGATCCCGGAGATCAAACCGATCACTGATGCGCTGATCGGCCCCAGTATCCAGCCGGCGATCAGGGCTGGAAGAGCGGCAAGGATCATCATTGCTCCGCCAGTTGGCTCGAGGGACATATTGGGAAGCGGTATTGCTCCCCAATCGGGCAATCTCACCCCCAGGAAAAGGGCCATAACGGGGGCCAGGGTCAGCAAGATTCCGAACAGGAACCATTGCTGTTCCTTCATCTCCCGCTGATACTGCCGCCAATGCCAGTTCCCATAAATAAGCGCGGCCATCATGACAGCCAAAGCTGCCAGGCCCAGCTTGCTTGAGGGCCAGATCATATATGTGGGGGCATTAAACAGGGTAAGGATGAAGGGCATCATTTCCTGGAACGAATCGATTGCAGCTGGTTGAAATCCATACTCGATTATAGCATGGTTCAATCCTCAGGATTCCCCCTAAGTATTCTGGAAGGTAGTCAAATCAACTGACAGGATCAGGGTCGGGAAGATCCACTTTTTCTCCCGCCAGGATCTTTTCATATTCCGCATAAACACCCCGGTAGGACTCGGGCAGCAAAGCTGCCAGGCGGGCCATAATGTAATCCGTGTTCTGCTGGCGCATCAACCGCCGTTTTTCCCCCCGGCCTTCCAGGGCAGGCATCTTAAACGGTTCTCCAACAATCATCTTGATCGGCTGGCGTTTCCCTTTCAACCCCAGGGTGAGGAAATCCATTGTATTGCCAACAACAGCTGCAGGGATGACCACGGCATCTACCTGGTCTATGATGTAGGCAACACCAGCTTTCCCGCGGCGCAGTCCTGGTGTGTGGGAACGCCCGCCTTCCGGGGAGATCATCAAGGGACGGTCGGCTTCGAATACCTTGATAACCTGTTTAAATACATCCCTGTCAACAACAGTCCTTTTTACCTGAACGCCTGACCACATTTTGGCAACGATGGATACTCCCGGGCGTTCCCAAACAGCTGCCGCACCTATGATCTCGATGATTGTGGGCCAAAAAGCGGCGATGAAAGGCACCTCCACCAGAGAGACATGGTTAAAAACAACAACATATTTATTATGATCGGGAATGTTCTCAAGCCCGCTGATTTCCACCTTTCCTAACAAATTGAAGAAAGCGCGAAAAAAACCTCGCATAAACCAGCGGTTCACCTTGATCCTGAATGGTATGTGATACTTCTCTTCCGTTTTATTCATTTGTGGTATCCAAAGCAATTTTTTCGATTTGGGAGACAACTTCATCAATTGTCATGTCATCTGTAAGGATTACAACAGCATCAGCAGCAGCGCATAACGGCGCAATGTCACGTGTAGAATCTATCTTATCCCTTTTCTTTAATTTCTTCAGGATCTTGGTGAATTTCACGTTTTCTCCCCGGGCCACTCGCTGGTTGAATCTGCGAATGGCTCGCTCCTCAACCGAAGCGTCCAGGTAGATTTTTAAATCCGCTTCCGGAAGGACAACTGTGCCAATATCCCTGCCAACCATGATCACCTTACCAGCCAGGCCAATCCGGCGCTGCTGCCTGGTAAGCGCCTTCCTTACTCCCTCATAGGTTGAAACGCGAGAAACCCGGGAATCGACTTTCTTCTCCCTGATCTTCCAGGTGACATCAATTCCATCTGCTATGACATCATACTCCCTGCCGTCATCCCGCGATGGGGGAGCAACATCGATATTGATCCTGTCCGCCAGATCAGATACTTCAACTTCATCTTTCGTTGAAATATGATTATGTAATGCCAGCCAGGTCACAGCCCGGTACATCACACCAGTATCAAAAAACAAATACCCCCACCTCTCAGCCAGTTTATTGGCGATGGTGGTTTTTCCTGAAGCGGCAGGTCCATCAATGGCAATGATATTTGGATAAGTCATAATCCTCGCGTTTTATTTATCTCTGTCAACATGGTCCCCTAATTATTTGCTAATAACCTGAGTATATATCATTCCTGATCCAAAGGATGATCTCCTCGCTCTCCAACACCCCCGACCTGAATGCAATCCAGCTGATCCAGTCAGGCGGGATGATCCCTGCCCAACCCGGCCTGGTTTCCAGAATGAAATCCTGGCCCCTGTAGAGCTCTTCATTCACCCTGTAATAATCCGCACTGGAAGTAATGATCAGGGGAGGCAGGCTTTCCGGGTCCAGTGAGTCTTGAAATTCAATATTCTCCACATCCCGCAGCGCCCAGCGCACTGAGTCCCAGGATCCGACCACAACTCCCTGAATGGAATCTCCCCTGCCGGTTTGAGAGATGCTGGCATCGTAAATGGATTCCTGAAGCAGGGCGATCTGTCCCGCTCCGGTTCCGTCAGACCAGATCGACCTGGGATCCCCCTGGCGAAGGTGAATTCCTTGAACCAGGGATGATACCATGTAGATCACCAGCATCGCTGAGAAACCCAGCCCCAAACCCTTTAACGAGATCGACCATCCCAGCTCAGAAGCGGCAATGGTCATGGTCAGGATGATCAATGCTGTGGAAGCAGCGATCAATCCCCATTGAAGGAGAACTGCACGCGAATTCCCGATCTGAAATACCATTCCCGTAAATGTCAGCCAGTTAAGAACGATCAATACGCCAACCAGTCCTGCCAGGGAATAAACGACCCAGCTGTCTTTCGCCAGGCGATAAATCCGGATCAATTCCCGGGACGAAGTTATCCAAAGGGGAAAGGCCAACCAGATCAAATCTGCTGCCTGGCGGGCGGGAATAATCAGCAGCACCAGCAGGGATACCAAGAACCAGATCAGGCTGACCTTACCAACCTGATGATCAAATCGCCATGATGCGATAAAACCGGAAATTCCTAAACCAAGGATTAATGGATTGCTGACGGCCAGATTGATCAACAAACGGGCTGGGTGAATACCTCCAGGCTGGAACAAAGCGGATATCACTTCCGGCACAGATCCCGCCCAGGCGCTCAATCCCTGGAAATTGCTGAAGAAGAAAGATCCCACCATGACCAAAACCATCAGCGGGATGAGGAATGCATCCAACAAGGCCGGGATCGAATCTTTCCCGCCCTGGAGGAATGCCAACCTGGTTTTAATGTATGGCCGAAGATCAAAGAATCCCACCAGACTGCAAATAATCGCTGTCAGGATCAGCAGAGCGAATCCCAGCCAGAAACCCGGCCCGGATAACATGCCGAGACCAAAAAAGACAGCCAGCCATCGTTTTTTGCCAGTATCGAAAGCTGCGGCCGCCAGAAGTAAAAAGACCAGGGAGGGCATAGGGCTGGCTGCGATCCGGGATACCGATGCCAGGCTCGGATCGATTGCCAATCCAATTGCCAGGACAACCGCAGGGGATTGATCCAGGCGTTTTCTCAACAGGTAGGGAACCCAGATGACAAGGCTGCCGATCAAAGCCGGCCAGAGGCGGGCCAGGAAATCACTTCCGCCAAATAGCGTGAACAGGGCCTCCGTGATGGAAAGGTAACCAACTTGAGATCCCAGGGGGATAGACGCCCCCCGGCTTATCTGCCAGGCTTGAAATGCCCAGGCTGCTTCAGAATTCAGCAGGGGAATCCTGCCGAGCTGAGCCAACCTCACGGCCAGGGCCAATAAAAAGATCAGGCAGTAAATGAGTACTTCTCTGGAAAATCTGGTTTCTTTTTTCATACTTTTTAATCCAGTCGAAAGCGGTGCCAGGGTACCCTGCCGAAAATCCTACTCAGCTGTTTGCGGCACCAGGAAAATGGTCAGCCTTTCATTTTGGAAAACGCGCTGAAGATGCAAGGTGAATTTATCTGCGTTCAAACCATTCGGGCAGTTTTCGCTGCCAACAGCATATTTCGAATACTCCACATCGCCCACAGCAACATAAAGAACATCATACTTATCCAGCAATTCCCTTGCTGCCTCCCATTGATGGGTACAGTACAGGGTAGCCAGATCGGCTTTGCGGGGATTCACCAACTCGGCATTCCCCCGCCACTGGATCTCATGGAAATCCCAGCCCAGGATTGTCGTGTTTCCCGTGTAGGTTGCGAGGCGGGAGTGGGCGGTCGAATAACTCTCTCCGGCAGCCTCAGCGATAACGCCAATGGGATTATTCCGGAGCCATAACACTCCGTCATAATCTGAGGCAGGGTAAAGGTATGCCCCATCCAGAGACAAACCTCCGTCCCTGGAGAAGTTATTGGTCTTGGATTGAAGGCCGAGCACCGGGTAAAACAAACCCATCATCATCGAAAGGATCATGCCTGCATAGAGGATGAACCGCCAATGGGACCGCAGGGATTGGAATAACCTTACTGTGCCATAAGAAGCCGCAATGCTCCATAATAGCCAGGCTTGATAATAGAACTTGAATATAGTGTTGATCCTGTATCCGAATAAATCCTTGAGGAAAAGGAATTCAGGGAATAAGACCAGAGCCATCCCGCTGATAATCAAAACCAGGACAAAACCATTGGCAAATTTATCTGGCTGATGGATCCTGTTCTTTTCCACCGGTTTTTGATGAAAGATCAGCCCCCAGCCCAGGATCGAGAGAAGGATCAATGTGATCAATGTTCCGGGGATCATCACTCTGCGCCTGAGCCCTTCGATTAACACCTGGTCAAGTTCCACGCCGCCAATGGAACCCAGGAAAAGTGAAAGCAGTTGGGTTCCATCTGCCTTCAGCGGGAACCAGGCCATCAACCCGATCATCAGGAGGCTCAGAGAAAACAGCCCGGCAACCAGGACCCCGGTCAAGGATGATCCAGAAACCCAATTTCCCCTGGGCTCCCCCTTTTTCCAGGCTGTCAGCAGCCAGGCAAAGATCGGCACCAATAATGGGCCAAACATGACCCAAAACTGATTTCCTTTGGTGATGTATAGAACGTTGGGAATGAGTCCTCCAGCCTGTGAGGCAAAACCAATATACCAGGGAAGGTACATCACACCGCCGGTAATGCCCAGGGCGGCCCCCATGAAGAGAAAATCCCTGATGATATCCATGGTCTGCCAGTCATTCTCTCCCCTCTGGTTGCGTAGGGCATAGACGCCAGCCAAGATGCCGACATACATGGGGAAGTTCCAGGTGTTGAGGAAAGCCATGCCGCCGGCCAGCCAGGCCAGGATGAGGAAAAATAATGGCGAGATCTCTATCGGAACCAGCGTGATCCAGCGGAATGATTTGCTCCTGGGCCGCAAGTATAAGGCCAGGGCAAACCCCAGAATGAGGAAAACATAAGGAATGGATAACACGTGGGGGTGGAGATCCGAAAGCAGGAAAGAAAAGAATGGGAATTCGCTGATGACTTCCTTGCCAAAACCGGAAAAATCATAGTCCTGGATCACACGTGATGCGCGCCACCACCACCAATGGCCAAAACTATCTCCAAGTGGAGGATCGACAAGATTCTGGATATCCAGCCACTTCCAGAAAACTGAACCTGTTTGTTCCGGCGAACCTGACCAGAAAAGACCGCGGGAATGCAGGTAATGCAAGAAACCTTCCCAGTTGCTGAGGATCAATGTGAAGAATGGGGCCAGTAATGCCGGAAAGACCTGCGAATCCTTATTCCCGGTCCTCAATGCCAGCAAGTTATATAAAGTCCCAAATGAGCCTACTGCCGCCAGTCCAAACGTTAACGAGACGCCCAGGTTAAAGGCGACGCTGCCAAGAGTTCCAGCAAATTTGGCCAGCATGGCGATCAGCACGTATCCAAAATAATAATAGGATATCGCGTATCCGGATAACCAGGGGTCATTGGGCGGTAAAGTATCTGAGTGCAAGATGGAATTGATAAATGCCAGCTCCATCGGTTTTTCAGTTCCCAGGATCTCAGGATTCAAAGAGCGGATCAGGGCCCATCCTCCAAAAGAGAGCAGGAAGAGGACCTCAGTGCTTATGATCAAACGCCAGTTGGCCTTTATCCACTCCCGGAGTTGTGAGGCGCCCTGCTTGCGAAGGATAAAATAACTCAATCCGGCAACAAGGAGCAGGGTAAAGAACAGGCCTGCCAGGTTGTTGGCCGTAAACCCAAGCCGTCCCAGGATCCAGAATAAATAGCCCCAGGAGAGCAGCCCAAAGATCTTGGAATAGGTAAATCCCCGGCCGGGTAGATCTGGAAGCGCGTGGAATAAAAGAGGAAAAACGAGCCATCCCAGGGCGGTGATGAGCACATACCAGGCTATAAAATCAAGCATAACATTCCCTAATCAAGCACTGAGATTGTTTGATAGATAGTGGTCTCCTCGTTCTGGTAGACAATCTGCCAGAGCGTGCCCAGGCCTTGGTCAAACTTCTTGATGCCTTCCGGGAGATATTTGGCGCGCTCCAGCTGACCGACAACGATATAGCTGACCTGGTATTCTTCCAGGAAATCTTTGGCGGAAGCCAGATCAGCTGTGTCAAAGAAGACATTCACATCCTCAACTCTCGAAAAGACCCAATCGTGAGGTGTTAGCGTTCGCTGCTGTCTCTGGTGCCAATTCCACCCAACAACACCCGGAAGCCCGGTATATACAGTGTACCTTGTGCCCCAGTGGTATTCCACCTGGTTAGCCTCGACGATGACGGGTGAACCCTTGATATTATCCTGCATCCAGCGGATGGCATCATAATCCTGGGAGAGGTCGAGAGCCGTATCCAGGTCATAATAAGTGGCATGGCGCATGAACTCCATGCCGTCCAGGGTATGGGGAGCTTCCGAAACCATTCGATCTTTGACCTTCGCCACCCCACCAAGCAGCGGATAAAGAGCGGAGCCAGTGATCAAAATCATGAACAGGATCTGCCAGGCGATGCGGATCGGCGATTTCCACTCTTTCGTCAGGGGGATGAACCAATAAAGGGCCGCAGCCGCGCTCACTGCCAGGAAAGTCCAGGCCTGTAAATAGAATTTGAATACGGTGTTCATCCGGCCAATATCCCCTTCCACATATACCAGCTCAACCATCAATGTGATTGCCAAGCCGGTGCCGATCAGGAATAGGACAAAACCCTTCATCTGGTCCTGGCCGGGCCGCAGCAACAGGACAAGAGCCCAGGCCATGGCCGGGAGGACAAACCAGATGATATGGACTCCACCACCCAGGATGGTGAAACCGCCTATATCAACCGGATTCTCCAGGCTGACCCCCAGGCTGACCACAATCACCACCAGGATCAACAATGCGGCGATGATCAACTCGCGGTAATCCTTCAATTTGTTCAGCGCAGAAACAGGAGTAGTTGCCATCCAATCTACAGTTTCAGCAAACATCCAGCTGATAATGATCAACAGGAATAACCCCCATTGAGTGAGATATTCGCCGAGTGGTGTGTGAGTCCCAAACCAGGGTTTGATGCTGGTATATCCAGCCCCATACCAATTTGAATAAGGCTGGAAGGTAATAAATGCAAAAAACAGGAACAAGAACAACCGCAGCGCCGGCTGAACCCAGTTGTATCCCTGTTCTTTGCTTTCCTGCCACCAGGCATAGATCAAGGCCGCGGCACCCAATGCCAGATAGGGATAAAAATCCCAGGTGTTGGTTGGGCGGAGAACGCCGACAGCCAATCCGCCAAATAATGACCCAGCGATCAGGTTCCCTGCTCTTATTTTCCTCTTCCCGCTCTGGAGGGTTGATTTTATGATGGATAATACCCAGGCAAAAGCCAGGACCGTTAATGGCAAGGAGATGAAATGGGCATGGGGATCACCATATAAGAAGGTAAAAAATGGGAACTCGGTGATCGGTCCCCCATGTTGGGGGCTGATGACCCGGCTGGGATTCCAGTACCATTCGTCCAACCTGTAATGCAGGGTCGGTGTTTTAAAGAATTGGACAAACCCCATCAAAGTCCACTTAAATCGCTGGAAGAAGCTGCCTTCAACCACATTCACTCCCGCGGATGCCAGCTTCTGCAGCCCCCGCAAGACCATCTGAATGACACCCAGATTGCCAAAAATGACCAGACCCAACACGCCGGACCCGCCGCCAAGATAGGGAAGGTCTGTGAGTTTATGTTTTGAGATCTTTCCATTCAACAGGTTCCAGACAATCGAAAAGGTTCCCAAACCAAGGGTCATAAAGAGAGTGGGCAGGATCAGGTTATAGGCAAATGAGGGCACAATGCCCAGCAATTTGGTCAAAACACCAACAAAGACAAACCCATAATAGTAATAATTGATATAGCCCCCTGCAAACCAGGGATCATAAGGGGGGAAAGTCGTGCTTTTCAGGACCGCATTGAAATAAGAGAAATCCATTGGCCTCTCGCCCCCTTTCCAGGGATGCCACAGGTCAGGATTGCCATACCTGATCAAAAGGGCGATCACAAAAAGGGTCAGGGCCAGGATCTCGATGGTCAGGAAATATCCTTTGGCTCCTTTCCATTCTTCAAACAGGTCATCCCGCTGGCGGTAGCCGGCGTAGAGGCCAGCGCAGGCGATCAAGAACAACACCCCAAGGATTGTGGTCCGCAGGAAAGGAATACCGGCAGACCCGGCGAGCCAGACCAGGTAGGAAAGCAGCAATAGCCCAAAGGTCCTGGCCAGGGGGTATCCTTTATCAGTTAATCCTGGCAAAACCAATCTCATCAATGGGTATACCAGGATACCCAGCAGGAATACGGCAGCATACCAGATGATCACACCAATGATCTGATACTTATTCTGGATGGATTCATAATCAAAGAAATCGCTCCAGGTACCACCCTCTCGCTGCTCAGCCAGGCGGTTAAGGGGCAGCAGCAAATTACCAGGATGACTATCTGCCTGTTTGGGCGTGATACGGATCACCTTGCTCAGATCTACAGCTGCCAGGATCTCAGTGACTTCTTGGATGGAGAAATCATCTGTTTTATGGAAGATGAAAACCTTGGGATGATCATATACAGTGAAAGCCTCTTCTGCGGGCTGATCATTGATCTCAATAGGCCCCAAAGTGGGGTTGTTCTGGAATGTCTTGATCAATTCAAAACCCAGGAAACCCTGATAATCCCCCGGCTGAGCCTGATTAAAACATTTCTCAATCGTAAGCTCTAGCGGGCATCCCATCAGCTGGCGGTAGAATTCAGTGGTCAGTGGATATCTTTCCGGAACCCGGGTAGTGGTTGCCCACTGCCGGCTGGAAGTGATCATAATATAATCCGCTTCATCCAGCGTGGAAATAAAGCGGTTGAGCTTTTCCGGATTGTCATCCCAATATAATTCAAAATTCAAACCACCACGGTAAATGCCGCCAAATGGATCATAACCACCCATCCTGAGGGGAATCCCATCATCCCAGGAACTCTCATTGGCAATTCCTGTGCCCTGGATGCTGATCGCACCAGCTGGCTCCAGGATGGATACCTGGAGCTGATATATCTCTCCGGCGTTGATAGAAACCGGATCTGCAAACAAAACCGTCCCGGAGGTGATCCCATCCTGGAATGTTAAGGCCGTTTTACCTTCCCTCAGCACAGTGCCAGATTGATCATTGAATTTGACTGATAATGTCAGCGGAGAGACCGAGGGATTGTGATTGATAAGATGGGGGAAATATACCGAGATGAGATCACCGGCAAATTTGGATTCAAAACTGGATATCCAGGTAGTATCTCCCTGGACGATCAATCCCTCTGGATAGGGAAGTAATTGCTGGGTCGTTCCTTCATCTTGTTCCCGCGAATCGATATTGATCGTTGCCGCGCCGGGGATATTTTCAAAGATCCAGCTTGTGGCAGCAACCCGGGGTTGGGGTTTTGTATATATCCGGGAAAAGGCAAATCCCCATCCCGCAGTGAACAGCAGCGAGAACAAGCCAACGGCTGCGACAAAAATCATCAGATACTGCCGGTTTGGCTGCCATTTTCCGATCCTGATCTTGCCCGTTCTAACTCCATCCCGGGCCTCTACAAGAGCCCAGGCGGCAAATATCGCCAGCAAGGGATAGATGGGAAGCTGGTAGCGCATGGTGCTGTTCCACTGCATGGATTGCCAAACAAAATAGAGTCCTGTCCAAGCCCATAAAACGAGGTGGGGTTTCCAGGTTCGTTTGGACAGGATCTTCCATCCCATCCACAGATACCCGGACCAGGCCAGGACACCATACGGAATACCGAGGCCCCAGATCACCATATTCTGGAGGGAGAACCAGATTGGACGCCGCGCCCACTGCAGCGCAGGCGGGAAATCCACATCGCCGGAAGTTTGAGCCCTGAGCGACCTTAATCCCGAAACCCAGGTTTCGTTCAAGCCCACATTAAAGAAACCTGGCCCGTTAAAGGCATAGGGCTGGCAAATCCGGAATGTCACCAAACTGGTAATGGCAGCGAAAACAAGGAAAAGAAAGATCCTCGGTGCCTGCTGATCTCTTTTTTCACCATCCAGCCCTAACCAGTAAACCAGGGCTGCCAGGGGCAAAGTTATGGCAACGGGAGCGGCGTTGATCTTTGAAGCAACCGCCATGCCCAGTGCAACGCCGAAAAGCAGATAGGGAAGCAGGTCGACACGCTCATTTCCGGCGGTGATCACCTCAACCGCAAAATAAACTGCCAGCAGGGTGAAAAAGGTTGTAAAAGTATCTACGGTGAAAAAGTGGGATTGCTGGATCTGGAGGACCGCAAAAGCGGAAAGAAAGGCACCAATAATTCCTACCCGCCTGTTATATAAACGGGTGCCAATAAAGAAAACCAGCACCACAGAGAGCAAATCCATCACCGCGGACATAGCCCGTCCGACCAGGTACACACTTCCATAACCTGTCGAGCCAACCCATTCCGCCGCATATCTCACCATGAAGATAGGCAACGTGCCATAGACGAAGAAACTGTGTCCCTGGTTATTGGGATTTAATGTGGATTGTGAGGTATCAAAATAACCAGTTGAAGAGTCCACGGGAATCAGGCTGGATTCCACCATGGTTAAGAAGCGTTCGTCGGGATGGAGATGTTGCTCGCTATCCCAATCGAGGCCAACAAAACGCAGGTAAGCACCGACAGCCAGGATGAGGATCAGCAGCCCGGCGGTAAACCAACGATTAAGGTCAGATTTCGAATTTTTTTCCATAAGCTACGCGTTACTGAAGCACATAATACAGCATAAAATCACGGCCTTCAACCTCAGAAACAAATCTCTCAATGATACCATCTGGATATAAATCTTGAAGAATCTGGTAGGTTTCCTCATCTTCGGGCTTGAATATATATAGTTTTGGAGCAGCTGCTGTCTCTGTTCTATTAATGTCCGCTGGCCAAAGGGCAAAATCCCTCACCTGGCCGACAGCATGGATCCCTACCAGGCGAGTATCCACCCAATGGGGATAGGGAACCACCCAGGCGTGATCCGCATCACCTATCGTGCCTGCAAATTGGTCGATCACCCCGCCAATCTCTGAGGTGTTCCAGGCTTTAGTCTGGAACTGCTGGAAATAGTCGACAAACACAAGCTGAGCATTGGATTGCATGCTGAATCCAGCCAGGACGATAACAATGGCAGCGGAAAGCCCCTTCCCCACTTTGCCGGGCACATTCTGCTTAATATTGATCATCAGATTCTCTACAGCGATGGCAATAATGATAAAAACCGGTATGATTGCGCCGCCCGAACGATTAAGGCTTGGATTCTCATCGGGAAAAGCGATAGATAATATGGATGGCAGCATCAGCAGGGGTACCAGCAGCAGCAGGGTCAAATCCAGCCAATGCCTTCTTTTGATGTACCGGATCAGGAGCAGAATGACCCCCAGGCTCAACATCGCTGCTGAAATCACACCCAGCGCAGGCCTGCCGGGAACAGAATGAACCCAGATCTGGCCGTTATCCCATTGGAACATGATCAAGGATTTCCACAGGTTTGAAAGGAATATCATCCAGGCTGGTCCTTTCAAGGAGGTTTCAATATCAGTCATCCGGGTTTGCATCCGGTAGCTGAACATTGAGAAATTCATGGATGCATATCTTCCCAGGGGCAAGAATATGATCAGGGAGATCAATCCCACCAATATCAGGGCGATGAGAGCCAATCGCCGGTTCTCTCTTGATTTTGTGTGCAGGAAATAGATCAACAAGACCAGGATCACTGCAAAAGGCACAATTCTGAAAGGGCTGTAGCCATGGAGGCCTATACCAAGGGCAAGGCCAGCATAAAGGAAATCATTCCAGCGTTTCCTCTTGATCCCGCGAACGAGGAAAAAAAGCGTTGGGGCAACAAAAGCCGGGTAAAGAGCAAAGCGCAAAGCAACCCGCGAGATCACATTGGGCCAGTAGGCGATACCGGCAAAAAACATCGCTATCAGTCCAACTTCCTTATTCTTGATCTCTTTTCCCAGTAAATAAATAAACGGAAGGGATAAAAGCCCTGCCAGGCAGGTTCCCAATTTTAGACTCAAATAAGATATGCCGGTGCCAAAATACTTCGCCACGGCAGCGGTAAGGTACATCTGAAAAGCTTCTCTGCCTGTATTGCGGGGGAAGAAAATATAATGCTCACCACGCAGGACATTTGTGACATCAATAAGTTTTTCTGCATGATCACTGAACATCTCCGGCGGAACCTGGTTCAGCAGGTAGAACCGGTAAAACCCTGCAATGAGGAACACAATACTGACCAGGATCATCCAGGGCGTGATCACAAATCCTCCCGAGGAGAACCTGTTCCAGGCCAATTTT
>Ga0316201_10002028_pt1 | contig 14190 bp, 8 predicted proteins | sample CS6wburrow_MG_FD_204516 | JGI IMG/M metagenome (GOLD analysis project Ga0316201, IMG submission 204516) | Coastal sediment microbial communities from Delaware Bay, Delaware, United States - CS-6 worm burrow | ecosystem: Environmental > Aquatic > Marine > Coastal > Sediment | place: USA: Delaware... | reverse complement strand
GTGATCCAAACTCGATGAGGAGCAACGCAGCCTGGCGTTTGGCAGATGATATCACGAATCCTGATGGAACCGATACTGATTGGCAGGATGAGATGTTTCGGTCGGCGCTGATGCAAAACCATAATGTTTCCATTACGGGCGGAGCCGATAAAATCGGATACTATGTTTCTGGAAACTTTTACAGCCAGGATGGAATCATTGAAGGATCTGGCTTTGAAAGGTTTAGTTTGAGAATGAACCTTGATGCAGATGTCACAGATAAGCTTCGTGTCGGTATCAATCTCAATCCGTCCTACACCACATCCGACAAACTGCCTGCAGGATCTCCATATTTTGCAAGGCCTCCGGGTATCGTGTATTCCGGATTGGTCCATTCTCCTACTGTCAAACCGTATAATGCAGATGGAACACCCAACCAGCTGGATAACCAGAGTTTCCTTTTTACCTCTGATGGGGAGACCTCTTCCTTTACAACTGCAAGTAATCCACTCGCCATCATGCAAGGTATAGATGATCAACTCAATCAGTTCAGAACATTTACGAATGCATATGCTGAATACGACCTGGCAGAAGGTCTTACTTTTAAAACGTTCTTTGGAGTTGATGTCAACAATTACAAACGGAACTTCTTTCGAAAAAACAGCCTTATCTACAGAAATGCGTCTTCAGGTGAATCGTTTGGCCAGTCCAGTTCCTCTGAGAGTGTAAGCTGGCTTGCGGAACAAACATTATCTTATTCAAAGACGTTTGATGGCAAACACAATATTAATGCTGTTGCCGGGTATACTGCCCAGAAAGAAAGAATTGATATCAATACAGTAATTGCAGATAATTTTCCTGATGACCTTGTAAATACAATAAGTGGTGGCCAGGTTGTTCAAGGCACTTCTGTTATTGAAGAATGGTCTCTTGTGTCCCTGTTGGCACGGGTTAATTATGAATTCAATGACAAACTATTATTCACAGGGTCTGTCAGGTCAGATCGTTCTTCCAGGTTCGGACCAGGAAACAAAACAGGGTTTTTCCCTTCTGCATCTATCGGGTACAGACTTTCTAAAGATATTGCTGCTGACTGGTTAAGTGATCTTAAAGTGAGAGCAAGCTGGGGTAAGACCGGAAACTTTCTCATCCCGAATTACGCTTCTATTGGATTACTTGATCCATCAAATTATACACTCGGGGGTACCATCGTAAATGGAATTTCACCATCCACCATTAGCAATCAAAATCTGAGTTGGGAAAAAACAAGTTCATGGGATATCGGACTTGATTTTGGTTTTCTGAAAGATCGAATCTATGGATCTATAGAATATTACAATGCAACTACGACCGATCTGCTACTTGCTGTCCAGGTGCCTGCTGCGCTTGGATTTACAAATGCACTTACAAATATTGGAGAGGTTGTAAATAAAGGTTTAGAAGTTTCATTGACAAGCCGCAATACGACCGGTAAGTTGAAATGGGTTACCGATTTGAACTTTTCTACAATTGACAATGAAGTTACAAAGCTCGGACCTACAGGGGATGATATACGTAGTTCAGGAGGTGCCGGTGAACGTCATATCACGAGAATTGGGGAATCAATCGGAAGCTATTATGGCTATCAGACAGATGGCATATATCAAAACCAGTCAGAGATAGATGCCGGACCAATTGATTTAATTTCTACTCCCAGACCAGGTGATTTCAGATGGAAAGATATTGACGGAGATAATATGATCACTCCCGATGACAGAACAATCATCGGTAATTATTTGCCGGACTTCACCTATGGTATGCGTAACACTTTCTCTTTTGAAGGTTTTGACTTTAGCTTTCTGATCCAGGGAGTCCAGGGTGCTGAAGTACTGAATTTAACACGCAGACACCTGGGTAATGGAGAAGCAAACTTCAATAGTTACAAACTATGGACCGAAAGATGGAGATCTGAATCCAACCCGGGAAATGGCTTTATTCCACGTGCCAACAGACAGACTGGAAATAGCAATAACCGGCCTTCCAGCTACCAGGTAGAAGACGCCTCATATTTTCGTTTAAGGAATGTGACACTTGCCTATACTTTCCCGGAAAACTCACTTGGAAATATCTTTTCGGGATTACGTGTCTACGTTTCAGGTACAAACCTGTTGACGATAACTGATTATATCGGGTACAATCCTGAAGTGAATAATATTGAGGACAATGTAAATGTACAGGGTGAAGATTACGGAGCATACCCCTTATCGAAAGTATTCACCTTTGGTGTAAATGCTTCTTTTTAATTGATTCCTCAACATTAAAAAAAGAGAAAAATGAAAACGAAATATATTATATCAATCATCGTAATTACTGTCGGAATGATGTCTTGTTCAGAAGATTTTACAGATCTCGCACCGACTTCACAGAGAAATACCAATGGGTTTTACAATACTTCTTCAGACATGGTTATTGCCACCAACGCCGTGTATAACGCACTAAAGGAGAATGGATGTTACAACCAGAGTTATTGGGTCTTGCAGGAACTCCGATCTGATAACACATTTTGGGATGGAACAGGATTGGCGGAAGAAATAACTGTCTTTGATAAATTTACAGACATTACTACAAGCAACATTACGGAGGATGCCTGGAATGATTCATACCTTGGTATTTCAAGGGCAAATATTGTCATAGAACGGATCGATGCGATAGACATGGATGCAGGACTTCGCAGCCAGTTAAAAGGTGAAGCACTTTTCCTCCGTTCATTATATTATTATCATCTCACGGTGGCATTTGGAAATATTCCGCTTGTGTTAAATGAAACGAAATCGACCGATGAAGGTACGGAACACGTTCAGGTAAATGCGGCAACCGTTTATGCTCAGCTCATCACAGACCTGACGTCTGCGGAATCCATGCTTCCTCAAAGCTATAGTGGTCCTGACGTTGGTCGGGCGACGAAAGGCGCCGCAGCAACATTGTTGGGTAAAATTTATCTGACTGTAGGAGACAACTCCAATGCAGAATCAGCATTACGGCGAGTGACAGGATATGGATATAGCTTAGTGGCCGACTATGCAGATCTTTGGGGTGTCGATAATGAACATAATGCTGAGTCGATTTTTGAAGTTGAATTTGAAGGTGGGTTTGGCGACCAGGGCAACCGTTTTACCAGCCAGTTCAACAATGATCTTGCAGCTACCGTTACTGCTGGCTTGCGAAATATACCTGAACAGGACCTTATTGATGCCTACGAAAGTGGAGATGCTCGATTCGCAGCTTCTGTTGCCGGGGTTGAACCGGATAATACAGGTTGGACGATCAAATATGGCCTGGATAATCCATTTTCCGAAGATGATGCTCCAAACAATTGGGTTGTCTTCAGATATGCTGATGTTTTGCTCATGCTTGCAGAAGCAGTTGGTGAAGGAGCAGAAGGGTATATGCTCATTAACCAGGTTAGGGCGCGCGCTGGGCTAGCCTCGATCGATGCAAATTCACCAGGTACTTTCGTAGAAAAGCTTTTGCAGGAAAGACGCGTGGAACTAGCTTTTGAAAACCACCGTTGGGCTGATTTGTTACGTTTTGGAGTAGCAGAGTCTGTAATGGCTGAACATGGGAAACCAGTTAATGGCAAATTACTATTTGCAATCCCGCAAAGAGAGTTAGATTTGAATGCAAGTTTTGAACAAAATCCGGGATACGAATAATTCCTTTTAACCACAAAGAAAGTATCATGAAAAAAATCATATTATTCTTTTTCGCCAGTATGCTGATTACATCCATGATGTATACTCAGGATCGTGTGCTCAACATCATTGCGATCGGGGCTCATCCGGATGATTGCGATTATAAATTTGGTGGCACCGCCGCACTTTTTGCAAAAATGGGCCACAACGTAAAGTTTCTGTCTCTGACAAGTGGAGATGCCGGTCACCAGACCCAGGGAGGAGGTGCGCTTGGCAGTAGGCGGCGAGCAGAAGCAAAAGCTGCAGGTGAAAGGTTAGGCATCGCAGAGTATGAGACATTGGACAACCACGACGCAGAGCTACTCCCCACGTTGCAAGTTCGACACCAGGTGATTCGGGCCATTCGGGAGTGGGACGCTGATATTGTGCTCGGCTTGCGCACAAATGATTATCATCCGGATCATCGAAACGCAGGGCATGCAGTGCAGGATGCTGCATACATGGTAATCGTACCAAACGTTTGCCCTGATACACCGCCCCTCGAAAAAAACCCTTTGTTTCTATATATGAATGACCGCTTTCAAAAACCATATCCTTTTCAGCCTGATATCGTGGTTGCTATCGATGAGGTGATCGAAAAGAAAATAGATGCCCTGGACGCACATGAGTCACAAATGTATGAGTGGGGTCCATGGACAAATGGCAGAAAGCAGGACCTGGTGCCAAAAGGAAAAGCCGAAAGAAGAGCATGGTTGTCAGATCGCCTTAAAAGTAACCCGGGTAGCATGTCTGATGATCGCAGGGCATCATTAGAAAAATGGTACGGAAAAGAAATCGCAAAAGATGTAAAATATACTGAAGCATTTGAAATTGCTGAATATGGTCTTCAACCTTCAGACCAGGAGTTGTTGAAGTTTTTTCCCATGCTAAAGCCTTTCAGATCATAAGCTGATGAAGAGAAATTATTTTATCGTCGGATTGATTCTGTTGACATTTTTTGTCATCTCATTTCTGACAAATATCATCGGGCCGCTTCTTCCCGACATCATTGATAGTTTTGGCCTCAGTCTGACTATGGCAGCTTTCCTTCCATTTGCCTTCTTTATTGCTTATGGAGTGATGTCGATTCCTTCCGGAATGCTTGTAGAACGTATTGGAGAAAAACGCTCAATGGTTATTGCATTTCTCATCTCGTTCCTTGGAGCGTTATTATTTGCCTGGCAGCCAACGTATGGATTCTACCTGGTCTCTCTCTTCCTGATCGGGACAGGTATGGCAATGCTACAGGTTGCGATCAATCCTTTGCTCAGGGTAGCAGGAGGAGAGTCTCACTTCGCATTTAATTCAGTCCTTGGTCAACTCTTTTTTGGGCTTGCCTCATTTCTCAGCCCCCTTGTCTATTCATACTTTGTTTTGAATATTGGAAATATTGATGGTGGTAACGCACTTACAAAATTTTTGGAGGGTATCGTCCCTGCTGAATTGCCCTGGATTTCATTGTATTGGGTTTTTGCGGTTGTTTCACTGATTATGGTATTTGTCATTGGCCTCGTCAACTTCCCCAGCGTTCAACTTAAAGAAGATGAAAAAGTCGGGGCTTTTGAAACGCATATGGATCTGCTCAAGAAGCCAATGGTGATTCTCTATTTCCTGGGCATTTTTGCATATGTTGGAACGGAGCAAGGCGTGGCGAATTGGATTTCTGAATTTTTACAAACATATCATGGTGTTGATCCGCAAACTCAAGGAGCTAGTACCGTTTCTCTTTTTTGGGGATTGATGACTGCTGGTACTGTTCTTGGCCTGGTACTACTCAAGTTTGTTGACAGTAGAAAAGTGTTGATCGGATTCACTTCAGCAGCCATGATCACGTTGTTGGTTAGCTTATTGGGTTCCAAATCCATTGCATTGATCGGATTTCCACTCGTAGGATTTTTTGCGTCTGTGATGTGGTCGATCATTGTTTCACTGGCGCTCAATTCAGTAGCCTCACACCACGGATCATTTTCAGGCATCCTGGTAACGGGTATTGCGGGTGGCGCTATCGTGCCGCTTATTGTGGGAGGGTTGGGAGATATGATTGGATTAAGAGCAGGAATGTTCTTTTTGTTTATTACCCTTGCATACATTCTAAGCATCGGAATCTGGTCGAAACCATTAATCAATAATGCAACGATCGGAGGAAAAACCGAAAAAACAGACCCCAATTGAAGAACCTGCATGACATATCAGTCATCGGTGTCGATTTAGGTGGCACAAAAATTCTTGCCGGCAAGGTAACTGCCGATCGGGTGGTTAAGCAATTCAAAGAACTGGTCCCGAAACAAGGCACACAAGATCAGGTCATTGAAGCTCTCTGTAATGCGATCGATCAGGTTTTTGATTCCCATATTGCTGGTATTGGTATCGGTGTACCGAGTGTGGTGGATGTTGAAAAGGGTATCGTATATGATGTTCAGAATATACCTTCATGGAAGGAAGTGCATTTAAAAGAGATCCTCGAATCTAAATATGGAGTTCCTGTTTACCTAAACAATGATGCGAACTGCTTTGCAATTGGGGAAAAATATTTTGGGAAAGGTAAACAATATGAAAACTTTGTTGCCCTGATCGTCGGCACAGGTATGGCTGCAGGTTTGATCATCAATGGAAAGCTATTCAATGGGGCGAATTGTGGAGCGGGCGAATTCGGTACAATTCCTTATTTAGAACACAATTTTGAATTTTATACGAGTGGCCAGTTTTTCACAAATGTTTACCAGGTCAAAGGAGAAGACATTTTTCGCCTTGCTCAACAAGGAGACCAGGATGCCCTGAAAATGTTTGATGAATTTGGTTCCCATTTTGGAAACGCGATCAAAACCATTTTATATGCAGTCGATCCGGAGGTGATTATCCTTGGTGGTTCTGTGAGTCAGACTTTCCCTTTTTTCGAAAAATCAATGCGAAAAGGTCTTACATCTTTTGCGTATCAAAAAACAATTACAAAACTCAAATTTGATATATCAACAAATCCTGATATAGCCGTTTTGGGAGCTGCGGCACTACCACTTGAAGCCCTGAATATTCAGAAAACCCTTGCCGTGAATTCACTGAGATCTTAATAACACGAACATGACAATGAATCGAACCTTTTTAAAAATACTATGCTTTACAGGATGCTTTTTTTTGATGGCTTTTCAATCACAAGCTGCAGAAACCATCCAGATCAAAGTTGAAAATGCCCTGGAGGGAGCCCCACTAACGATGGGCATTCCGTTTCCGCAGGGAGTCTTGTTGTCCCCGGATCATGTTCGAGTATTGGATCAAAATGGAAATGAAATTCCATCGCAAACCACGCAAGTGACTACCTGGGAACCTATTGATTTTAGTGTGAAATGGTTGTGGGTCTTTTTCTTTGCTTCAGGCGATGATACCTATACCCTTGAGTATGGAGAAAATGTGCGGAAAGCACCTATTACCGGTGATCGCATAAAGATCAAAAATGCCCAACGGTCAGGTCAAACAAGTCATGTCGAAACGGGTCCACTGCGGTTTTCAATCAGTAAACGCGAATGTGGTTTTATTGATAATGTCTTATATGATTTAGATAATGATGGTTTTGATGGGAAGGATACGATTGCATTCAGCACCAAAGGCCGTGGTTCTTTTCTGGATATTCTCGATGAGCTGGGCATAGACTCTTCTACAGCAACCATACACCGTACTTTTCGGGAAAAAGGCTCGGGACCATTACATGCGATCATCCGTCTTGAAGGATCTTATGCCTATCAACGTGCGGATAACCGTGAATCGCCCTTTATAATTCGTATTCATCTGTATGCCGGAAAATCATATATCCGTGTGTATCATACGATGACATATACCGGCATTCCGGATAAACATTCCGCCCTGGTTGGCGAACATGCGAATATTGCTTTGTCTGATTGTGAGGAAGTCATTGATGATTCTGAGAGTACGGACGAAGGATGGATGGAACCTAGCGACCAAATGCATGCCACAGGATTGTCATTTCACTACCGCCTTTCAGATCAGGCAACCTACCAGGCGGGCTATCGTGAAGGCGCATGGTCAAATCCGCAGGCAAGTGGCATCTTCAAAGCTGAGGTGGACAATAACCAACTCGCATCTGTTTTCCAGACGGGACCAAAACCAAATCGAATACCGCCAGTCCCGAACTCAACAATGGAAGACAGAATCGATGGTTTTAAAGCAAAAATCCAGGTTGGTGAAGCCAGTCAAAAACAAATGGACCGGGCGGAAGGCTGGTCCGATATTTCTGATGAAAGATGGGGCGTCAGCATCGGGATAAAAAACTTCCTTGAAGAATATCCGAAAGAAATCGTTTTTGATCAAAATGGAAGAAGAGCAATTGCTTACCTCTGGTCTCCGGAAGCAGGACCGATGAGTTTTGCACGCGCAAGCAATAAAAGAGACCAGGGCATGATTTCTAATTTTGCCGAAGGCATTACGAAAACAAGTGAGGTTGTATTTCATTTTCATCCGGCAAACATCGAACAGGATGCGATGAAAAGGACAATGAATTATTTTTTAAACCCACCAGTACCACATGCTGGCGCTGAAACATACTCCAAAAGCATGGTCTATGGTCAATTTGCTCCCAGGAGCGAGAAACATGCAGACCTGGAACGGTCACTTGATTACAAATTTGAGTGGCAGCTTTTTAATCAACATTGGGAACCATGGTATGGCATGTTCGATTACGGAGACCAGAAGAATTTATTCTTCAGGGAAGATTGGTTCAGATGGCAAAACAATGAACCTGCAATTGACTTTATGTACTGGCTTCAATTTATGCGGACAGGCGAAGTGAAATATTATCACGCCGCTGATGCGATGAGCAAACATACAATGGACGTTGACAATGTGCATTGGCCCACGAATGAAACTTACTTAGGAACAACCAATGAGTCCATTGACTGGTGGAAACACGAATCAGCTGAGTCTACTGCCAACCCTTACCTGGGTGTTGGTCGCAGGCATGCAAATCAGCATTGGGTTGCCTTGCTCAGCGCGCACGTCTGGCTTCAAGGATGGATTGCTCAGTACTACTTGACCGGATATCATCGGGGCCTGGATATCGCTCGCCTCACTGCAGATTCACATACAAGAAGAATTTGGGGGGAGCATGGATTAACGGGGAGAAGGTTGTATTTATCCATGTGGAATATGGTAGAAGCATGGGATGCTACGAAAGATCCAAAATACCTGGAAGATCTGTCAGACAGGGTTGATCGAATAATTTATATGCAGAATGGACCGAATCAATATGATAACCTTGTGATCGATCGTTATGGATACTCACAAGTGTACGCTTCTCAAGGCCTCTACAAATATTATCAATTGACGCAAGATGAGAAAGTACGCCAGGCAATGATCAGGCATGCACGCGCCGTGCGTGATAATCCACCATACAATCATGAATATGAGTCGTATTTCGCAACGATCCACAGCCTGGTGATCGGCTTTGAATTTACCGGTGAAAAAAGCTTTTTAGATGAAGCGAAATTGCGATCCCAAAAAATGAAGACAGCGCCAATAGAAAAATCATTTGCTGATCTCGGCACTCAAAAAATGGTGGGTGATGCTCTTGACCAGGTATCAAAACTGCCTAAAAAAGGAGATTTTGATTCGAGGGAACGATGGACAACCAATTGGGATACGAAACATGGTTTGCGTGTTTTCGGCTGGACGCACATCTACAATATTCCATGGCTGGTGAGATGGCTGGATGAGAAATAAGGTTTCGAATGAAAATCTCGTGTTGAAGGTAAAACTCAAGATTGGGTTTTGCGCCTAAAGTGAGTAGGGCAAATTTCCTTTGGCAAAGGACCCAACACACGCCATTATTATCCATTAAAACTTATCGAATACGTTGAAAATCAAGCAACTAGGAAGTTCTTCTCACTGACTAATATTCCCTTGAATATTGATCCAGGTCATCTGAATTTCCCAATTCAAATTGTACATTCCGCTATGTAAAGCAGATTTTTTTTAGTGTTTTGAAGAAAGATTTACACACTAGATTTTCAAAAGATGATTGAAATAAGAGGTCATGCCAGAGGCGGTCAGGGTATGGTTACCGCATTCGAAATTCTGGCAAAAATATTCAGCCGATTAGGCGGATATCAGGTGCAGGCATTCCCAGCTTTTGGAGTAGAACGCACCGGTGCTCCCATTCAGGCATTTCTCCGTCTTTCAAAAGACGAAATTCTGAACCGGAGTAATGTGTATGCCCCACATCTTGTCATTGTATTTGACGAATCTCTCATTGAACAAATGGATGTATTTAGCGGTTTGAGGCCGGGCGGAACTGCGTTGATCAATACAGCCAAAAAACCAACTGATTATGCTCAGTTTGCCGAGCACGTCTTTGTGGTTCCTGCAACGGAGATTTCCATTAAACAAGGTCTGGGTAGTGCTTCTCTTCCAATTGTCAATGCAGCCATGATGGGTGCAATTATGCGCATCTTCCAGGAGGATATCGACTTTGCCAGTGAACTCATCCGGGAAAATGTACCGGCCAAACCGGAAGAGAATGCCAGATCTGCCCGCATCGCTTTCAGTAGTGTTGATAAAGAATCTAAAACCAGGTACATGTTACCAACTCTTCTGGCCGCGACGGATGAGTCAGTAATGAATGGCAATCAGGCAAAAAAAGGGATACCATCTACGGCTGGACAAAAGAAAGAACGTCCAGAACGTAAAGTGCCAGCATGGGATCAGCCAATGACCATCAATAAAACGGGAAATTGGCGCGTTGTTACGCCGGAATTTGGCGATCGCCCACCACCATGTACCCACAATTGTCCTGCAGGAACAGATGTACGCAGTTTCGTTAGAAACGTGGCTGAGGGTAACCTCAAGGAAGCATATGATATTATATATAAATCGAATCCTTTCGCTGCGACTTGCGGCCGTGTTTGTCCACATTTCTGCCAGCAAAGCTGTAATCGAATTTCATTGGACGAAGAGCTGAATATTGCCGGGATAGAACGTTTTCTCGGAGATCAGTTTGGAGATACTGAAGTACAACCCGCACCACTGGTGCATGATGAAAGCATTGCCATCGTTGGGTCAGGACCAGCCGGACTGACAGCAGCCCTTCGTTTACGCCAGATGGGATACTCAACAACCGTTTTTGAATCGCTTCCAAAAGCAGGAGGGATGATGCGCGTTGGTATTCCACAATTCAGACTTCCTGAAGAAGTGCTTGATAAAGAGATTGATCGAATCAAACAGGAAGGTGTCGAGATCAGGTTGAATAAAAGAGTTTCAGTAAAAGAACTTGAGGATCAATTTGACGCTGTCATCGTTGCAACAGGCTCACATGTTGGTGCCAAAATGTATGTAGAAAATGAAGATCTCGCACTTGACGGATTACAATTCCTGCACGAATATAAAATGAATGGCCGGTCATTTGGTGTAAAACCAGGCGATGAGGTAATGGTCATCGGAGGAGGAAATACAGCGATTGATGTTGCAAGAACAGCAAGAAGATTAGGCGCGAAAGCAACGATCTACTACCGCAGGACGAAAAAAGAAATGCCGGCTATTCTCCATGAAGTGAAAGAAGCTGAAGTCGAAGGGGTAAATATCAAGTTTCTAAAAGCACCTGTTGCCATTACTCAAATTGGCCAGGGCTTTCGAGTCAGCATGACAAAAATGAAATTGGGAAAACCCGATGCCTCGGGTCGTAAAAGACCTGTACCAATCGAAGGATCTGAAACAGACATTATCGTTCAACATGTCATCAAAGCAACAGGCCAGAAATCCGATCCTTTTGTGTTTTCGGGAACAAAACTAAAACCCCGCCATGGCATGATTGATACCTCCGGTGACATTCCTGTTTTCTGCAGTGGGGATATGGTTTCCGGGGCAACCGTTACAGAAGCTATCGGTAGTGGAAACCAGATCGCAAAAGCATTAAATGCGTTCCTGAGGCACGCATCTGTCGAAGCAAAGTCGGTCAGTGACCCGGTTGTCATGCCAGATCAAATCAATTTTGCCTACTACCTCCCGGCACCGAGCTTTCACAACCATGAAGAAGTGCCAAAAGAAATCACTGGCAATTTTGATGAGGTCGTTTCAGGCTTAAGTCAGGAAGAGGTCATCTTCGAAGCAGGTAGATGTTTGCACTGTGGAGAGTGTTCCGACTGCGGAAACTGTATCAATTACTGCCCCGATGCTGCTATCTATTTTGATGACCAGCATCGATTGAGAATAGACTACGATTATTGCAAGGGCTGCGGCATTTGTTTTGAAGAATGTCCGTGCGGCTCAATTCAATTAACACAAGAAGAAGTTGAATATGCCTGATCAAATGACACCGGTACTTTCAGATTCAAAGGAAAAAATTCAGCAAAAAGAATCTGATATAAAAATGCATGCTGAGCGAGAACAGTCAAAATATCCGAATCATGAACAACAAATTCTGAAAGGAAATTTTGCTGCTGCCGAAGGTTCTAAACTTTCAAGAGCAGGCTTCATCCCCGCATATCCGATCACCCCTCAAACGACAATCATTGAAGCGATTGCTGCCAAGATCCATCGGGGAGAAATGGATGCTACATTTATCAATATGGATAGCGAACACGCTGTCTTTGCTGCTGCGATGGGTGGTGCGATGGCAGGTGAGCGTGTTTTTACAGCAACCAGTGGTCAGGGTTTGTTCTATGCCCATGAGGTATTGCATGCAATTGCCCACTTCAGGCTTCCGATAGTGATGTGTAATGTTGGGAGACCTTCGATCCCCTGGAATATTTGGTCCGACCAAAGTGATTCGATCGCTCAAAGAGATACCGGATGGGTACAATATTATGGAGAAAGTGGACAAGAGGTCTTAGATACAATCATCCAATCATACTTGTTGGCAGAGGAGCTTGATGTCCCTGTGATGGTTGTTTTGGATGCCTTTTATCAAAGTCACACAAGCGAGAATGTTTGGGTACCAAGTCAGGATTTAGTTGACAAATTCCTTCCTCCACGACCGGAAAAAGGAAACGGAATTGATCTGGCTCATCCAAAGTCTTTGGGTGGGATGGTCTCTCCGGAGTTCTATGAAGATTTCAATTATAGTTACTGGAAGGATATTAATAAAGTTGAAGATTTGACAAATGAAATCGGTCAAAAATTCAAATCAACTTTTGACCGGGAGTACGGAGCAATTGAAGCCATCAATATTCACCCGGGCACAAAGAAAATCCTGGTCACTCTTGCGACCATTACGACGACAGCAAGGGGTGTGATCAAACACCATCCGGATGTCGGGATATTAAAAATCAGGCTCTTTAAACCGTTCCCGAAAAAATCTATTTTAAATCATTTCGAAGCGAAACAAATAGATCCTTTGAAGTGTAAACTGCTCACTGTCGATAGAAATTTCCTCGGCGATAATGAAGGCGCACTCATGCAGGAAATGCGACGGGCTTTATACGGACATAAGTATCAAATTCATGGGGTTTATGCTGGTTTAGGAGGAAAGGATATGCCTCCTGATACCATAGAAAAAATTATAGTACGTGAACTGAAGGATACGGATGAAATCATTTGGATCGATAATGAATAAAAGATGACAACTGAACAAACTCATAAGTACGAGATCAAAGAGGAAATGATGCACTCCGGGGCAGTGGGTTGCCGTGGGTGTGGCTGGTCGATGATAGCCAGACATATTTCAAGCATATTAGGAGAAGATACGGTATATATTGTACCGGCGTGTTGCTTCTCAATCATTGTCGGCCAATACCCGATGAATGCGATGAAAGGAAATGTTGTCCACACACTATTTGCTGCTGCAGCTTCAACTGCTACCGGTATCAGAGCCGCTTTGGATCGCCAGGGGAAAGAGCATGCAACCGTAGTCGTATTAGCTGGCGATGGCAGCACATTTGACATCGGATTAGCTTCTGTGTCAGGTGCAGCAGCTAGAAACGAGAACATTCTCTATATCTGCAATAACAACGGTGCATACATGAATACGGGGATCCAATCCAGCACAGCCACGCCATATGGTGCATCTACCACGACAGATCCGATACCGGATTATAAAAAAACATGGCCAAAAGACCTGATGGGGATTATGACGTCACACCACATCCCCTATGTAGCGACTGCTTCACCGGCATACATGGAGGATTTTAGAAATAAAATCAAGAAAGCAAAAGACATGCAGGGTTTTAGAATGATCATGGTTGATGGTCCTTGTCCTGCCGGACACAAAACAGATCCCTCAAAATCTATTTCTGTGAGTAGACTCGCCGTCGATACAAATCTTTTCCCATTGTATGAAGTTGAGAATCAACGATACACCATTAATGTAAAACCGAATCAAAAAATCCCGGTTGAAAAATGCCTTGAGTTACAAGGTCGCTTCGGACAACTTTTCAAAAATGGGAATAGTGCAGAGATTCAAAAAATCCAGGATCATGCCGATGAGGGATGGATAGAGTTGTTGAAAAAAGAAGGTATTGAAACCGAGGAATATCGAATTTTGGAATAACTCACCTTCTTTTCACCA
>Ga0316201_10002027_pt1 | contig 14192 bp, 10 predicted proteins | sample CS6wburrow_MG_FD_204516 | JGI IMG/M metagenome (GOLD analysis project Ga0316201, IMG submission 204516) | Coastal sediment microbial communities from Delaware Bay, Delaware, United States - CS-6 worm burrow | ecosystem: Environmental > Aquatic > Marine > Coastal > Sediment | place: USA... | reverse complement strand
TTGAATCCCTGCGCAGTGTCTGCGACCAGTATGGTTGCGTGTTGATATTCGACGAGGTCATGACCGGTTTCCGCGTCGCGCGCGGTGGCGCGCAGGGGCATTACGGTGTTCAGCCCGACCTGACCACGCTGGGCAAGGTGATCGGCGGCGGCTTGCCGGTGGGCGCCTTTGGCGGGCGGCGCGATATCATGGAAAAGATCGCGCCGCTTGGCCCCGTCTACCAGGCCGGCACCCTGTCCGGCAATCCACTGTCACTGGCGGCCGGACTCACCACCCTCAGGCTGGCAACAGCCGACGGTGTACACGACCAGCTGGATAAAGCGGCCAGCCGGCTCACCCGCGGCCTGCAAGCGGCGGCCGACCAGGCCGGCATTCCCTTTACCACCAACCAGGTCGGCGGCATGTTCGGCTGTTTCTTCAGCAAGGAAAAAACAGTCAGCCGCTTCGACCAGGTAACCGCATGCGACATTGAACGGTTCCAGCATTTTTACCATGGCATGCTCGAGGCCGGCGTCTACCTGGCGCCATCTGCCTATGAGGCCGGCTTTGTCTCCATGGCACACAGCGACGCGGTCATTGACGAAACAGTCGAGTGTGCAGCGCGGGTATTTGCAACGCTTGATTGACAGTCATTACCCGCCGCGAGAACGCGCGACCTTACAAAGGATAAAAGAATGGCCACGGAAGGACACGGAAAAAAGCAGCCCGGCTTCGCCGCAATCCACTCCTCATTGCGGACGAGGCAAAGCAGCATTCCAAACGGTATTGCCCGTTTAACGAGTACGACTTCTAAGAAATAGTTTTGATTTTTTCCGTGTCCTTCCGTGTATTCCGTGGCAAATTATTTTTATTCAGCATAGCCCGGCTTCACCGCAACCCCCTCGTCATCACAAGCGAGGCAAAGCAGCATCACAAACACTATTGTCTGTATAAGGAGTACGATTTATCAGAAATGTATTGATTTTTTCCGTGTCCTTCCGTGGATTCCGTGGCTAAATTATATTTATTCAGCACAGCCCGGCCCAGCGTGCGACCACATGGTTAAAAGAATAATCTGACACCAGCCCGATGAATGAACTGCTACAGACACTGCTCGACTGGATTGCACTGCATCCCCATGCATTCAACGCGGCGGTGTTTTGTATTTCCCTGATGGAATCACTGGTCGTGCTGGGCTTGCTGATACCCGGTGCCGCCATGCTGTTTGGTGCCGGCGCACTGGTCGCTACCGGTGCATTGCCGCTGTACCCCGTCCTGTTCTGGACCATCGCAGGCGCCATTACCGGCGACTTCCTGAGCTACTTCCTTGGCCATCATTACCACCAGCGACTGCGCGTCATGTGGCCTTTCCGGCGCTACCCGGAACTGGTCAACAGAGGCGTCGATTTCTTTGTACGTCATGGCGGCAAGAGTATATTCATGGCGCGTTTTATCGGTCCGCTGCGACCGATAGTGCCGGCCATTGCCGGCATGATGAACATGACACCGGGCCGCTTCCTGCTGATCGATGTCTTCGCCTGCATCCTGTGGGCACCTGCATACATTCTGCCCGGCATCGTCTTCGGCGCCTCGCTGGGCCTGGCCGCCGAGGTCGCCGGCAGACTCGTAGTTTTGCTGGTTACAGTCACCGCCTGTGTCTGGCTGGGTTTCTGGCTGGCAGGCAGCCTGATCAGGTTGTTACGTCCCCATGCCGTCAATGCGCTTGATCGTATTCTGAACTGGTCCCGCGACCATCCGCGCATCCAGCCGTTGGCCGGCTCCCTGCTTGATCCCGACCACCCGGAAGCGCGCGGCCTTGCCACCCTGTCTGCGCTGTTTTTTATCACGCTCTGGCTCATGCTGCTGATATCGACCCAGGTGTTGAACGGCCAGCTGCTGGGCGGCATCGATACCTACCTCTTTCATACCTTCGAACAGTTACGCACACCCTGGGTTGATAGTGCGATGGTCTTTTTCAATGGGCTTGGCAACCAGAAATTACTCGCCGTCGTACTCATCGGCGGCTGCCTCTGGCTGTTCTGGCAGGGCCGGATACAGGCAGCCCTGCACTGGCTGGCCGCCTATCTTTGCGCAGGCCTGTTGACCTGGATACTGAAATTCACGGCGCGTATCGATCCGCCACTCGATTTTATCGACAGCTATTCTTTCCCCGGTGCACACACCACGATGAGCCTGGTCGTGTACGGCTTTCTTGCCCTGCTGATTGCACGTGAGTTGCCCGTATCAAGGCGCTGGCTGCCCTACATGACGGCCGGCCTGCTGGTGGCACCGATTGCATTGTCACGTGTTTATCTCGGCGCACAGTGGTTCTCCGATGTGCTGGCGGGCGTCAGCCTTGGCGTTATCTGGGTCACCCTTATCGGTATTGCCTACGACCGGCACCCGGCACCCCGGCTGCCGGTCCGACGGCTGTTGCTGGTTGCCACAACCCTGCTGTTGATTGCAGTCAGCTGGCAAACGCGTCTTCATTATTCTGCGGAACTGGCGCTGTATGCACCGCGCATCCAGACGCAAGTCACCAGCCAGGACGACTGGATAAACAGCGACTGGCAATCGCTGCCCGTCCACCGTATTGATATCGAGGGAAAACACGACCAACCGATAAACTTTCAATGGGGTGGCTCACTGCCTGCGCTGCAACAGGTACTGGCGTCACAGGGCTGGTCGCCTGCCCCGGCCATCAATCCGGTCAGTGCGATGAACTGGCTGGCGCCGGAACCGGCAATTTCAGCGTTACCGGTATTGCCGGAGGTCAATGATGGTCGGCACCAGGTGCTGTTGATGATAGCCCCACGTGATGCCGCGGAAAACAACCTCACTGTACTCAGACTCTGGCCATCCAACCGGCAGCTTGCAGGCAGCGGCGCCCGGATCTGGGCAGGCAAGGTCGCCACGCTGTACGTCGAAGACCGGTTGCGATTGATCAGTTATTTGCGTGCAGCCGATGATTACATCAAGCCACTGGATGTGCTGCTCACTTCACTGCAAAACAGTTCGATGGTGGAGACGCGCCTGGTAAAACGCCCGGTCCCGGCACAAAGCCGTTACTGGGACGGCAAGGTATTACTGGCCTGGGAGGATTCCTGGGCGGCTCACGTACCTGCAGTAACCCCGCTGTCGACCGCGCGCTCCAGGTGGGATAACAGCACGTGGCTGTTAAACGGCTTGGTCAAATAACTGAAGACACCGCGATTGGCGGCGTTAAATGCATCGGGAATAGTACCGTGCGCAGTCAGCACCAGCACCGGTAATGTCGGGCGTGATGCATGCACCCGGTCAAACAATGTCATCCCGTCCATGCCGCCCATCTGCAGGTCTGTCACGATAACATCGGGATTGTTTTGCTCAAGTTGCGCAAGAGCTTCTTCGCCGCTCGTCATCGAGCGAACATCATAACCGGCAGCAGTCAGGCGAATAGACAACAACCGCAACAAGTCACGGTCATCATCGACCAGCATTACTACCGGCTTACGCGGCATGAATCACCTCGTGCTTATTGAACACTCTTGGTCACTTCCTGTGACCGCGACCCCTCACGACCGGACGTATCGTAAGTACTCATCACCAGGTAATACGTGCCAGTTGGCAGATTACTGACTGTTACTGATGTCGCTGCACCGTTAGTCTGATCATACGACCCTGAATAGTTGCCGCGACTGGTACCGTAGTAAATCTTGTAACCACCGATCTCCGATAGCGCCAGTGCGCTGCCATCAGAGCGTGCCGATGGCGCGGTCCAGCGCAGACTGAGAGTACCGGTCGCGGGAGTCGAGCCACTACCGCCGGCACTGCCACCTGTTGAGCCACTGTTGCCTGGATCGCTATCGCCCTGCGCATAAACCGTCGTGTTCACCTGGCTGATCTTGGCCGATGAGGCAAACGGGATCGCATTAACGGCATTCGCCAGGCCATTGGTACTGCTCGATGGGAGCACATTGGCAACGGCACCTGGTGTAGCGCCTGCATACAGCCCGCCCACGACCGTGGAAATATTTGCGACAGCGGCACTATTATCCATGGCCTGCACTGCAGCAATGGCAGTACGGAGTTCGGACAGCGCATTGTTTGTCACGCGCACACTACCGGTTAACTGGCTGGTAGATATACCCGGATAGGTACTCAGGATTGACTGGTCAATAATGTTGGTGGCAATGACACCGTCAACCCGCAAGTTATTACTCAGCGCCTCGACCAGCACCTGCGCGGTGACTACATTGAACACAGCAGTAAGTTTTGCATTGGTGCCACTGGCGCCAAGTCCATCCGGGTGACCGTCAACCATGTCGGCGGCAAGTGCCCGAATCACGCTATTCCCGTTGAACTGTGCACCCGTTGCATTCATGCGATCACGGGTACGGCGGATCGCCTCACCCAGCGCCTCGCTCGCCTTCACCAGCTTTGCCACGTTACCCGTATTCAGTGGCGAGGTAATCGGGTCCGGCAAGTACGACCGGTCCAGGCCGAACGTCAGCCGACCCATGACCAGCGACTTGGCCGTGTTTATATTTGTAAAGTTCAGTCCACCCGGCAATCGCCTGGCAACCTGTGAGACCAGCGTCGAAAACGGGTTGACGTTGACGATCGTGTCCTGTGGATAGGCCTTGAATGATTCCATCTGGAAGTCAGGTTGCCGACCGGTCACCAGGTCAGTACCGCCGCTGACTATCAGTTGAATCGGGTAGTCGCCGGCTTCAGGCGTGATGCGTGCCTGGTAGGACGCATTGCGGTCGCTGGTGATCGTTCCCAGCGTTTCACCCTGGGCACTCAGCACCGTGACAGTGGCACCGGTCACCGGGCCATCGCCGATACTGCCGCCAAATACCACTGCGCCGGAATACGTATTCGCCGGCGTCGAATCAATATCGATAGAGCCGCCGCCGCCACCGCCGCAAGCCGCCAGCATCAGCGTGAAGATACCGGCAAGGACCCCGCGCAACAGGCGCCTCGAGGATAATGAATATGTCTGGAGTGTGTAAGAGTTTCGCATTCCTCACTTACTGCAAGGACAGTGCCAACTACGCAACTCATTGATTTATATTAGCTAAGATACCACTCAACACCGCGGAGGCTGCACTGCACCCGGCAAGCCAGGCATATTCAACAGGCGGAAATCGGCCGGCCGGAGTACCTGAAAATTCAAATAAGTGACCATGAAACAATAAGATAGCTGGGAGGCAGCGATGTGGAACAGGTACGATTTTTCGCCTTAAAATACAGGTTGACCCGAGCCGTGAAATTGTCGCCAATTCACTACAAGGAAAACAACACGTATTTCAGGAACTTAGTAAGGGCAGGTAATTACGCGTCCGCAAACGGCGACAAATAGCCTAAAAACAATAACTTTCGGCGGGTTTTATCCGTTGAGCCGATCAGTTCGCAGGGCCTTGAATTGCGGCGGGCTGAGCTGGTGCTTGTGCAGCAACTTGTAGAACTCAGTGCGATTACGCTTGGCGATACGCGCCGCCTGCGCGACGTTACCATTGGTGATCTGCAGCAACTGGGTCAGGTAGTCACGCTCGAACTGGCCGCGCGCCTCCACAAACGAGGGAATATCGCCAAATTCGTTTCGCAAGGCGCGCTGTACCAGGCTTGCCGGAATCAAGGGCGTGGTCGACAGCGCAACCGACTGCTCAACAACGTTGACCAGCTGTCGCACATTGCCTGGCCAGGCGGCGTACAACATGGCCTCCTGCGCCTCGGACGAGAAGCCGGTGACACCCCGCTTGGCGGCATCCGGGAATTGCCGCAGGAAATGGTTTGCCAGTAACGTAATATCTTCACGGCGTTCCGCAAGCGAGGGTAGCTCCAGGTTAACCACATTCAGGCGGTAGTAGAGGTCCTCTCTGAAGGTGTTTTCCGCCAATGCCTTTTCCAGGTCCTGGTGGGTCGCCGAAATGATCCGTACATCGACGGGCACGGACCCGGTCGCGCCGACCGGTCGTATTTCCCGCTCCTGCAGTGCGCGCAACAGCTTGACCTGGAAACTTAACGGCATATCGCCGATCTCATCGAGAAACAGCGTGCCACCATCGGCCGCACGGAACATGCCGGGGTGGTCGCGTGTCGCGCCGGTAAACGCGCCTTTCTTGTGACCGAACAGTTCGGATTCAAACAGGCTTTCGGGTATGGCACTGCAATTCAGTGCTACAAAAGGACGTTCAGCGCGCGGGCTGGCATTGTGGATGGCATGCGCCAGCACTTCCTTACCGGTCCCGCTCTGCCCCTGGATAAGTACACTGGTATCACTGTCTGCAATAAGTCGAGCCTGTGTCAGCAGGTTTTCCATGAGCGGGCTGCGTGTCACGATTGCCTTGCGCCACTCGTCAGAGGCACCGGCGTCTTCGTCCGCGCTGCCCTCTGCGGTCAATTTCAGCGCCCGTGCAATATGCTCCTCCAGTACCTTGCTGTTGAATGGCTTTGTCAGGTAGCTGAACACGCCACGGCTGGTCGCATCGATCGCATCGGGGATCGTGCCATGCGCGGTGAGAATCAACACCGGCAAGGAAGGGTTACGATTGTGTACCTGGTTGAACAGTGTTATCCCGTCCATGCCGTCCATTTGCAGGTCCGTCACAATCAGGTGTGGTCGTACCAAGGGCAGCGTCGCAAGCGCCTCTTCACCACTACTCACAGCTGTGACGTCATACCCTGCCGCTGACATGCGCATGGATAACAGGCGCAGCAGCGCCTCGTCGTCGTCTACCAGCAGAATTCGATACTTGCTACCTGACATCTTCTGTTACCGGCGGGGGTTCCCGCTGTTGAATATTCTGTTCAATACTGGTCAGCGCCTTGAGTTGCTGCTCCAGCTCGTCAATCCGCTGATTTTGTTGAGTTGCCTGCTTCCATAACACCGATAATTTCTGCTCGTCTTCCCGTTTACCTTCCAGGAACTTCAGCATCAGGCTGATAAACGCCCGCTCACCCGGACTCGACGGCAGGGGATCAACCCCGTTCAGCAACAGGCGCGCCCGCTTCAGGTCTTCGACCGGCTCCACATCAACCAGCAACAACATAACAAGCCGCATCCTGTTTTCAATATTCGGCCTGGTACGAAAGGCCTGCTCCCTTGCTTCCAGCACCGTGGCCAGTGTCTCCGGGGGCTGGGTACGCAGCGAATGAATATCCGCGAGCCAGCCATGCACGCCCCGATTTCCATTAATGACCGGTACTTTATTAGCAAGTCGCGTGCCATCTTCCGGTGCCACAGTGTCATGCAGGGACTGGAGTTCGCTACAGGCAACCAGCCAGGGCAACAGCAAAACCAGACATATCTTATGGAAGTTCATTAATCAATTTCCGTCGGCAGGACCACGCGTAGACTCGCACCCTTGTGGTCTGATTTTACCACGCTGACATCACCACCATGCGCCCGTGCATATTCCCGTGCAATAGATAATCCCAGCCCGGTACCCCTGACCGGGCCACGGTCAGCCGGGGTTCCCTGGTAAAACGCTTCGAAAACCCGCTCATGATCTTCCTCGGGAATACCCGGCCCGGAGTCCGCCACATCTATATAGGCATAGGCCCGGTCCGCTGACAGGCTTATCCGCAGGCTGCTACTGTCAGGTGAATACTTGATTGCATTGGATACCAGGTTGTCGACCAGCGTGCGCAACTTGTCGCGGTCACCGCTCAGACTGACAGGCTTGAAGAAAGTTTCCAGCTGCAGATGGCGCGACATAATGGCCAGCTTGTGCGTCTCGATAACTTCTTCAATCAGCGGCTGCAGGTCGACCGGGGTGCGCACCAGTGCCGCCGAACGTGATTGCAGGATACTGAAGTTCAGCAGGTCCTCGATCAGTTTCTGCAACTTCAGGCTGTTTTCATGCAGGATACCGGCAATTTCTTCCTGCTGAATATTGAGATCGCCGACAATCTTCTCACGCAACAGGTCGGCACCTTCCCGAATTGCAGTTAACGGTGTTTTCAGCTCATGCGACATATGCTGCAGAAAACGGGTCTTGCCCTCTTCCAGCTCCAGCAGCCTGTCACGCAGCCAATCAATGCGGTCACCCAGTTGCTCCAGGTCTCTCGGCCCGCTGATATTGGATGGCTCGGTAAATTCACCGGCACCCAGCCGGTGAATGGCGCGATCGATCTGCCGGATCGGCCGCGATATGAGAAAAACAAAAATAATCGTCAGTAACAGTACGGCCGGTACCAGCGCTGCGGCCTGTATGAACAGTGTTTGCTTGACCTTGCCGGACTCGTGCTGCATTTGCTCGACACCACTGGTGATCAGCTGCTGGCTGTCCAGCAGGATGCCCTGTGCGATCAGGCCGAGATCAATAAACTGTGGTAACGCATCCGCCACTTCCTGCGCGTCATAGGGATAGGTCACCAACACGGTGTAGACCTCGTCTTCGACAACACGTAGTTCCTCCAGCTGCGCTTGCTGTGTGGCTGAGATCTCCAGTGTTTCAAGTGAACGCGCCGTATCGAGGAAACGTGAATGGTTCTCCACGTATACGTCGTACAGCACTTTCTCGCCAAGCACCTGGTACTGACGCGCGTTACGCTCCATTGCCTTGATCGCTTCAACCAGCGACTGGCTGCCCTGCGTCACCAGCACGCTCTGCAGTAATGCCGACTGCCCCTGCGTTACCAGGCGGTCCACCGATACCGTGGTAATCACCAGCGCGACAATCAGGGGCAACGCGACCAGGGCAAAACCGGTCAGGATCAGCCGCAGGATGGATTTTGGTCGGAAGAATTTCACGGTATGGATTATCCAATGATGCGACGCCGGTGCAAAACCGGAATTTAGCTGCTAATGAACCGAACATACAGGATAAACAAAGAATAAACAGGCTATTAGCCGAATTCACACCGCCTGTACCGGTTTCCCGCCAGTGCCGGGTGACTGCCTGGCACGTGATGATCGAAATTAACCGGTATATATAAGTAGTGGGCTGACTGCTTTCTGGCCCGGCCTGCCGGCTTGCCTCAGTCGATGCAGGCAGCCACCCGCACCGCATTGGCCATCAGGGTGAAGGTGATGTTCTTGGCTGGCAGGAACGGCAAGGTCGCGCCGTCTGCGATATACAGGTTCGGGAAATCGTGGCTGCGGCACTCGGCGGACACTGTCATGGGGCGCGGCTCGACTGACATCGGCAGGGTTCCCGCATAGTGCACACTGGCACCCATCGGCCGGATATGCACCATGCCGGGCGGCACAAAACATCCCAGCTTGCGCAAGACCTTTTTCAAACGCTGCACGGTATGTTTAATACGCGCCTGCTCATTGGCCGGCGGCACGTAGTCCAGTACCAGTTGCGGATAGTCGGCACCCTCGCCCACATCCAGCGTGACCGTGCAATCATCCCGACGCGTATCGTGAAAATTGACATTAACCACACCGAGCGCGGCATGAATGTTACGCATCATATGTATACCGGTGCGCAGGTCCAGCGGGAAGCGCTCGATCACCGGGTGCAGCATGGCTGTCTTCAGCGTTGTCACCATGCAATGCACGTAGTCTGCCGGCGTATCTCCCGTCAGCCCCATGGCGAGCTGGTTATATTGATAACTGTCTGCCTGGTACTGTCGGCCGATCATGCCGGGATTCAGGAATGGCATCAGCAGCTGGCGGTTATCCATCAGGCCGCGTAATACTTTTACCTCACCGGTCTGTCGATAAACCGACTCAAGGTACATTTTCGACGTACCCAGCGCTCCGCAGGCAAGCACCAGCGTGTCGACCGGGAATTCACGCGCCTCACCGCCGTCCAGCGGTTGCGCGCTCACGGCATGCACCCGGCCGTCATCCCCGCACGAAAAGTGCGTCGCGTAATAACCACCGTGGTAGGTGAAATGCGCAGAGCGCATGCATTCATCAAGCGTCAGTGACGGCGTATAAATCGAATCCGTCGGACAGCCCCAGATGCAACGGCCGGAGTACCGGCAGGCCTTGCGATCACCCTGGTCACGTGACAGTACCGACTGGCGCGCACGCCCGACATGGCAACCGAGTTTCTGCTGCATATACTCGCGTTTCGACGCATAGCGACTGAGTAAAAGAGCCGAATGTTCATCAAGGCGTAACGGTTCCTGGATGCCGTCATGCACCGGCAGAAAATCGGCCAGGTCGTCGGCCTCGCCGTTAATGCCGATATTGGTGGCGACGTCGGCGTAGTACGGTGCCAGCGCAGCATAGTCAAACGGGTAACCGGTCAACTCGGCGTCATTGAACGGATAGCAACCGCCCGTCCACATTTGCGCCAGGCCACCCTGGGCAAACGAAAACATCGGCGCAAAATCCCGGCTGCGCGTCTGTAACCACGGCACCTGCCTTTGCGCATAGGCCTTGCTCGGCGGAACGCCGTAGAACTCTTCCGACTCGCCGGGTAACAGGATGCCCTCGAATGCTGTCCCCAGCAGGTACTCGGCGGGATTATCGAGCCCGGTCTTTATCTCGTTGAATGTCGCATCCGGACTGACCGGCGGTGATGGCGTGTAACCGACATCGATCATCTCCACCGCGTAGCCGCGGGATAATGCCGCGCGCGCGAAGTGAACCCCGCTGGGTCCCGAACCGATGACCGTAATCCGTTTCATGCCTGTGGACGCCCGCGTGCAGGGCCGGACATCAGCAGTTGCGTCGGCAGCAGTGTCAGTATGGCGAGCAACAGCAATACCGCCAGCAACATTGAACGCCAGGTCATGCCAACGATAAAACCGGGCAAACCGCCATGATCGGGGTGCTCGAGGCGGTCGTGCATGGTGCCGTCGCTCTCGATGATGGCCAACAGGGTGACGAGTCGGCGACGAATCGATGAAGCCTGCGCGAAGAAGCGTGCATAGACATCCACCGACCGTGTTATCAGCGGATGCAGGCGGGCCAGCCTCAGTAACAGGCGGTCAAATGATGACGTCGGTGACAGCGCCTCGCCTAACTGACGAACCGCGGCAACATAGCTGTCACATACATAGTTGCCGGGATCGGCATCGACCAGGTAGCGCGAAAACATCCGGCACTCCGCCAGCAATGCAGCCCGCTCAGTCATGTGTCTCGCTACCGGTCAGGCGTTGCAGCATTTCACCGACATCACGCATTCTGCCAGTGGCCGGCGTAACCAGCGCATGCGCTGTCACCGTCCCGTCATTGTTGAACGAGGCAAACTGCCCGGATGACACCGGCAACAGCGAAGGAAACACGCGTTCGACCAGCCGCAAGGGCGTGAGCACCAGGCCCAGCGGCAAGTGCACAATGCGCGGTTGCCCGCCACAGCAGGCCTGGTGAATACGCTGCACAAAGGTATCCAGGCTGAGCGCTTCCGGTCCGCCGATCTCCAGCAACTCGTTATTAAAGCGTTGCTCACCGATGATGTCCAGCACCAGCCTGACAAGATCATCCACGTCAATTGGCTGTATCAGGGTACGCCCGTTGCCCGGCAAGACAATCAGCGATTTGCTGGCAAGCGCCCGGAAACTGTGCCAGATGGGTGAATCCTCACCGAGGATGATCGTTGGACGCAGGATGCACCACGGCAATGTGCTGTTCTTCAGCAACTGCTCGGCCTGCTCCTTCGAATCCGCGTAGTGATAGCCCTGCCGGTCCCTGAACGACACCGCGATTGAACTCACAAACAGAAATCCGGCCACACCGGCCTGCGTGGCGGCCTCGATCAGCTTGCCGGTTGCATGTGTATTGACGGCAAAATACTCAGCGCGATCCGCCTTGCCGGTCACGGCCGCCAGGTGAACAACAATACTCCCGGCACCCAGATAGCCGGCGTAGGCAGCAACATCATCAAGTGCCGCCCGCACCACGCGCACATTGGTGGCATCGCGCAATGGCTGTGGCAATACCGGCTCGCTGCGGCACAACAGGGTAATCGATGCAAAGGCAGCGGGATTCAGCCGGGCAAGCAGTCGGCCGCCAAGGAATCCGCTGGCACCGGTCAGAAACAGGTCATTCATGCTGCGAATCCCGGAGTACTTTGCACATGTTCAGCGCTCACCAATATCCTGGTCCGTCCGGTCGTCAGCAATAGCCGGGTGTACCGACTCGATGACGTACAGTGGGCGTGACTTGGTTTCGTTAAAGATGCGGCCAATGTACTCGCCGATAATACCAATGCAGATCAACTGGACTCCGCCCAGAAACAGCATGGCAACCATGATGGTCGCCCAGCCCTCGACCGTATGGCCCATGGCACGCTGCACGAATACGCTGACCAGGTAAGCGAACGCGAGAAATGATGTCAGGTAACCCAGCCATGATGCCAGCTTGAGCGGCATATTGGAAAACGAGGTAATGCCGTCGACGGCAAACTTCATCATCTTGCGCAGTGGATATTTTGTCTCACCGGCCAGGCGGGAGTCACGCTCGTACGGCAAACCGACCTGCCTGAAACCGACCCAGCTCACCAGGCCGCGCACAAATCGGTCATTCTCGCGAAGTTGGCACAGGTAGTTGGCGGCGCGTGCGCTGATCAAGCGAAAGTCACCCACATCCACCGGAATTTCTATATTCGTGAACGCACGTAGCAGCCGGTAAAATGCCGCAGCGGTCCAGAGCTTCATGCGACTCTCGCCGATACGACGCTTGCGCACACCGTACACGACGTCGAAGCCTTCCTGCCACTTCGCCACCATTTCCGGGATGACTTCCGGCGGGTCCTGGAGGTCGGCGTCAATCACGACAATCGCGTCACCATCGGCCTCATCCACCCCGGCGGTCACTGCGACCTGGTGACCAAAATTCCGTGAAAACTTTACGACTTTCAGGTGCGGGTCGCCGGCCCGCAGCTCCAGCAAGCGTTCATGCGTACCGTCTGTACTGCCGTCATCGATGAATATCAGCTCATAGGTGTAGCCATCGATACCGGCCATGACCGACGTCAGCCGCTCGTGGCAGACATCGATAACTTCAATCTCGTTGAAAACCGGAACGACTACCGATATCTTCTGTTCCTTGCCCATGATTCTTCCTGAAGACGTGTCTTTATTCTTAACGCAGACCAATGCCCGCGCATCAATATTCTATCGCTATTCGTGCCAGTTTACCCGATAATGACGGCGATAATAGCAAATGCCGGCGCTCCGCAAATGTACGCTTCATGTCTGCCCCGCCTGAACGTAAAGCCGGACAGCCCTGCCGGACTCTGCCATTTTGTCTGGCTGCCGACCATCAACGGACTGACATCAACATGAATATATCGACCGGGCAGATTCAAGTTTGAGCGGCCTGCGCTTCTGCATGCTGACCACGTTCTACCCGCCGTTCAGCTTCGGCGGCGACGCCATCGGCATCCAGCGATTCTCGCGCGCCCTGGTCAGCCGGGGACACAGCGTCACGGTGATCGTCGATACCGATGCCTATAATGTCCTCAGCCCCACACCCGAACCCGCGCTGCCACCCGTCACCGATGGTGTGGAAGTCATCCCGCTTGGGTCGAACCACCGCAAACTCTCCATCCTGCTCACCCAGCAGCTGGGCCGGCCGGTCATGCAGGGCGAAAAAATCAGGCAGCTGCTGGCGGACGGCAACTATGATGTCATTGTCTACAACAATATCTCGCTGGTCGGTGGTCCCGGCCTGCTGGCCTACGGCGATGCCGTCAAGATCTACATGGCACACGAGCACTGGCTGGTGTGTCCGTCGCATGTGCTGTGGCGGCACGGCAAAGAGGTGTGTAACGGGCGCGAATGCCTGCGTTGCGTGCTGCACTACCGCCGCCCTCCGCAACTGTGGCGCTATACCGGGCTGCTGAACCGGCAGCAGCGGCACATCGACACCTTTATCGCCATGAGTGAATTCAGCCGGGACAAGCACCGGGAGTTCGGCTTTCCACGTGACATGGAAGTGGTCAACTACTTCCTGCCCGATATCGACGGCGTCACGCCGGCGGCAGGCGAGGACTCGCCGCATGACCGGCCCTACTTCCTGTTCGTCGGCCGGCTGGAAAAGATCAAGGGACTGGATGATGTCATCCCGGTATTCAAAGACTACGCGGGCGCTGACCTGTTAATCGCCGGCGATGGCGAGTACACGGCAGAACTGAAAGCGATTGCCGCCGGCAATCCGCATGTGAAGTTTCTCGGCCGCATTGCGCCGGAGGAACTGGACCGCCTCTACCGGCATGCGATTGCCCTGATCGTACCGTCAGTGTGTTTCGAGACCTTCGGCATTATACTGATCGAGTCCTTTCGCCAGGGTACACCGGTACTGGCACGACACATCG
>Ga0316201_10002026_pt1 | contig 14198 bp, 12 predicted proteins | sample CS6wburrow_MG_FD_204516 | JGI IMG/M metagenome (GOLD analysis project Ga0316201, IMG submission 204516) | Coastal sediment microbial communities from Delaware Bay, Delaware, United States - CS-6 worm burrow | ecosystem: Environmental > Aquatic > Marine > Coastal > Sediment | place: USA... | reverse complement strand
AATTTTCGAATTTCTTCCATTCGAAGTATAGTCGTTACGCCGCGTAGCAGGGAGATCTTCCGGGCTGCCTTCATTGAAACCGCATACCTTAACAAAGAAATTTGTCGCTTGTGTGGTCATCGCAATGATCCGCTTTGTGTTATTCTTTTTTGCCTCGGCGCAGGCATACTCCACCATCTTTCGACCGACCCCCTTATTTTGATAAAAAGGCTGAACGTAAACACTGCCGACTTCCACGATCGCACCGTCATCGTAACTCTGCAAGTTGACGCAGGCGACGATGCTGCCATCGATTTCATAGACAAGGAAGCTGTCGATTGAGGCTTCAATGGACTCCTGCGAACGATCACGTAAGGTTTCCGAGCGGACACCGTTCCGGGTGATATTGTAGATAGAATAGGCATCCGCCTTAACCGCAGGGCGGATGGATTGGTACTCGTTACTATAGACCATCGTTCCGATGCCGACCTTGTCGAAAATTTCGTTCAGCAATGCGCCGAAGAGTCGCCCATCAAGAATGTGTGCACGCGGCGTACCCGCGTTAATCGCTTTGATTGCATGTTGCACCTTACTGAGGAGTCGCTCGGGAATATTGTCGCGCTGACTACTGATTAAATCTTCCAGTTCACCGACGGGAAGATTCGTCAACGGCGTATCGTCAACCCTAAGACCATCCTGCGTGGTCATATAGATTAATTTCGATGCACTCAGTTGCGAAGCCAGTTCGGCCGCGAGCAGATCAGAATTGATCCGCAAGGAAAGCCCATCTCGGTTGAAGGCAATCGGAGTCACCACCGGTATCGTATTCGCATCAAGGAGCCGGTTGAAGAGGGTGATGTCCAATTTGTCGACCTTACCGCTGTTCAGCTGATCTTCTCCTTTAACGACACCTACTTCGGTGCTCCGCACGCCGTTGCAAGTGGCACACCGCAGTCCATTGCGGGTTAGGCCCTGCATGATTTCGAGGCTAACCAATGCGGAAGCTTCTGTCGCGAGGTTCAGTGTGTCTGGATCGGTTTTAGCTTCTCCGTGGGCATTACTAATCGAGACTTTGCGCGCGTCGGCCAGAGCGTGGAGTTGATGTCCGATACCATGAATCAGTACGACCTTGATGTTCAGTGAACGAAGTACTGCGATATCGAGCAGTACATTTTGAAAATTTTCATGCGCAACCAAGCTGCCATCCAGTGCGATGACAAATACTTGCTCACGGAACATCGGGACATATTTTAAAATACCCCGCAAATCCGTCGGCTTGATTGTGCTTTCGCCTATGTTAATGTCTGCCATATTTAAGGTGATCACTTTGTCGGCTTGAACGAAGCTTGCAAGGCGCATGTTTAGGGGCTCAATCTACCCCGCAGTTAATGATACTTCATTCTATTGTTACCCTGATTCCGTGAAAACGACAGTGCATTTCCCTACGTCCTTCGGGTTTTAAATGTACCGCTAGTTATTATTTTAATGCCGACCGACCCGCTTGAAAACATCCCTTCAACCTTCGCCGAACCGGTCGAAAGTTTTCTGGCGTGGCTGGAATTGGAGCGAGGACTATCCAATAATACGATTCAGGCGTATGCGCGTGATTTGGTGCAATGCGCTGAATATTTAAAGATGAAGGGTGTGCCGGACTGGCAGGCAGTTAAGGAATCCTTCGTCAGTGAATGGATGGCATCTTTGAGCCGTGCTAATTTGGCACGAACCACTCAAGCGCGTAAGCTGTCCGCGCTGCGTATGTTTGCCCGACATTTGGTACGGGAGAACATACGCAAAGATGATTTTACTGAGCTTCTTGGAGCCCCCAAGTTATCCCGAAAACTGCCGGACGTCTTAAACCGCGAAGAAATCGAACGCTTGCTCAACGCCCCTTCGCTGACGACACCGCACGGCATCCGTGATCGTGCGATTCTGGAGCTCTTTTACAGCAGTGGTCTGCGCGTTTCGGAGCTCTGTGGTATTCTCTTACAAAACATCAATTTAGAAGAGGGCTATGTCCGCGTCTTTGGCAAAGGCTCGAAAGAGCGTATTGCACCGATCGGCAGTGCAGCGGTAAAAGCAGTCAGTGATTACGTCACCGCAGCGCGGCCACATTTCGTAAAGGCGAATACGGGCAGCGAGTTATTTCTAAGTCAGCAGGGCAGGGCGATTTCCCGCAAAATGATTTGGGTGATGATCAAAAGCTACGCCACGAAGGCGGGTATTAAAAAGCCGATTAAACCGCATTTGCTTCGCCATTCCTTTGCGACACATCTGTTAGAAGGTGGTGCCGATTTGCGAGCGATTCAGGAAATGCTGGGTCACTCGGATATTTCGACGACTCAAATTTACACCTCCGTCCAAGCGGATCGCTTAGCGGATGAGCACGCGCTCTATCATCCGAGATCCAAGGAGTCGTAAAAGCGTTTTGTCCAAGCGGGTTCTACGATACCCGAATACATCGCATAAAAAAATTCCAACTGCCGAAAAAACCATACGCAGCATACCGCTTGAAAATGCTTAAGGGCATGTGTGTTTAAGGTAGGGACGTCTGCCCCAGGCGTCCGAAAGTCCTACCTGCATCCGCGACTGCGTTTGAGACGCGACTGAACGAGTCTGAGCTGACCCTAGGCACAAAAAATCTGCCCGGGCAAGCAGCCGACGGGCAGATTTTGGAAAAAGCGATCGAAAGGGTTTTAGCCCTTATAGATCTTAAGCAAAGCGTCGGCGATTTCCGAAGGGTTGCGGGCGATGGAAACACCGGCGTCTTCCATCGCTGCGAACTTTGCTTCGGCTGTACCGGCTCCACTGGCTGAGACGATTGCTCCGGCGTGGCCCATAGTGCGACCTTTCGGAGCAGAGGCTCCGGCAATGAATCCGGCGACGGGCTTTTTGACGAACTCTTTGATGTAGGCGCAGGCTTCTTCTTCCGCGCTGCCACCGATTTCGCCGATCATGATGATCGCGTCTGTATCAGGGTCTTCGTTAAGCATGCGAACGGCATCCAGTTGCGAGGTACCGTTGATCGGGTCGCCTCCGATACCGATACAAGTCGATTGCCCGTGGCCACGCTGTGTAAGTTGCCAGACGGCTTCGTAAGTCAATGTTCCCGAGCGGGAGACCACGCCCACACGGCCGGGCTTGTGAATGTAGCCGGGCATAATGCCAATCTTGCATTCGCCTGGAGTAATGATCCCCGGGCAATTGGGCCCGATTAGGCGGGTCTTCGTGTTGTGGAAGTAGAGACGACGACGCACTTCGGCCATGTCGCGGACGGGTACACCTTCGGTAATGCAGATGACGAGCGGGATTTCGGCCTCGATCGCTTCAAGGATGGAGTCGGCGGCGAAGGCTGGTGGCACGTAGATTACGGACGCATTCGCGCCGTATTCCTTAACCGCTTCGGCGACTGTGTTGCAGACGGGAACTTTGCCTTCCCATACCTGACCACCTTTGCCGGGAGTCACACCAGCGACGACGTTAGTGCCGTAATCGATACATTGGAGGGTATGAAAGGTGCCGGTCTTACCGGTGATCCCTTGAACGACGAGACGGGTGTCTTTGTTGACGAGAATACTCATTGGATTATTTCCTAAATTGGATCGTTAAAGGGGTTAGCTGTTGGCCTGAACTTGCTCGACGATCAACTCGGCGGCTTGCACGAGGCTATCGGCTGGAGTGAGGGCGACACCGCTTTCGCGAAGGATTTGCTTGCCCGCATCGACGTTGGTACCTTCGAGGCGCACAACAAGGGGCACGGTGATGTCGACATTCTTCGCGGCGGCGACGATACCACGGGCGATCACATCGCACTTCATAATGCCACCGAAAATATTGACAAGGATACCCTTCACATTCGGGTCGGAGAGAATAATCTTAAAGGCGGCGGTCACCTGATCTTCGTTGGCACCTCCACCAACATCGAGGAAGTTCGCAGGGGAACCACCAAAGCTTTGGATGATGTCCATCGTCGCCATCGCGAGACCGGCACCGTTGACCATACAAGCGATGTTTCCATCGAGTGCAATGTAAGCCAGATTGTGCTTGGAGGCTTCGATTTCCTTCGGATCTTCTTCGTTAAGGTCGCGGAGCTGTTGAATGTCAGGGTGCTGGAAGATCGCGTTGTCGTCGAAAGAGACCTTGGCGTCGAGGGCACTGAGCTGGCCACTCTTAGTCGTGACGAGGGGGTTGATCTCAACGAGCATGGCGTTCTTTTCCCAGAACATCTTATAGAGCCCAGTGAGAATACGCGCGAATTGCTTCACTTGATCGCCTTCGAAACCGAGCGCGAAGGCAACCCGGCGGCACTGGTGGTGACGGAGACCCATCGTTGGTGAGATTGGTACACGGATGAGCTTTTCGGGTGTCTTTTCTGCGACTTCCTCGATGTCCATCCCGCCTTCAGTGGAGGCGATGATAACGGACTGCGCGGTTTCGCGGTCGAGGACGATGGCTAGGTAGTACTCGTGTTCGATGTCACAGGCCTCTGTAAAATACAGTGTCTGCACCTTGCGACCTTCGGGGCCTGTCTGGGCTGTAACGAGTGTATTGTCCAGCATGTGGTTGGCCGCTTCGAGCGCACTCGCACGGTCTTTAACAACCTTAACGCCACCCTTGTAGCCGTCCTTAAACGTACCCTTGCCGCGTCCACCTGCGTGAATTTGGGCCTTAACGACGATCATTCCGTCGCCAAGGTGGGAGATAGCGGTTTCAACTTCTCGGGAATTTTGAGCGGCGTAACCGCGTGGGACAGGGACTCCGTATTCCTGAAGGAGGCGTTTAGCCTGATACTCGTGGATGTTCATCGTTTGTGGTTTGGTGTTATAGACACGAAAGCCATCTTGGATGCCAATGACTTAAGCTCGGTGCAACTTCTTTTGCCGTATTTTCAAAAAAGAAAAAGCGGTAGTCAGATGAATGCGATTCATGCGAGTGCTCGAGAGGCTCAAAGCGAGCAACCCTGCGCGGTTTCACAGTTCGGTCGGGCAACCAGTCCCTTGATTGGTTCGTCAGGGAAAGGTTGTTCCGCGCGCCCATTTTCGATCAGGTGGCGATCGCAAATCGCGTCAAGTTCGGGCTTGGATTTTGCCCGACGCATATCGTGTAGAAATTGCCCGTCTGCATCGACTCCGAGGCCGACGAAGTTGAGGAATTTCTTCATATGATTGATATGATACTGGCCCTCACGGTCGGGTGTACTGGTGGCTATAATCAAATCTTCGATATAAGTGCGCACGTCGGCCAGTGTGGGTTGAAAAACCGGTTTTCCGGAAAAGTGCTCTCGGAGCTGGCGAAAAATCCAGGGGTTACGGATACAAGAGCGACCGATCATCAGTCCGGCGCTCTTGGTCTCGTCCAACACCCATTGACCTTTTTTGACGGAAGTCACGTTGCCATTGGCCAGTACCGGGCAGGGCACACGCTCCGCCGCACGTTTAATATACTCGTAGTGTACTTCACTTCGGTAGGCCTCTTTGACTGTGCGGGCATGCAGACTCAAAAGGTTCACGCCGTGCTTTTCGATGAGTCCGAGAATGGTTTCGAAGTGTTCATCGCTGTCGAATCCGATCCGCATTTTTACGGTGAAGCGCCCTTTGACTGCGGCGCGTAAGCAAGCGAGTACTTCATCGACTTTCGAGGGCTCGCGCAGCAGGCCACCGCCGACGTTTTTCTTATACACCTTAGGAGCGGGGCAACCCATGTTGAGATCGATTCCCGCGACCGGTAGGCCTGTGGTTTCAATCGCTTTAACAGTGCGCTCAAGGTCAGGCAGGCTTTCGCCTATCAGCTGCCCGAACACAGGACGACCGGTATCATGGTGGTGGATGGAATCGACAATGTGTTGCTCCAGAGTCGAGTGCCCGTGCACGCGGAAATATTCAGTGAAGAGCAAATCCGGTGCACCGTACTTTCCGAGTAGACGCATAAACGGCAGCGTGGTTACATCCTGCATCGGAGCGAGTGCGGTCCACGGTTGACCCTGAATTAAAGGTTCTGGAAGCGGGATGAGGGGCATATTTTTCGTTTTTCGATACTACCCGTGGAAGTCGAGTTATCAGACAGCTCACGACTACCCAGTATCAGCTATTGATCCTGCTCTAAAATTTTCGCGAGGATTTCTGTCATATCATCGACAGAGTCCATTACCGAGTGCGCGGCATAGATTGGTTTTGCGGAAGTCAGTGCAAGTACGATCGAATCGCTGGGGCGGGCATCCACTTCGATGATCTTGTGCCCGAGCTCATTTTCCATTGATATGATCAGTCGGGCAAAAAAAGTACCTTGCTCCACGTCGTTAATCACAACGCGTTCCACTTCAGCACCGAGACCGTCGAGGAGGGTGACCATCAAATCGTGTGTCATAGGGCGTTCCGCTTGCACGCCATTGACTGCGCGCTGAATCGCTTCGCCGATACCTTGATCCACGTAGATAACAAATGTTTTTATGTCGCTCCCCAAAAAGACGGCACACCCGTTTGAGGTGGGCATCACTCCTTTAACTGTGATCGGAACGACATTATTATCCATATGCTCTTAATATGTAGTCTCGCTTGTTGGCATCAAGCGTTAAGGTAATTTGATCGCGGAGCTCACTTTTTTATCGCGCCCCATCGGAGGATTTCTGCACAATTCAAATAGTGAAAACGGAAACAAAGAAAACCAAGCCAAACCTCTACCTCGTGGGCTTCATGGGGGTGGGTAAATCTGCGATTGGGCGGAGGCTTGCGCGTGAACTGGGGTTTCAATTTGTCGACTCTGATCACGAAATAGAGAAGAAGGTGGGTAAACGAATACCAGAGATTTTTGCCTCTGAGGGCGAAGCACGCTTTCGGCAATACGAACGCGCGTTTATCGAATCGGGTCATCCGAAAGAGTCGTGTGTCGTGGCCTGCGGCGGCGGTCTAGTGGTGCAACCCGGGATGCCGGAACTGCTAAAAAAAAGCGGGATCGTCGTTTGCCTCTTTGCTTCAGTAGACAGCATTGTTGAACGCACTAGCCGAAATAAAAATCGTCCGCTTTTGAACGTTGAAAATCCCAGTGAGCGTGTACGGCAATTGCTCGCGGAACGGGAACCAATTTACATGAACTCCGGAGCCTGTATTTCGACAGAGGGGCGCAGTATCATCGAAATCGTACGGCACATTAAGCGCACCTATGCACAGTGCGCACGAATGCGGTAGGTGATTGAGTCGACAGGGCTATTCTTCGAAGAAGCGGCCTCACTCGATGATAAATGCCGCCCTGAAATTACGACTAAGCGCTGTGAATCGAGTTGCCGTCGACTGCCATAGCCGCTTCCTTCATCGCTTCGCTAAGCGTCGGATGGGCGTGGATCGTGCGGGCAAGGTCTTCGGCGCTGCCGCCGTATTCCATGTGAGTGACCGCTGATGCGATCAGTTCGGAAGCGCTTTTGCTAATGATTTGAACGCCGAGTAACTTGTCTGTTTTTGCGCAGGCGGTGACTTTAACAAAGCCGTCGGTCGCATCGCTGGCGATCGCTCGTCCATTTCCGGCAAAGTTGAACTTGCCAGACTTGGTTTCGATGCCGCGTTCTTTGGCCATAGCTTCGGTCAGGCCTACACTTGCAATTTCCGGTTCGGTGTAGATGACGTTGGGAATTACATCGTAGTGCACATGTCCCGCTTGTCCGGCGATCAACTCAACACAGGCAACGGCTTCTTCCTCCGCCTTGTGCGCGAGCATTGGCCCCGGGATGACGTCGCCGATCGCGTAAATGCCGTCCACGCCGGTTTTGTAATGTACGTCCACTGGAATGCGGCCTTTTTCGTCGATTGTGATACCGACCGCTTCAAGGCCGAGGCCTTCGGTGTATGGCTTGCGACCCACTGCGACAAGAATCTTGTCAGCTTCAAATTCGATTTCCTTGCCACCTTTTTCAGCCGTCAAAATAGTCTGACCCTTTTCTTTTTTCACCCCAGTGACCTTGGTCTGGAGGTGGAAGTTCAGGCCTTGCTTTTTAAAGAGGCGCTCCGCCATTTTGGAAACATCTTTGTCGAAGGTCGGTGCGACCGCAGGTAGGAATTCGATAACATTCACTTCCGAACCAAGTCGTGCCCAGACGGAGCCAAGCTCCAAACCAATTGCGCCAGCGCCGACGACGGCGAGCTTTTTAGGAACTTTGTCGAAAGCGATCGCTTGATCACTACTTACGACTGTTTTGCCGTCAAACTTCAGGAAAGGCAGTTCAATGGTGGAAGAACCAGTGGCGATGATGACGTTCTTGCCTGTGAGGACAACCTCCTTGCCAGTGTCGCGGACACGGACTTTCGGTCCGCTGGCGAGTGATCCCAGCCCCTTGAACACCTTAATCTTGTTGGCCTTCATGAGGTGCTTCACGCCATTGCGAAGTTGATCCACGGTCTTCGTCTTTTTCTCCATCAACTTCTGAATGCTGATCGAAAGGTTCGTCAGGTCGATACCGTGTGGCTCGGCACCGTGCTTAGCGAAGTGATACATCTCGGTCGAGTGCAGCAGCGCCTTGCTAGGAATACAGCCGACGTTCAAACACGTCCCACCCAGATTGGCGTCCTTTTCCACGATCGCGGTTTTGAGGCCAAGTTGTGCGCCTCGGATGGCTGCGACATAGCCGCCGGGCCCCGAACCGATTACGATAAGATCAAAGTTATTTTCGTCAGACATGTATTAAATGGCTAATTGCTAATGAATAAGGAGATAGCAGGGATTTGCTTAGATGCCGAAGAGAAGGCGACTGGGGTCTTCGATCGCTTCTTTAACTTTTACGAGAAAAGTGACGGCTTCTTTACCGTCGATCAGACGGTGATCGTAGCTAAGGGCGAGATACATCATCGGGCGGATAACAATTTCTCCATTCACGACGACGGCACGGTCCGTAATGTTGTGCAGGCCGAGGATCGCGGGCTGCGGATAGTTGATGATCGGCGTACTCAACATGGAGCCGTAGATACCACCATTGGAAATCGTAAAAACGCCACCCTCGAGGTCGCTCATCTGGATCTTTCCATCGCGGGCCGCTTTCGCGTAGTCGAGGATATCGCCTTCGATTTCGGCAAAGCCCTTTTTGTCGCAATCGCGAAGCACGGGTACCATCAGTCCCTTATCAGTGCCAACTGCGACACCGATATCATAATAGTGCTGAGTGATGATTTCGTTGCCTTCAATCCGGGCATTTACCGCGGGTACACTTTGCAGTGCCTGCGTCACGGCCTTGGAAAAGAAAGACATGAAACCAAGCTTGATGCCGTGCTTCTCGACAAATTTCTCTTGATGCTGCTTACGCAGTTTCATCACAGCACTCATATCGACTTCATTGAAAGTCGTGAGCAGGGCGGCTTCTTGGGTCGCTGCGACCAGACGCTCGGCAATCTTGCGGCGGAGCGGGCTCATCTTTTTGCGTGTTTCACGAGACTCGCCTGTAACTGGAGCCGGAGCGGCCTTGGCTGGTAACGCGGTGGTGGGTATCGAAGCCGCAGATGCTTTGGCGGCTTCGAGAATATCGCTCTTGGTCAAACGACCGTCTTTACCCGAACCGAGGAGAGCGCCTGTCGGGATGCCGGTTTCTGCGGCTGCTTTGCGGGCGGCGGGAGAGAGGGTGTGCTGCGTTCCCGAGGGTTGCGTATCGGAAGCAGTCGGTTCCTTGCTGATTTCTGTTTGAGCAGGTGCTGGTGTAGGGGCGGGTGCTGCAGGTGTCGTCGGCTCAGTCGGCTCGCCCTTAGTTTCACTTTTTTCGACAGAAGCAGGAGCGGCGGCACCTTCTTGAATGGTGGCAACTACTTGCCCGATTTCGACTTCTTCATCGGCTTGCACCAAGATGCTTATAACTCCGGACACTTCAGCATTGGCTTCGGAGGTGATCTTGTCGGTTTCGAGTTCGTAAATCGCCTGATCTTTTTCGACGTAGTCACCGTCTTTGACGTGCCATGCGGCGAGGATGCCACTGCTGATGGATTCGCCCATTGAGGGAATTTTTACTTCGGTAGCCATGATGATGTGGAAAGGTCTTAAGGTGTGAAGGTAGGAATTTTTTTAGATTTCGAATGCTTCTTTAACGAGTGCAGCTTGCTCGTGCTTATGCATAGCGAGTGAACCGACGGCAGGGCTGGCGGCTTCGTCGCGACCCGCATAGAGCGGCATTTTTTCAAGTGCCTCCATCAGACGTGGGGCAATGAATGTCCAGCCCCCCATATTCTTCGGCTCTTCTTGACACCAGACGAGTTTTTCAGCCTGTGGATAGTTTGCCGCGATGCGTTGGAGTAGATCGGTGTTGAGTGGGTAGAATTGCTCGACGCGAATGATAGCGGTATTTTTGATCTTATTTTCAGTACGGTATGTCGCGAGATCGTAGTAAACTTTACCGGAACAGAGAATGATACGCTTGGCTGTCTTCCGCTTCACCTCTTCGTCATCCAAAATCGACCAGAATTCGTTCTGAGTGAAGTTTTCAACTTTAGAAACACACTCTTTGTGCCGGAGCAAACTTTTGGGTGCCATAATGATGAGCGGCTTTTTGAATTCACGTTTCATCTGGCGGCGGAGGACGTGAAAGTACTGCGCGGGTGTCGTGAGATTACAGACCTGAATATTATTTTCGGCACAGGACTGGAGGAAGCGTTCAAGTCGCGCGGAGGAGTGCTCCGGGCCCTGACCTTCGTAGCCGTGCGGGAGGAGCATAACGAGGCCGCTGAGGCGCCCCCACTTGGACTCACTAGAGGTGATAAACTGGTCAATGATGACTTGCGCCCCATTTACGAAGTCACCGAACTGGGCCTCCCAGATGCAAAGCATTTGCGGGTAGTCGAGCGAGTACCCGTAGTCGAAGCCGAGGACGGCGGCCTCCGAGAGTAAGGAGTTATGTACGCAGAACTGCGCTTGACCCTCTTTCAAGTCGAGGAGCGGCACGTAGCGTTCGCGCGTCTCGTTATCGTAGAGTACCGAATGACGGTGGCTAAAGGTGCCGCGTTCACTATCTTGTCCGCTCAATCGTACAGGACTGCCGTCCATTAGGAGACTGCCGAAAGCGAGTGCTTCGCCCATCCCCCAATCGATACCGGTATCATCCTCTAGAGCCTTCAGTTTGGCATTGAGCTGGCGAATGATTTTTCGATTCGCATTGAATCCCTCGGGGAATTGAGTGAGGCGTTCCGCAATGTGCTGCAGTTGTTTTTTCGGGACGCGGGTATCGAAGCCTTTGAAATTATATGGTGGCTGCTTGTTCGCATTCGATTCGGAGCGTAAGTCACCGTTCAGAGGCTCATTTGCTTTCGCCGTTTCAAAAGCGGACTCGAGGCGCTTGTGGTAATTCGTCTCAATGTTCGCGATCTCGTCCTCCGTAAATTCGCCGGAAGCGACCAGACGCTCACCGAGTGCACGCCCAATCGGCTGCATACTAGAAATCGCCTTGTACAGTGTGGGCTGAGTAAATGCGGGCTCGTCGGATTCGTTATGCCCGTACTTGCGCCAGCAATACATATCGATGACGACATCACTGCCGAAAGTCTCACGGTAATCGAAGGCAACTTCACAGGCAGCAATCACCGCGAGAGGATCGTTGCCATTGACGTGAAAGATCGGTGCATCGACCATTTTTGCAACGTCTGTGCAGTAGCGACTGGAGCGAGCTTCTGAAGGATCGGTGGTAAAGCCGATCTGATTGTTGACTACGATATGGATCGTCCCCCCCGTGCGGTAACCGGGAAGCTGAGAGAAGTTAAAGACTTCGGCAACGACACCTTGTCCGGCAATGGCGGCATCACCATGGATGAGCAGCGGAAGCACGCGCTTACGCTCAAGGTCTCCGATGATTCGCTGGCGGGCACGAGCCTTCCCTTGGACCACCGGATCGACTGCTTCGAGGTGACTGGGGTTAGCGGCGAGGCGAATCTCTACATCATGTCCGTCGGCGGTCTTGCGTTTGGTCTCAAAACCGAGGTGATACTTTACATCGCCATCACCGTGTATCGTATCGGGAATGTAGTTTTCGGAAAACTCGCGGAAGATATATTCGAAAGACTTACCGAGGAAATTTGCGAGGACGTTGAGCCGACCACGGTGCGCCATGCCCATGACGATCTCGTCCACCTTGTTCTTGCCGCAACGCTCAAAAATACTCTCGAGGCACGCAATCAGGGTTTCTCCACCTTCAAGGGAAAAACGCTTTTGCCCCACGAAGCGGGTTTGAAGGAAATTTTCAAAATCCTCTGCATGCATAATCGTGCGGAGGATGCGTTCCTTCTCTTCCTTGCTGAAACGGGGAATGAAGCATTCCGGCTCGATCCTAGCCTGAAGCCAACGCCGCCGTGGCGTTTCCTGAATATGGATGTACTCGCAGCCGATCGTGTGGCAGTAAGTCTTCTGTAAACGATCGAGCAGTTCACGAGCGGTCATTTCGACTCCGCCCAGATAATTTCCCGTATGAAAAACCTTATCTAAGTCGGACTCTTCAAGGCCTAGGCGCTCGAGCGTGAGTCGCGGATTAAACGGAGGCTCTTTCGTAAGTGGATTAAAATTTGCGATGGTGTGACCGATTGAACGATAGGCATAAAGTGCACCAATCAGGCGGGTCTGTTTGCTCGCGTCGCTGGGGGATTCCGCGCCCATGGTACTACTTTTTGTCGCCGAGGAATCGCCATTGTTTTGGGCGAGTTCAAAGCCTTCGAAGAAGGCCCGCCATTCGGGGTCGAGCGAGTCCGGATTCGAAATCCAATGCTCGTAATTTTGGTCGATCAAATCTGCGTTCCAGCGATTTGCGAAAGTTGAATGCTTCATAGCGGTAGTATGGGGAATAAGTAATTTACGCTGCAGTGAAGCTATAAGCGTTACAAATCTTTATGCGTATTTCTTGAGGTTATTCGTAACACTAATATTAGGAAGGCAAGCCTAAGGGCTTGCGCTGAGCCGCGGGCTATTTTGATCTTCATCAATGGATTTTACAGAGCTACGCATGGATCTCGAATGCATCACACAAAAACGACCGCCCGCGGAGGGGTCGTCAATGGTTGAGGTCTTGGCGCGTCTTGATCAGGCCTCCAAGGAGGCTGGCCTGCCGGATCGCTTGGTGCACTATCTATCCAAGCGCAGTTATGTAAAAGCGCTCGAATGGCTCGATGCTCCGGAAACCCCACACCGTCCATGAGTAAGCGGTCAAAAAATAAAATTTCTATCGACGGCGATGGCAGTTTAGGGAGCAATCCGTTCGCTGGTTTGGACGCTGGTTTGGACGCTGGTTCGCTCCCGAATAAGCCGGCTCCGGTAAAGGCTCCGCCTTCGGTCGAAGTTAAAAAGAAGCCGATCAAACCGAAGGGGCGAGTTGAATTACGACGCGAGAAAGCGGGCCGCGGCGGCAAAACGGTTACCACCTTGCGTGAGTTTCCGACGCACATTCCTTTGAGCGAGTTAGACAAACTTACGTTTGAACTAAAAAAGACCTGCGCCTGTGGCGGCACTTTAAAGGGGCGCGCCATCGAGTTGCAGGGAGATGTTCGCGACCGTGTTATGGCAGAACTGACCAAGCGCGGGTATCAGCCAGTCCGAGCCGGCGGCTAGATGACGTTGTCGTCCTCATAGGGTTCTTCCGTAACCCAAACCACGGTCCAACCCGAAGGCTCATCGACGTAAATAACCGACGAAGCATTTTCGATCGTCGTTTCTACAATCTCGATTTCGTTGCTGTACTGCAAGTGTTCCAGACTCGGGGCCTTTGTGCTAAGGCTGTACCAAGCGAAAAAGCCCGCAGACACAACGGCTGCGAGTGCTGCGACCTTGAGAGTGAAGGGGATGGTTCGTCCCTCATTGTTATCTCCGCGACCACAGGTATGGAGCTTTGCCAAGACAGCCTCCCATTCTTCGTCCACGTTGGGTTGGTGGGGTATGGTATGCTTTGAAATGATGACCTGCACTGCGGCAAGCTGATCCAAGTACGCCCTTGCCTCAGAATCGCGACGGAGTAGTGCCTCGACTTCCCGTTTGGCTTCCAGCGTGAGCTCGACATCGAGATAGGCATTAATCCGAATTTCATCTTCAGCATTCATGGTCGTTTACTTTCGCCAAAAACAGGGCGGGTCGTCGAGACCCGTCCTGCCTGTTTGTTGCTTTTTCGCGCTATTAATCATGGATCAACTAGTGGTGACCGCGGGAAGCGTATTTATGCCGCCCATTGCGATCAGATCCGATGGAGACCCAAGCACGTTTATTGACATACGTAGAGTAACCAGGTTCCCAGTATT
>Ga0316201_10002025_pt1 | contig 14201 bp, 11 predicted proteins | sample CS6wburrow_MG_FD_204516 | JGI IMG/M metagenome (GOLD analysis project Ga0316201, IMG submission 204516) | Coastal sediment microbial communities from Delaware Bay, Delaware, United States - CS-6 worm burrow | ecosystem: Environmental > Aquatic > Marine > Coastal > Sediment | place: USA... | reverse complement strand
TGACGAGAAACAGGGCCGTCATGCCCGCCAGCAACATGGCTGTTTTCAGATAGTTCATTGTTTCACCTGACTGCGTGCCCGCTCTTGCAGGCGGACACGTCGACACATTGCCAAAAACCGATAATGAGCAGTATATGTTTGCTGACGCGCCATAATTCAATATTCAATGCAAAGTCAGTGATGCCGGACCAGCCACCAGAAAAACCACCACTCAGCGACGCTGCCAGGCGTGCGCTGGCCGAAGCCCGTGAAAGACGCAAGAAGACTGTATCACAGGAGCTGCCTGTCGAGATTGACGGCCGCGACGGGCCGGAACCGACAAGGTTTGGTGATTGGGAGAAAAAAGGCATCACCAGCGATTTCTAGCCGCTGAGGGCAATCTGTCCCCTTGCGGGCGTGTTGCAACTTGGGCTAGGTCCCGCGCAGGCTTCATCTAATTCGACAGGAGACAATGGCAATGGGCAGCAAGAGCTCGGTCAAGAAGGTTGTGCTGGCCTATTCCGGCGGCCTTGATACGTCCATCATCCTGAAGTGGCTGGAAACCGAACTGGATGCCGAGGTGGTGACGTTTACCGCCGACCTCGGACAGGGTGAGGAGCTGGAACCGGCACGGGCCAAGGCCGAGATGATGGGCATCAAGGAAATCTACATAGAAGACGTCCGTGAAGAGTTCGTCCGCGATTTCGTATTCCCGATGTTCCGGGCCAACGCCGTTTATGAAGGGACCTACCTGCTCGGCACGTCCATAGCCCGACCGCTGATCACAAAGCGGCTGGTGGAGATTGCCGCCGAGACCGGCGCTGACGCCATTGCCCATGGCGCCACCGGCAAGGGCAATGACCAGGTCAGGTTCGAACTTGCGGCTTATGCGCTTAACCCGGACATCAAGGTGATTGCGCCGTGGCGTGAATGGTCGTTCAAGTCACGCACCGACCTGATCAACTTTGCCGAGTTGAACCAGATTCCGGTGCCGAAGGACAAGCAGGGCGAAGCGCCGTTTTCAGTGGACGCAAATCTGCTGCACTCATCCTCGGAAGGCAAAGTGCTCGAAGATCCCAATGAGGAGCCACCGGAATATGTGTTCCAGCGCACGGTCAGTCCGCAGGACGCGCCGGATGCGTCCACCATCGTCGAAATCGGGTTCATGAAAGGTGATGCGGTTTCAATAGATGGCAAGGCACTGTCTCCGGCCACGCTGCTGGCGGCCCTCAATGATCTGGGCCGCGACAATGGCATTGGCCGGCTTGACCTGGTCGAAAACCGGTTTGTCGGCATGAAGTCGCGCGGGATTTATGAAACACCGGGCGGCACCATCCTGCTGGCAGCGCATCGCGCCATGGAATCCCTCACGCTGGATCGCGAGGCGGCGCACCTGAAAGACAGCCTGATGCCGCAATATGCCAAGATGATCTATAACGGCTTCTGGTTCGCGCCGGAGCGCGAAATGCTGCAGGCGCTGATCGACAAGAGCCAGGAACATGTGGAGGGCACGGTGCGCCTGAAACTGTACAAGGGCAATGTAACGGTGATCGGCCGCGCCTCGCCGAAGTCGCTCTATTCGGACGAACTGGTGACCTTCGAAGACGACCGCGGCGCCTATGACCAGAAGGACGCCGAAGGCTTCATCCGGCTCAATGCGTTGCGCCTGCGCACCCTTGCAGCACGTAAGCGCAACACCTAGATACAGCCTACCCTGAAACAGCGGTTGAACTGTCCGCTTCAATATGCGCATTCCGCGCCAGTGATTGCTGTGTTACACGCGCGGTCAACTCAACCGATTTTCAAGTCCGGAAACGCTATGTCTCTTAGAAACATCGCCATCATCGCGCACGTCGATCATGGCAAGACCACACTGATCGACCGCCTGCTTGCGCAGTCCGGCACCATGCGTGACAACGCGCGCATGGCCGACCGCGCCATGGATTCCAATGACCTGGAGCGTGAGCGCGGCATCACCATCCTGGCCAAAGTCACCTCGGTCGACTGGCAGGGTGACCGTATCAACATTGTCGATACGCCGGGCCATGCCGACTTCGGCGGTGAAGTGGAACGCATCCTGAACATGGTCGATGGTGCCATCCTGCTGGTTGACGCTGCCGAAGGCCCGATGCCGCAAACCAAGTTTGTCCTGCAGAAAGCCCTGAAGATCGGCCTTCGTCCAATCGTGGCAATCAACAAGATCGACAAGGATGAAGAACGCCACCAGGAAGTGATCAACGAGGTCTTCGACCTGTTTGCAGCCCTGGACGCTGATAATGACCAGCTTGATTTTCCGATCCTGTACGGGTCCGCCAAACAGGGCTGGATGGCGCTTTCGCCGGAAGGCCCCAAGGACGACATGGCCCAGCTGCTTGACCTGGTGGTGAAACATGTGCCGGAACCCGTTGTCGAAGACGGGCCGTTCCGCATGCTGTCCACGACCATTGAGGCCAATCCCTATCTGGGCCGCATTCTTACCGGCCGCATCCGGTCGGGTTCGGTGAAACCGAATCAATCGATCAAGGCGCTGAACCGCGACGGCAAGCTGGTGGAGCAGGGCCGCGTATCAAAAGTGCTGGCGTTTCGCGGGCTCGAAAGAACCCCGGTTGAAGAAGCCAAAGCCGGTGACATTGTTGCGCTGGCCGGCTTGTCCAAGGCGACCGTGGCAGATACACTGTGCGCCCCGGACGTGACCGAGGCGATTGCCGCGCAGCCGATCGATCCGCCGACACTGTCGATGACCTTCCGCGTCAATGACGGACCGCTGGCCGGCAAGGAAGGCGACAAGGTGCAAAGCCGCGTCATCCGCGATCGCCTGCTGAAGGAAGCCGAAGGCAATGTGGCACTGCAGATCACCGATCTCGACGGTGAAGCTTATGAAGTGTCGGGCCGCGGAGAACTGCAACTGGCCATTCTGATCGAGACCATGCGGCGCGAAGGCTTTGAACTGACTGTCGGGCGCCCGCGCGTGGTCATGCAGGTGGACGAGGCAACCGGGCAGCGCCTGGAGCCTGTGGAAGAGGTCATTATCGACGTCGATGAGGAGTTCTCCGGAGCCGTCGTGCAGAAACTGTCGGAACGCCGCGCCGAACTGAAAGACATGCGCCCGTCAGGCGCAGGACGCCAGCGGCTCGTCTTCCACGCGCCGACCCGTGGCCTGATCGGCTATCAGAGCGAACTTCTGACCGACACCCGTGGCACCGCCATCATGAACCGGCTGTTTCATAACTATGCCTCACACATGGGTGTCATCCCGTCGCGCCATACAGGCGTGCTGTTGTCCAATGGCGACGGTGAAGCGGTGGCTTACGCCTTGTGGAAGCTGGAAGATCGCGGGCCGATGTTCGTGGAACCGGGCATGAAGGTCTATAACGGCATGATCGTCGGTGAGCACACGCGCGGCAATGATCTTGAGATCAATGTGCTGAAAGCCAAGCAACTGACCAATATGCGCGCGTCGGGCAAGGACGATGCGGTGTTGCTGACCCCGCCGATCCGCATGACGCTTGAAAAGGCCCTGAGCTATATTACCGATGATGAGCTGGTGGAGGTCACGCCAAAATCGATCCGGTTGCGCAAGGCCATTCTCGATGTGCATGAACGCAAGCGCGCCTCTCGGCGCGATGATGAAGCGCTGAGCGCGTAAGTCGGATTTCTACACGATTTTGCCCTGATCATCCGTCACATATGTGATGTGATGCTCGGGGCATTTTTTTATCAAGCTGGTCAGGGCAATCGCGTTCCAACCAATAACAGCAAGGCTTTTCCTCATGGCGAATGAACAGGACATCAAACCGGCACTGGTGAACTGGGACTGCATTCATGGCCTGCCTGATTTTGCCGCGATCGACGACGGTGATTTCAAGACTGCATTTGCACCGGCCATGGCGCGTCACCTGGCCGAGATAGACGCGATCGCCGATAACCCGGAGCCGGCGACATTCGGCAACACCATTGACACGCTGGAACTGTCCGGCGGGCACTTGCGCAAAGTCCAGGCACTGTTCTGGAATCGGGCCGGTACCGACAGCACGCCGGCGATCCAGGCAATGGAACGTGAAATTGGTCCGGAGCTGGCAAAACACCAGTCTGCCATTTTCATGAACGATCGGCTGTTTGCCCGGATTAGCGCCCTGCATGACAGCCGCAAGGAAAGCGGTTTTTCGCCTGAACAGATCCGGGTGCTGGAACAGCATTACAAGAGTTTCGTGAAGCAGGGTGCAAAACTGGCTGGGGCTGAAAAGCAGAAACTTGCCGCGATCGATCAGCGCTTGGCGGCGCTGGCGGCGCAGTTTGGCCAGAACGTGCTGGCTGATGAGAAAGACTGGATACTGGTTCTGGAGAAGAGGGAAGATCTGGCCGGATTGCCGGACAGCCTGATTGCCGCCATGGCAGAAGCTGCCGCCCAGCGCGGCCATGACGGCAAGCATGTGGTCACGCTGTCGCGGTCGATCATTGAACCGTTCCTGGTCTCCTCGTCGCGGCGTGATTTGCGTCAGCTTGCCTTTGATGCCTGGGCCGCCCGTGGTCAGAACGGTGGCGATAGTGACAATACCGAAATTGTGGCGGAAACCCTGAAATTGCGGGACGAGAAAGCACGCCTTCTGGGTTATGAGAGTTTCGCGGCACTGAAGCTTGACGGCACCATGGCCAAGCGCCCTGAAGCGGTACAGGACCTGCTGGGCAAGGTATGGCCGGCAGCGAAAGCCAGCGCTGCAGACCACGCGGCAATGCTTGCAGAGATTGCTGTTGCCGAAGGTCACAACGAGCCGCTGAAAGCCTCTGACTGGCGCTACTACACGGCCAAGCTGCGGGAACGGGAGTTCGATCTGGATGAAGCCGTGGTCAAACCGTATCTGCAGCTGGAGAACATGATCAAGGCGGCATTTGACGTGGCCGGGCGATTGTTCGGGCTGTCGTTCACCGAGCTTGGTGATGTGGCGGGCCCGCACCCGGACGCCAGGGTGTTTGAAGTGCGCAATCGCGCAGGCGATGTCAGCGCGGTTTTCATTGGCGATTATTTTGCCCGGTCATCGAAACGATCAGGCGCCTGGATGAGCCTGTTGCAGAAGCAGCATGGCCTGGACGGCGGGCAGTTACCCATTGTGTTCAACGTGATGAACTTTGCCAAACCGGCAAAAGGAGCGCCGGCCCTGTTGTCGCTCGATGACGCGCGGACACTGTTTCACGAATTCGGCCATGCATTGCACGGCATGTTGTCGAGTGTGACCTATCCGTCTGTTTCGGGCACATCGGTTTCGCGCGACTTCGTTGAACTGCCGTCGCAATTGTATGAGCACTGGCTGACGGTGCCGGAGATCCTTCACAAACATGCTGTTCACGTGGAAACCGGGAAACCGATGCCACAGGAATTGCTGGACAAGGTGCTGGCTGCCCGGACCTTCAATTCCGGCTTTGATGCGATTGAGTATACTTCATCAGCCATTGTCGACATGCGGTTCCACCAGACGTCCGGCAATGGGGAAGCAAGTCAGGATCCACTGGGTTTTGAAGCAGATGTACTGGCCGAACTCGGCATGCCGGAAGCCATCATCATGCGGCACCGCACGCCGCATTTCCTGCACGTGTTCTATGGCGACGGCTACGCGGCCGGCTATTACAGCTATATGTGGTCGGAAGTGCTGGATGCGGATGCGTTCAATGCATTTGAAGAGGCAAGCGATCCGTTTGATCCGGCGCTGGCAAAACTATTGCACCAGCACATATATTCATCCGGGGATTCCGTTGACCCGGAAGCGGCCTATACCGCTTTTCGCGGGCAAATGCCGACGCCGGATGCCATGCTGCGCAAACGCGGCCTGGCCGCCTGATCGAGGGTCTTCACCCTAGCTGGGATCACCTGACAGGCGGCCGCGTTGCCCGTGGAATTCAGGCTTGTCGGTTCCGCAAACGAAACCCTGTGCCAGGCTGTCGGCCACTTCGCGGGCCAGGATATTGGCATTCGTGTTGGCCAGTGCATCGACATAGCCAACTACGCAGGCCCCTTTGTCGGCTTGCTGGCCAACGCGCGACACCACGAGCACCTGTCCGACCCTGGCGGGATCAGCCGACCCGGCGTCATCGGTGTTTTCAATGAACCAGCGCAGGATTGCAGCGACAGGCTTGTCGTCCTGAAGTCGCCATTCAATGGTTTCGGAGATCCGGTTCCACTGGGCAAAACTCTGCCAGATGCCGTCTCCGCCGGTTTCTACATGCCCGAACTGTACCGAATGGCGCAGGTCGCCTTCGGCGAAGTGGACGGGGTAGCCTTCGTAGCCGTCACACAGCATGGTGACTGATCCGCCTTCTTCGATTTCTTCAAGAATCTTGCAGGTTTTCTTGAAATCCAGCCTGGTATAGGCGCTGGTCGTCTGGCCGGCATGAACCGGCAAAGCGAGTGCGACGAGAGTACAGGCAGTCAAGAGCAGTGTTCTCATGCTATTAGGGTCTCCATAAAACTGGTACCTCTCTCAGGGGCCACCTTGCCACACCCGCATATGAAGGAAATCACATGCGCATAGACGCCATATCCATCGGGGCAAATCCACCGGAAGAAGTCAACGTCATCATTGAAGTGCCGATTGGCGGTGAACCCATCAAGTATGAAATGGACAAGTCTGCCGGCACTATGGTGGTGGACCGGTTCCTGTATACGTCTATGCGCTATCCCGGCAATTACGGCTTTATTCCCCATACCCTGTCGGAAGACGGCGATCCGGTGGACCTGCTGGTGGTTTCACAGCGCACGCTGGTGCCGGGCGCCGTCATTGCAGTGCGTCCGGTCGGCGTTATGAAGATGGTCGACGAGGCAGGCGGTGACGAAAAGATTATCGCCGTTCCGGTGAGCCGCATTACCAAGCGCTATGAAAAGGTGCTCGATTATACTGATCTTCCCGAAATCCAGGTCAAGCAGATCGAACACTTCTTCCAGCACTACAAGGATCTGGAGGAAGGCAAGTGGGCGCGTACCGACGGCTGGGGACATGCCGATGAGGCACGCTCTCTCATTGTCGAAGCCATCAAGCGGGCGACAACCAGTTGACTACATCTGCGGAACGGGAACACCCTTGATGGCGCAGGCGGCGTGGACCGTGTTGTGCAGCAGGCAGGCGATGGTCATCGGGCCGACGCCGCCGGGGACCGGGGTGATTGATCCGGCAGTTTTTGCGCAGTCTTCATAGTCGCAATCGCCGACAATGCGGTTCTTGCCGTCGCGCTCGATGCGGTTGATGCCGACATCGATGACACAGGCACCCGGTTTCAGCCAGTCACCCTTGACCATTTCCGCCCGGCCAACGGCGGCGATCACCAGGTCTGCGCGGCGCACTACGCCCGGCAGGTCCCTGGTGCGGCTATGGGCAATTGTCACAGTACAGTTTTCCTGCAGCAGCAGTTGGGCCACCGGCTTGCCGACGATGTTCGATCTGCCGATCACCACTGCTTCAAGGCCGGACAGGGACCCAAGCGCGTCCTTGGCCAGCATGACGCTGCCAACCGGTGTACACGGCACCAGCGATTCCTGGCCGGTTGCCAGCCGCCCGGCATTGATCACATGAAACCCGTCCACGTCCTTTTCGGGATTGATCGAGTTGATGACCTTGTTTTCATCTATGTGGTCCGGCAACGGCAATTGCACCAGTATGCCGTGAATGGTCGGGTCGTTGTTGAGTTGTTCGACCACACCCAGCAAATCGGCCTCGGATGTTGCGGCGTCCATCTTGTGTTCGACAGATTTCATGCCGACCTCAACGGTCTGTTTTGCCTTGTTGCGCACGTAAACCTGGCTGGCAGGATCTTCACCCACCAGCACAACGGCCAGCCCGGGCTCCAGGCCATGTTCGGATTTCAGGCCGGCAATAGCAGTTGCAATGCGTGCCCGAAGACCTTCTGCAAACTTCTTTCCGTCAATGACTTTGGCTGCGCACATGGGTTGTCTATGCCTTTTCGTAGATTCAATTCATTGTTGAGTATTTTGCGGGACCGGGCCGTGAAGGCCTGTTCCGTCTGCGCCGGAGTTGGTTCCAATGACGACAAACGAGGTGGAATTCAGACCAGATACTCGTGCAACAGTCTTTGCAGGAACATCAGCCCCAGCAGCAGGACCAGTGGTGACAGATCGATACCGCCAAGATCGGGCAGGAAGCGCCTGATAGGGGCGAGCAATGGCTCGGTCAGACGGTGCAGGGTATAATTGATCTGCCGCACGATATTGTTTGAATTATTCAATACATTGAACGCGATCAACCAGCTCATGACGACCATGATGATGATGATCCAGAATATTATGTATACGAGCTGATCAAACAGCCACAGGAGAGAAAGCATGATGCGGGCCTTGTTGGTGCAAACTGGTGTGCAAGGTTTAGCCGGGGTGTGTGAATTGCGCAAGCAAAGCTGCCTGCGGGGATCTCAAAAGCCGTCAGCAGTACCTCCAGGACCAAAATGGTAATCGGTACGGTGTGGCCAAATTGCAACACTTTCTGAGAATCGTGCGATACCGACTATTAACTAACGTCACGGCATGGTAAGGATTCGTCGCTCAAAATTGCCATTTAACGTGCCGGGCCCAATTGCCATGTTCAAAACATCCAATTCAATTGCTGCGATGATGCTTGCGTTTGCGAGCATCGGTTTTCCGGCGGCAGTGTCGGCCAGCGACTATGATGATGTGTTCCGGGAAAGATATGATTCTCCCGAAGATGTCGGTGTGCTGGGCCGGTTCGTGTCGAAGGCAGTTGAAGTTGGCCAGTACGACCAGGCGATCTCAACACTTGAGCAGCATCTGGTAAAATATCCGCGCGATGCCAGGGCACGGCTCAACCTGGCCAGTGTGTACACGAATACCGGATCATGGGAACTTGCCGCCCGGAACCTGGAAATTGCGCTTTCGGTTGGTGACCTGACCCCTGAAGAGATCAAACAGGCTGAAGAGCTTGCCGCCAGGGTGAAAGGCGCGCTGAGCGGGTTTGAATGGGTTCTCGACATGACTGTCGGCATCCGGTCCAAATGGCTGGATGTGGAAGATAGCAACAACAGCTGGAGAGACCGGCAGGACTGGAACCCGTTTGCTGCCGTCAACACCGCGCTGAAAATTGACCTGGATACACCGCTTGATGATGTGCTGGTTGTATCTGCCTCCGGACTGGTGGAACGCCGTTACGAAGACATCAACCAGGGTGGCGGGGATCCCTTTGACGGGTTTGATCTCACCGATGGCATTTATGCGCACCATCGCGGCCGAATCGCCGTTACCCTGGATAAGGGTGTGCCGGTGGTGGAACTGGATGCGGTCCGTATCCAGATGTCGGCGTTCGGACAGTTCCGGACTTACAATCCCAGCGTCACCGAAGTTGCACTGGGCACGTCGGTTCGCGCCATTGTGCAACCGTCCGTCGATACGTCGTTTTATGGTGAGGTCTCCTACGCCAATCTGGGCCAGTCAACGAATCTGAGTTCAGAGCATCGGTTTGGCGCCGAAGCCGGCGCCAGCAGACGGCTGACCGCGGAACATACAATTGGCATGGCTGCGCGCTATCAGCGCGAAATCACCGATGGCGGCACGACTGTCAACCGGCAGCGGGAGATCGAACTGAATTATGCCGGTGTGTTGCCGTATCAGGTGTTCGGAGCGCTGTGGACACACCAGATTGCCGGGGCAGTCGGGGACTTCAGTACAAAGGATGGTGCTTTCAACCCGGCGTTTGCAACTGCCGGAACCGGCACCTACTGGCGGGCAAGCTGGGATCATGCATTCCATCTGGATGGCTATAACAGAATTAATCTGGGGTACTCGGTGCGCGAGAATGATTATGATCTTCCCCCGTTTGCTTTCTTCGATCCAGGCTCCATGTCGCATACGTTGAGCCTGAGCTTCACGAAAAGCTTCTAACGCCAAAAAGGCTGATGAAATGAAAAACAACACACGTGTAATCGCAAGCCTCGCCTGTGCTGGATTGCTGTGCCTGATGGCGCCCGCCGGCGCCTTTGCTGAATCAGTCGGCAAGTTGACGGCTGTGCAGACGCAAGTCAGAAAAGCCGGTACCGGTGTTATTGGTGTCGGGGCAGGCGTGTCACTTGGTGACCGGCTGCGCAGCAATGCAACCGGCCTGGGGCTGATTGTCTTCAAGGACCAGTCGAGCGTGAAGCTGGGACCGAACTCGAACCTGACAATTGACGAGTTTGTCTACAGCCCCGGCAGCAATGGCAATTTTGGCATCAGCATGGATCGCGGTGTGTCACGGTTTTTCGGCGGACAGGTTTCCAAAAAAGGCAAGATGAAAATTACCACGCCACACGTCATTCTCGGGGTGCGTGGCGGCATTGTTGATGCAAAGATCGAAGGTGGCCAGACGACGGGTATTCTGCGCGCCGGCAAACTGACATGCAGCATTGACGGTGAGGTTCGCGTGATCACCAAACCTGGCTTTGCCTGTGTTTCCGATGGCGGCTCGATCAGCGTGGTCAAGCTGCAAAACGCGTTGGACATTCTCGATAGCCCGGCCCGGATTGCAGGTACCAATGCGCCCGGCAACAAGGGGCCGGGCCTTGAAGTCGACGCCGGATGTGCAGGGGCCGGTGCCAGTCTGATATCTGGCTGTGGGACCCGGGCCGGGGCATTGCCTACCCCGGGCACAACGGGGACGGATCCTGGCGGTATCGGCCCGATTATCCGCACCGGGCCCACCACCACCGGGAATGACTATTAGTACGATGACTTCACATTGTCTCCCAACGGCTGATGATTTGTGAACAAACTGTATGATCGCTTCCGTGCACGACTGGGGGTACTCAGTCTGATCGTGATGCTGGTTGCGTCTCACGTTGTTTTCAACACAAGTCTGGATGATCTGCGCGGAAATTCGTTCGATTTCTATCAGACGGTGAGTCCGAGAACCGCTGCCGCTGACAATGTGGTCGTGGTTGGCGTCGACGACGAGACGATAGGCGTCGAGGGACGCTGGCCATGGCCGCGAGACCGGATTGCGGATCTTGTCACCGCGATCCACGCATCCGGCGTGTCAGTGCTTGGCATTGATGTGTTGTTTTCAGAGTCTGATGAGAGTCCCGGCGGTGCCGCACGTGACAACCAGCTGGCCGCCGCCATTGCGTCATCTCCTACAATACTTGCAACCAGTATTGGTGATTTCCCCGGGTCCAGTATTCCTGATACCAGCGTCGGCTGGGCGGTAGTGGGCAACGGCAATGCAGAAGCCCTGCCGTGGCAACCGGGTATCATTACCTCAACTGCAACCATTCGGGCAGGTGCTGCGGGTTTGGGTATTGTCCGCTCGGTTTCTGACAATGATGGTGTTGTGCGTACCGTGCCACTGGTGTGGGCATCAAAGACGGCAGATCAATTGTCGCTATGGCCCGCCTTCAGCCTGGAGCTTGCCAGGGTCTACAAGTCAGGGACCGGATATGCCCTGCGGGTTCGCCAAACCGGTTTTGAAGCGTTGAAACTTGGTGAAACAGTTATCGCCCTGTCAAACGGAGGAGCAATCTGGCTCTGGGAACAGGAACAGCCGATACCCAGAGTTTCGGCGCTTGATGTCATGGCCGGTAAGGCCGGCGATGTCCTCAAAGGTAAAATCGCCATCCTGTCAGTCAACGCGCTTGGCGTGGACAAGTTTCATACCACGCCTACCGTAGCGGCCCGGCCCGGCGCTGAAATTCACGCTGTGCTCACCAATCAGCTTCTCGATGGCAAGTTCTTGCTCGAGCCGGGTGATGCCAAGATCGTCGAACGGGTGTGGTTCTTACTGTCGGCCTTGCTGTTGTTGACGGCATCGTACTTTTTTGCCAACCGGATCTGGCTGCTGCTGGCAGCCGGCGTGGCATTGTGTCTTGCACCGTTGCTGGCGGGCTATGCAGCCTATCTCCAGTCGGCCCACTTATATGAACCGGTTCAGCCCGCAGTCGGCCTGGCCGCGGTCGCCCTGGCGGAGGTCTATAGCCTGTTTCGCGAGTCCGATGCCCGGCGGCGTCAATTGTCACGGCAGTTTTCGCAATACCTGTCGCCAAATGTCGTGGCCATGCTGAGCGAATCCCGGCGGGACCTGACCACCAGTGCCGAGAAGCGTGAAATCACGGTCTTGATGATGGATATGCGCGGCTTCACTTCAAGCAGCGAAAGCCTGCCTGCAGATGAAATCAATGCAACGGTGAACCGTTTCCTGACATTGGCCAGTCAGGAAATCTTCAAGCGTGACGGCACCATAGACAAGTTTATGGGGGATGCCATTCTGGCATTCTGGAACGCTCCGGTAGACCAGGCAGACCATACCGAGCGGGCCCTGGAATCAGTGTTGGCCATTCGTGAATCCCTCGACATCGAGAACGTGCAACGTGAAAAAGACGGCAAACCTCCGATACGGGTGGGTGCCGGTATCGAGACCGGTATCTGTTCGGTTGGCAATTTCGGATCCGATATAAGGTTTGACTACACTGCGATCGGGTCAAGCGTGAACATGTCAGCGCGGCTTGAGTCCGCCACCAAGACGACCGGTTGCCCGGTGCTGCTGGGGCCGGGCTTTGCCCAGCGGCATGTTGAGGGCATTGAGCCGGTTGACCGGATCGAACTGTCTGGCTTTGCCAATCCGGTGCAGGTGTTTACGCCTGTCGGATTGAAACCGGCTGCAAACAAAAAGCGGAAGGCCTGAACTCAGACACTTCCGCTTCCTGTGTAATCTGGTTGAGTACGCTATACAATAATCTCAACGCTGATGGGAACAACGCAATCATCGTGCCAAACCGGTTCTCAACTAAATGTAGTGTCACAGAAAAAGCAGACCGCAATATGGAGCATTGGTACCGACAATGCGGGCGGCACAGGTTTGCGGATTGCAAAGGCCGGTTTTGCAAAATGCAACAATTTCTACTCAGCTGCCAGAACTGACACAGGCAGTTGTGCGGTTACCAGCCAGTTGTCCAGAAACCTGTCCAGCCACACATCAACCGAGGAGTCATGGACAAAACGGTCGCTGAAATGGCTGTCGCGTGGCCGGGCACCGGGTAAAACCAGCCTTTTCTCGGCCTTGACCAGCCAGCGGTTCATCATCTTGTGCGTGACCTCTGGATGGAACTGAATGGCGAATGCACTATCGCCATACCGGAAGGCCTGATGCGGGAAGTCGCCTTTTGATGTAGCAAGGCTAACCGCCCCGTCAACCAGCTCAAAACCTTCCCGATGCCACTGATAGACCTTCTGCGGCCATGGGCCATAGGCGGTACCTTCCGCCGTTGCAGAAATGCCGTAATAGCCGATTTCGGCCCGGTCATCGGGGAATCCGAAAACCTTGCCGCCAAGCTGCCTGGCCAGCATCTGGCCACCGAGACAAATGCCGAGAAACGGGACGCCTGACGCAAGAGGCTTGGCGATCCAGTCGATTTCAGTGCGAATGTATTCGTGTTCACTATCGTCATTCGCGCTCATCGGACCCCCGAAAATGACCGCACCTGAGTAGTCTTCAATATTGTCCGGCAGAACATCGCCAAGAGCAGGTCTGCGGATATCGAGCTCATAGCCCTTTTGTGTCAGCTTCATCCCGACGCGGCCCGGCGTCGAGGTTTCCTGATGCAGCACTATGACAATGCGTTTTTTCATTTTTCCTTACGATGCAATTCTGTTTCCATGCACAGCAGACCTGTCAAACCGAACTACATTGCGGATACACCACCGTCCAGTTTCAGTTCGGATCCAGTCATGAATGACGACTCGTTGCTGGCCAAGTAAACCACAGCCCATGCCACATCATCAACAGTTGCTATCCGGCCCAATGGTATCTGCCTGGCCAGCTTGATTCTGTTGACTTCAGGGTCGTCAGTTTTCGCGACCTGATCAACCATATCCGTGTCGACGAAGGCAGGATGTATAGAATTGCACCTTACGTCCGTATAGGCGCGCGCAGCATGCAGGGCGACGGATTTCGTCAGCATGTGCACGCCCGCCTTGGCCGCATTGTAGGCGGCAAAATTGGCGCTTGCGATCATGGAAGAGATCGACGCGATGTTGATGATCGATGCCGGTGCATTCTGTGACAGGACGGGCAACGCCGCCTGGCAACCCAGATAGACGGACTTCAGATCGACATCCATGGTGCGGTCCCAGCCAGCCTCGTCCAGACTTTCAACCGTGCCGGGAATGATGATGCCGGCATTGTTGACCAGGACATTGATGCCGTTCATCAGGTCGCCGGCGCGTTCGATCGCGGTTTTCCATTCCA